>Ga0326726_10000598_pt1 | contig 32987 bp, 30 predicted proteins | sample MHFenrmetagenome_2_FD_207603 | JGI IMG/M metagenome (GOLD analysis project Ga0326726, IMG submission 207603) | Lab enriched peat soil microbial communities from Michigan Hollow, Ithaca, NY, United States - MHF15MN | ecosystem: Environmental > Terrestrial > Soil > Wetlands > Peat | place: USA...
CGCGGCGAGCAATTGCGAGCGCCGCCTCAGGCTCGACGTGCCGACGCGCGAGCCCGACGGCAACTCGGCGAGCGAGCCGGCGCCGACGAGACTGTTCACCACCAACACGTCCCGCGGATCCTCGCGGGGCAAGAGGGCGACGATCTCGAGGCCGTGCGGCTGCTCCGTGGGCAGGTCCTTCAGCGAGTGGACACAGCAGTGCACCTTGCCCTTGAGCAGATCCGTCTCGAGCTCCTTGGTGAACAGCCCTTTCGCGCCGATCGCGCTCAGCGGTTCGCCGAGCCGCTTGTCGCCGATCGTCTTGTACGTCTTGAGCGTCGACGGAACGCCTCGCGCCGTGAGTAGCCCTTGCACCTCGCGCGCCTGACGCAGCGCCAACTCGGAAACGCGCGTCCCAATGACGAGTGGGTTCGACTCGCTGGGCGTCACGACCGGCCGCCGGCAGTGGCTGACGGCGCGAAGAGATCGCAGGCCGCGTCGGCGAGCCCGGCGATGGTCGATATCGACGCCTCCGCGGCGACCTCGAGACCGCGCGCTCGCGCGGCCGCCGTCGTCACGGGTCCGATCGTGACCGCCGGCACGCGCGCCGCCGCATCGGCTCCAACCACGTCCACGAACGCGTTGACCGACGATGCGGACGTGTACGTCACCGCGTCGGCCTCGCCGGCGAGCAGCTGTTCGCGGAGCGCCGCCGCGCCCTCGCCGTCCGGCACCGAGCTGTACATCGGCACGCGATCGACGATCGCGCCGAGCGCCTCGAGTCCCTCTTGCAGCGTCTCGCGCGCACCCGTGGCGGCCGCGTAGAGGACGCGCGCGCCGCGAACGTCGCCGTGGTCGCGGAGCGCCTTGACGAGCTCCTCCGCGACGAATCGCTCAGGCAAGAGGTCCGCGTCAAGTCCATGCTCGGCGAGCGAGAGCGCAGTCGCCGAGCCGACCGCCCCGAGTTTGATCCCCGCCAGCGCGCGGGCATCGACCCCGGCCCGCCGGAGGGCCAGCCAAAAGACCTGCACCGCGTTCTGGCTCGTGAAGATCACCCACTTGTAGCGCGAAATCCCGGCGATCGCGCGGTGAATGGGCTCGGGATCGGCGGGTTCGATCTTCGTCGCCGGCATCTCGAGCACTTCCGCGCCGAGCGCGATCAGCCTCTCACACAGCATCGACGCCTGCGAGCGCGCGCGCGTGACGACGATGCGCCTGCCAAACAGCGGCTTCGTCTCGAACCACGAGATCTCGCGACGCAGCGCGACGACGTCGCCGATGATGGTGATGACCGGCGCGGTGAGTCCGTCGCGCTCGACGTCGGCGGCGAGCGTCGAGAGCGTCGTGACGACCGTGCGTTGATGCGGATGCGTTCCCCACTGCACCACTGCCACCGGCGTGCCGGGGTCGAGTCCGCCGGCGATCAACGCGTCCGCGATGTGCGGCAGCCGCCTCACGCCCATGTACAGCACGAGCGTGCCTCCGGTGCGCGCCAGCGCGGACCAGTCGACGGTGTCACCCTCCTTGGACGGATCTTCGTGACCCGTGACGAACGTGACGGAGGCCGACATGCCGCGATGCGTGACGGGAATGCCCGCGTACGCCGGTGCGGCGATGCCTGCCGTGACGCCGGGAACGACCTCGAACTTCACACCGGCCGCGGCGAGCGCCTGCGCTTCTTCGCTCCCGCGGCCGAAGACGAACGGATCGCCGCCTTTGAGGCGGACCACCCGCTTGCCTTCGCGGGCGAGCCGAATCAGCAACGCGTTGATCTCGTCCTGTCGCGCCGACGGCGCCGCACCGCCACGCTTGCCGACGTCGTACAACTCGGCCGGTGGCTTCTTGCGCTCGGGGACCGACGCGAGCGCGAGCAGCGCGGGATTCGCCAGCGCATCGTAGACGATCGCATCGCACGTGACGAGCAGCTCGCCGCCGCGCAGCGTGAGCAGCCCGGGATCGCCCGGTCCGGCACCCACGAGATACACGGTGCCGCTCACGGGGCCGGTCATGCGAGCCTCCCGGCGCCGGCCGCCGACCGCGCGCGCAATCGATTCTTCAGCCGGCGCGCGCGAAGCCAGAGCGACGCTACGTAGGCGAGAATCAGCGCCGCGGCGACGGCATATCCGGCGACGAACGACGAGAACGTGTCGATCACGCGCCACCTCCCGACTCGTCCATCGCGGCGAGGAGATCGCGCTGTACGCCGATCCGGTAGCGCGCGCGGATCAACGCCACCGTCAGCAGCGTGAACGCGGCGAACGACAAGAGAAATGTCAGAAGCATTTCGGGCGGCAACGACGGTTTGTCCGGCTTGGCGACGATCGGCATCGGATGCAGATGCGCGTCCGTGAAGTACACGCTGAGATGAATGAACGGGATCAGGAGTGCGCCGAGGATGCCGAGCACGGCGGAATACCGGCCGCGCTGCGCCGGGTCCTCGATCGCTCCGCGCAGCACGAGATAGGCGATCACCACGAACCAGAGAAAGAGCGTCAGCGAGAGGCGCGGGTCCCACCACGCCCACCACGTGCCCCAGATGACGTGCGCCCAGATCGAGCCCATCGCCATGACCACCAGGAGGAACATCGCCCCGACTTCGGCGGACGCCTCGGCCAGACGGTCGGCGCGCTCGTCGTGCAGCCAGAGAAACACGATCGACGTCAGCGCCGTGACGCCCACCGCGATGTACGCGCCGAGGGCGGTCGGAAAATGCAGATAGTAGAGCTTCTGCACGGCTCCCTGCCGCGCCTCGATCGGCGTGAACGCGATCGCGCGCACATAGACCGCGGCGACCGACGCGATCGCGACGAGGAGCACCCAGTCGATCACGGGACGATCGACGAGCGCCGCCGGCGGGGACGAACGGCTGAAGGAGCTGGACGTCATTCCTCGAGAGTAAAGGGAAACGCGAGCGTGCACGCGATGATGAACACAATGTCAAACGCAATGAGGATCTTCAACTCGGCCAACGATTCCGACATCGGGCGGCCCGCGAAGACCCGCGCGCCGGCCTGGGCCGCGTTCATCAGGATCGGGACGAAGAACGGGAGGCTCAGCATCGGCAGCAGCAGCTCCGCGAGCCGGGTGTTCACCGCCATCGCGCTGAACAGCGTGCCGACGGCCACGATGCCGAGCATCGCCAGGAACACGATCCCCGAGACGATGAGGAGCGGTTGGCCGAGCCGCAGGTTGTAGAAGAGCACGAGGGCCGGAATCGCGACCAGCTGAACCGCCGAGAGAAACGCGAGATTCCCGATCGCCTTGCCCAGATAGATCGATTCCCGGCTGATCGGCGACACGAGCAGCGCGTCGATGCCGCGATCGTGCTCCTCGATCCCGAACGAGCGTTGAAGCCCGAGGAGCGCGGAAAAGGTCAGCACGACCCAGAGCACACCCGGCGCCCGGTCGCCTGGCGCAACGACGGACTGGTCCCAGGCGAAGTAGAAGATCGTGAGGCCGAGAATCGAGAAGACGACCGCCGAGAGAAACGCCGTCCGCGTCCGGTACTCGATCGCCAGATCCTTGCGCACCACGAGCCACGCCGCGGCCAGAACGCCCGGCGGCTGAAGATCGGCGCGATCGGTCATGCCGGCACGCCCAACGCCGTCGGCGTCCCGCCCGCGAGCACCAGCGCGCGGTAGTCGGCGTGATATCGCCGCGCGTCGAGTGTTGCGCACGCGTCGCGGCGCACCAGCCGGCCGCTCAGCATGATCGCCGCGTGCGAGGCGACGGCCAGCCCTTCGTCGACGTTGTGCGTCACGAGCAGCAGCGACGCGCCGGCTGCGCGCAACAGCTGCAACATGTCCGTGAGCGCGGCGCCGCCGGCGGCGTCGAGCCCCGTGTACGGCTCGTCGAGCAGCACCACCCGGGGCTCGTGCGCGATGGCGCGCGCGATGGAGACGCGCTGCTGCAGTCCGCGGCTCAGCGCGCGCACCGGCGTGTCGGCGCGATCGGCCACGCGCATCCGCTCGAGCGCGCGCAGCGCTGCCGCTCGGGGCTCGGGGCTCCCGTACAGTCGCGCCGCGAACTCCACGTTCTCGCGGGCCGTCAGCGCGCGATAGAGCATGCTCTGATGCGAGATGAGTCCCACCTGGCCGCGCGCGGCGGCGTCGCTGCGAAGCTCTCGTCCGCCCACGCGCACCGACCCCGTCGTGGGCTTGAGCAGCCCGGCGATGACGCGAAGCAACGTCGTCTTCCCCGCGCCGTTGGGCCCGAAGAGCGCGAGACAATCGCCGGCGTCGAGCGACAGATCAACGCCGTCGACGGCCCGACGGCGACCGAATGTGCGGCTCACACCGGACACTTCGACCGCCGGAGAGCTCAAAGCCATCCGACAAAGATAAGGCGCGTCGCCGCGCCGAGCGACGCAAGACTGCGAAATGCAGATCCTTCGCTTCGCTCAAGATGACCCGAAAAGCAGATCCCTCGCTTCGCTCAGCATGACCCGAGCTTCCTGGCACTCGACGCTGCGCGACGGGCTGGATAACCTCCGTCGCATGCCGCTCGCCCGCTCGACGTTCTTCGTGCTCGGCGCCGCGTCGCTCGCCGTCGCTTGCGGCCGGCCCCGCGCCGCCCTCGCTCCCGCCGAGGCGCCCACCGTCATCGTGCTTTCGTTCGACGCGCTCGGCGACCGCTTTCTCGACCGCGACTCGCTGCCGGCGTTTCATGCGATGATGCGGAACGGCGTGCGGGCGCCGTTTCGACCGGAGTTTCCGTCGAAGACCTTTCCGAATCACTACTCCATGGCCACCGGGCTCACCCCCGGCGAACACGGCATCGTCGTCAACTCGTTCTTCGACCCGGCGCGCGGCGCGATGTTTCTGCGGACGTCAGCCAGCGACGGATCGTGGTTCGGCGGCGAGCCGATCTGGGTGACCGCGGAGCGCGCCGGCATCAAGACGGCGGCGTATTTCTGGACGGGCAGCGAAGCCGAGATTCGCGGTGTGCGCCCGACCTTCTGGTATCCGTTCAACGCGACGGTGCCGGACAGCGTGAAGATCGCGCAGATCATGACTTGGCTCCGGATGCCGGCGGCGACCCGGCCGCGTCTCATCATGCTCTACTCGCCGGTCGTCGACGTGCCCGGACATCGGTACGGGCCCGACGCGCGCGAGTCGCTCGCCGGCGTGCGCGACGCCGATCGCACGCTCGGCGTTCTGCGGGACTCGTTGTCGCACCTCGGCGGTCGTTCCATCGATCTGATCGTCGTCTCCGATCACGGGCTCACGGCGGTGCCGCGCGAGCATGACATCGACATGGACAGTCTTCTGCCCAAGCAGGGCCTGATCGTCGACGACGAGCACGCGACGTTCTCGCTCTGGCAAGATCCCGCCGGCCCGCGGGTGAATCTCGATTCGCTCGCCGCCGTGTATCGCCGGCGCGTGCCGCACATGCGCCTCTTTCGCCCGGGCGAGCTCCCCGGTGAGTGGCGGACGGAGCAGAACCGGCGGTTCGGCGACGTCTTCATGCTCGCCGATCCCGGCTGGGAGTTCGTGACGACCGTGCCGCGATCGATCTACACGCTCGGCGAGCACGGCTATGCGCCGGACGTCCCCGACATGATGGGGGTCTTCCTCGCCGTGGGCCCGAGCTTTCGCGCCGGCGTACGTCTCGGCGCCCGCGAGAATCGGACGCTGCACGAGCTGCTCATTCACCTGTTCGGACTTCGGAATCCGATCGAGGCGGCAATGCCCGACTTCGGCTTGCGTCCGTAAGTCCGGACGGCTAGTCATCTCGAGCGAAGCGAGGGATCTGTAGTTCCGGTCGGACTGCAGATCCCTCGCTTCGCTCGGGATGACACAAACACCATCGAGCCCTATGTCCGAAATCGACGCACTCCTCCACGAACACCGCTCCTTCTCGCCCCCGGACTCGTTTCGCAAGCGAGCGCACGTCTCCGACGGCGCGATGTACGATGCCGCGGCGCAGAACCCCGAGGCATTCTGGGAGGCGCAGGCGAAGGAGCTCGTCTGGTACAAGACGTGGGACAAGGTGCTCGACTGGACGCCGCCGCACTCCACCTGGTTCGTCGGCGGAAAGCTCAACATCTCGGTCAACTGCGTCGACCGGCACATCTCGTCCGCTCGGCGGAACAAAGCCGCATTGATCTGGGAGGGCGAGCCGGGCGACCGCCGCACGCTGACGTACTGGGATCTCTACGTCGAGGTGCAGAAGTTCGCGAACGTCCTCAAATCGCTCGGCGTCAAGCGCGGCGACCGCGTCGCGATCTACATGCCGCTCATTCCCGAAGTCGCGATCGCGATGCTCGCCTGCACGCGCATCGGCGCGATTCACTCGGTGGTGTTCGGCGGCTTCTCGCCCGAGTCGCTCAGCGACCGCATCAACGATGCGCAAGCCACGCTGCTCGTCACGGCGGACGCGGGCTACCGGCGCGGCAGCGTCGTGCCGCTCAAACGAAACTCGGACAGGGCGCTCGAGACCTGTCCGACGATCAAGAACGTGGTCGTCGTGCAGCGCCGGCCCGGCGCCACGGGCGACGAGGCATTCGCCGACATGCAGGAGGGACGCGACCACTGGTGGCACCGGCTCATGCAGCACGCCGAGGCGCACTCGGAGCCCGAACGCATGGACGCCGAGGACGTGCTGTTCACGCTGTACACGTCGGGCACGACGGGCAAACCGAAAGGCATCGTGCACACGACCGGCGGCTACCTCGTCGGCGTGACGACGACGACCAAGCTCGTGTTCGATCTCAAGGACGACGACGTCTTCTGGTGCACCGCGGACGTCGGCTGGGTGACGGGCCATTCTTATCTGGTGTACGGTCCCCTGTCCAACGGAGCCACGTGCGTCATGTACGAGGGCGCGCCCGACTGGCCGGAGAAGGACCGCTTCTGGGCGATCTGCGAGCGCTATGGCGTGACGATTCTCTATACCGCGCCCACGGCGATCCGCGCCTTCATGAAGTGGGGCGATCAGTGGCCCGCGAAACACGATCTGTCGCGCCTGCGACTCCTCGGGTCCGTCGGTGAGCCGATCAATCCGGAAGCGTGGATGTGGTACCGCGAGAAGATCGGCGGCAATCGCTGTCCGATCGTCGACACGTGGTGGCAGACCGAGACGGGTGCGATCGTGATCTCGCCGCTGCCGGGTGTCACCGCCACGAAGCCGGGCAGCGCGACGACGCCGCTCCCCGGCTACTCGGCGGCACTGCTGGACGCGAAGGCGAAGGAGATTTCGGTGGGCGGCGGCTTGCTCGCGCTCACCAAGCCATGGCCGTCGATGCTGCGCACCATCTGGGGCGACGACGACCGCTACGTGCAGACGTACTTCTCGAAGTGGCCCGGCCGGCTGGACCTCTATTTCCCCGGAGACGGCGCCAAGCGCGACGACGATGGATTCTACTGGATCTTGGGACGCGTCGACGACGTGTTGAACGTCGCCGGCCACCGCATCGGCACGATGGAGGTGGAGTCGGCGCTCGTCGAGCACCCGGCGGTCGCCGAGGCGGCGGTCGTCGGAAAGACGCACGAGCTCAAGGGACAAGCGCTCGCGGCCTTCGTCACGCTGCGCGAAGGATTCAAGCACAGCTCGGAGCTTCGCGAGGAGCTGCGCAACTTCGTCGCCGAGAAGATCGGCGCGATCGCGAAGCCGGACGACATCCTGTTCTCCGCGGACCTCCCGAAGACGCGGTCAGGGAAGATCATGCGCCGGCTGCTCCGTGACATCGCCGAAGGACGGGCGCTTGGGGATACCACCACGTTGGCGGATCCGAACGTAGTGGCGAGTCTGAAGGACCAGTACGAGGCGCAGGAGTCCTAGCTGGGGGCTGGGGGCTGGGGGCTGGGGGCTGGGGGCTGGGGGTTGGGGGGTTGGGGGTTGGGGTGGGGAGAGACGGTTAACGGCGAAACAAGGGCTTAACGCCGAACACACAAACGTTAAGTGCCTCATTCAGGCCCTCACCGCCGTTTCCCAATCCCCATCCCCCAGCCCCCAACCCCCAACCCCCATGGTACAACATCTGCCTTTGTTCGTCTTACCTTCGACCCCTAAATTGCATCCATGTACGCCTTCCTTCGCCGCCTCTTCCCGGAACGCATCTTCCGCCGGAAGCTCGAGCCTGCCGCCGAACGGCGCATGCAGCTCGCGGCGGCGCGTGCCGAGGAAGCGATCATCCGGGCGCACGTCGACAACGCGTTGATGTTCGTCGACACGCTGGCCGAAGATCTCAGCTTCGATCGCGCGATCGATACGTACGTGCGTGAGATGGCGATTCCGGAGCCGCTGGCGAGCGTCGTCGCAACGCGGACGCTGGTCGTCCTCGGCCAGGATCTGGTCCCCTATCGCCGGCGCGCCGTGGACACCGCCGAGGAGGTCGAGGACCGCCCGAGGCTCCGCCTGAACGACGCCTCGCAAGGACGCCAGCAAGGCGCCCAGCGTACCATCAAGCGCGCGTAGATCGAGCGCTCAGAACGACAAAGGCCGGCAATCGCCGGCCTTTTTTGCTATTCCGTCTACGTCGCGGCGAGCGCGCGGCAGCGCCGGTACTCGATGGCCGACAACACGAACAGCACGACGACGAACGCCGCCGACCCGAGGCACCACTCGCACCACGCGTGGATCACGAACCCCTCGAGATAGTTGAGCCACGCCGTGAAGATCACGCCCCAGCCGGCCATCAACAGCGTCGCGAGCGACAGCGGGGCCGAATCCTCGAACCGCGGCTGCAGTCCGGCGATCGTCATCGCCAACATCAGCGCGTAGAACCCCACGCCCCACGTCGCCACCGGCAGCCCCAGGAAGACCGACCAGCGGCTCGTTTGGACCGTCTCGCACGAGCCGATGCTGCACGAGAGCGTTCCGATATAGCCGAACTTGTACAGGCTGAGGTATGCGCCAAGAAACAGCCCGAAGAGGCTGACGAGCGCCATCGATTTCCGAACGGTCACGGACCTTTCTTGGTCGCTGGAAGCGAGACGCCCTTCTTCGCCGTGTCGCCCCCGCCTGTGGGCGTGACCGGCGGCGCCTTCGCGATCGCCACGTCGATCAGCTTCGCGAACTGGTCGTAGTTCATCGCGCCGGGAATCTGCTGGTCGCCGATGACGAACGTCGGCGTCTGCTGCACCTTGCGCGCGATCGCCAGGGCGTAATGCGCCTGAATCTTGGCCTGCGTCTTCTTCGTGTCGACGCACTGATCGAACTGGCTCGCCGTGAGGCCAAGCTGCTTGCCCAACTGCTTCATGTACTTGTCGGGATTGCCCGTCGCCTCGCCGTTCCACTGATCCTGCGTCTGATAGAGCGCGTCGTGAAACTCCCAGAACTTGCCCTGCTCGTCGGCGCACGCGGCGGCGCGGGACGCTTGCCAGGTGTTCCGGTGGCCGCTCAGCGGGAAGTCGACGAAACGCCACAGCACCTTGCCGGTGCTGACGTACCGCTTGCGGATGTCCGGCTCGGTGAGCGTCGAGAAGTTGCCGCACGCCGGGCACTCGAAGTCACCGAACTCCGTGACCTCGACGGGCGCGCTGGCGTTCCCGATCGTGTAGCCCGCCGAGTTCACCGCCGGAAGCGTGGAATCGATCGGGTTCGCGACGCCGGTGTCCTTGGCGCGCGTCGACTGGTAGGTCAGCGCCGAGATGCCGACGACGGCCACCGAGACGATCAGGACGTAGAAGGCGCGGTTGCTCGACGAGACCTTGGACGACTTCACGACTCCTGGCTTTCGTCCTCGTCCGGGCTCCACTCGCTTTTGTGCCATAAGGTAGGGTCGTCTTGTTGGGCCTCGCGCACGATCCGGCGGTTTTCAGCGACCTCCGGGGTGTCGTACGTGACGCGCACTTCGTAGTGAAAGAGCTCGCTGCGGATATCGCCGATCAGTCGCAGCAGCTCGCCGGCCTGGTCCAACAGTGCGCCTTCCGCGTCCAGCTCGCCGATGCGATGCGCCAGCGCCCGCAGGAGGGCCTCGAGATTCCGTGCTCGGCCGTCGTCGTAGGTCTGTTCCTGGTCGGACATCGACATGCGTGGAGGGCGAAACGATTGACCCGGAGTTGGTCGTGCCCGGTTCCGAAAGATGCTATCCTGGTACCTAGGTTGCGCAAGCTTGCGCAGGCGCAAGAGTGCGCAACGGACACGCCACGCTCCTCCACGAGGCTCGCACGCACGTCATGGACGCAGATCTCCTCCGCATCCCCGTCGGTCCCGGTTCCGTCCACGTCGAGCGCTACGGACACGGCGGCGCGCCGATCCTGCTCGTGCACGGCTTCGGCACCTGCAGCTTCCTGTGGCGGAACGTCGGACCGGCGCTGGCGACCGCGAGTCGCACAGCGTTCGCCATCGACCTCTTCGGGTACGGCGAATCCGATCGCCCGTTCGACGCTCAGTTTGGTATTGCGGCACAATCGGATTACCTCGACCGCGCGCTGACCGCGCTGCGCCTCACCAAGGCGACGGTCGTCGGCAACGACCTCGGCGGGGCAGTCGCGATGCACCTCGCGTTCAACCGGCCGGAGCGCGTCGACCGCCTCGTGCTCGTCAACCCGATCGCGTTCGACGACATCCCGGCCGAGGACATCAAGCAGCTGCAGCGCAACACGGCGCGGTTCGCGCTGCGCATCTCGCGCGGCGTGGTGGGCGCCGCGCCGCTCATCCGCGAGCTCATCGAGCGGAGCGTGGCCGACAAGGCGAACGCCCCCGAGGCGCTCATCGCGCGATACCTCGCGCCCTACGTCGGCGAGGACGGACTGAACCACCTGCTGACCCTGGCGCGGGCGGTGGACGACGAGGACATGGCCGAGGTCGAGCTGGGACAGATCGATCGGCCCACGCTCATCGTCTGGGGGGACCAGGATCCGTTCGTCGGACCGAAGCTGGGCGAGACGCTCGCCGACACGATTCCCGGCAGCCGTCTGGTCCGCCTCCCCGGCACGGGCCGGCTCGTCCCCGAGGAAGCGCCCGAAACGCTGGCCAGCATGATTCTCGAATTCATTGGCGCGGGTGGCGTGGTCCGGGCGGACTAACCGGCACGGCGAATGCCCATTGCGGTCGGCGGCGGTAACGCCAGTCACACAATCCCAACGATCTTGCCTGCTCCGCGCGTATAGATGGAACCAGTCCGATGCGTTAGATTACTGTGTCTTTATCATCCCCCAACCAATAGGACATGGCCAAGCAGAAGAACCGGACGATGAAAGCACCCACGGTGGCTTCGCCGTTCGAGGAAGCGCGCGACGAGTTGTTCCAGCATATCATGCGGTGTGGTGTCGTCGGCTCGGACCCCGAGCATCAGCAGGAGTGGTTCGAGGAGACGATGGCGTACATGACGGATCGCTACCCCGAGCTCGACACGGACAAGATCGCCGAGCTTCGCAAGTTGGGTGAGCGCTTCGCTCAGCCGCCCAAGAAGCGCGACGACACGGCGGCAGCCTAACATCGCTGTCTGATTCGAGGCCTCCTTCTGGAGGCCTCTTCTGTTGTCGCCGGCGGTGTCTCAGCGCCAGCGGGGCGGCGAGGTGCGAAGGACGATGCCGATTCTCGCGCCCCCGCCCAAGCCCAGCTGGACCGCGGGAGTGATGTTGCCGCGAATCCGGCCCTCGACGTCGACGACGGCCGTGAGGAACGGACGCAGATGCGCGTCTCCGCTCGCATAGGGCACGCTCACGCCTCCGCCGAGCGAGAACCCGAGTCGAGACTCGCGAAACGGGTCGAGCAGAAAGCGGGCGATCACGTCAGCTCGACCCGACGCGCGCGTCTCGGCGTAGCGCCAGGTCGCCCCCGCCGCCGCGTCGACCGTCGTGCGCACGTACGTCCCCATCAGGAACACCGCACCGAGTCCCGCCTGCGCGCTCGTCCCGCCTCCGACGATCGCGTCGCCGCGGTACTCGGTATAGGCGGGCGCGAACAGCTGCGCGCCGGCTGGCGATGGGGCCATGCACGGAAGCGCGACGACCAGCCAGCAATAGAGCGCGGGCCGCGCGCGTCGCGCGGGCCGCGTTCGCGTGCCGATCATCGCGCTCGAGCGCGCCACAGCGCGAACGTGTAGTCGATGATCGAGTACGCCGAGGCGATGCCCACCAGCCACAGGCAGCGTCCGACCCACGCCGGAAACCGGAGCAGCGCCGCGAACGTGACGAGTTGCAGCACCGTGACGAGCTTGCCCGAGAAGCGCGCCTTGAACTGCACCGGACGAAGCCAGGTCACCGCGCGAGCGACGAGAAAGCCGACGGCCGTCATGAGATCTCGCGAGATCATCACGAAGTAGCCGGCCGTTGACAGCGCGCCCGTGAAGAGGAACGTCGACACGGCGACGAGCGCGAACACCCGATCGGCGATCGGATCGATCAGCGCGCCCCATCGCGTCGTCCATTTCGCGCGGCGCGCCAGCCAGCCGTCCAGAAAGTCGGTGGCGGCGGCGAGCCCGACCAAGCCGAGCCGCGTGTCGGGATTCGGGACCACGACGAAACCGGCGGCGAGCAGGACGCGCGACGACGAGATGATGTTGGGAAGAGCGCGAAGCGTCGCGCGTGCGGTCATAGACTACCTGATGCAAGCCTGTGCAGAGGGAGGATAACCTGGAGGAGCCTCAGAATGCTTGCCAGCGCGCGAGGTGCCCGGTAGCTTCGCCAGACTTCCTCCCACGAACCACCGAGGCGCGGCATGGCCCAAGTCACCGATCTTCTCCAAAAGGTGGCGATCTTCAAGGACCTGGATGAGGATGAGCTCAAGCAGGTGGCCGATGTCTGCAAGGAAGAAAAGTTCGTGTCGGGGGAGTACATCTTTCGCGAAGGCGAGCACGGCAATCGGTTGTACCTCATCGTCGACGGCGAGGTCCGCATCAGCCGCGACGTGCCCGGCAGCGGCGAGGAAGCGCTCGCCGTCCTGAAGGCCGGAGCGCTGTTCGGCGAGATGGCAGTGTTCGATCGCACCGAGCGTTCCACCCACGCCATCTCCAACGGCGGCACGACCGTGCTCACCATCAGCCGGCCCGACCTCGAGATGCTGCTCGACTTCAATCGCGAGATGGCGTACAAGGTCCTGTGGGCCTGCGTTCGCCTGCTCTCCTCGCGGCTCCGGTCGACCAACGACTCGCTCCGGTCGTTTCTGGCGATGTCCATGTTCTGACGCGCGAGCGCCGGCACGCGCGTCCGCAGCCCTCACGACAATGCCCATTCGGTTCTCTCTCGTCCCAGCTCTGGCCGCAGTGGCCGCCGGAGCGGCACATGCGCAGCGTCCGCTGAACCCGGCCGTCGGCCTGCAGCGCGATCCCGCGATCGCCGCCGCGCTCGCCGACGTCGATCCGGCGCGCATTCGCCGCATCGACTCCACGCTCGCGTCGTTCGGCACGCGCAATACGTTCTCGGACACGACGTCGCCGGCGCGCGGCATCGGGGCGGCGCGCCGCTGGATCCACTCCGAGCTCGAGCAGTACAGCCGCGACTGCGGCGGATGTCTGCGCGTCGAATTCTACGAGAAGGTTCAGCAGATCCGCCGTGCCGTCGGACGCGACAGCGTGACGCGCAGCGCGAACATCGTCGACGTCGTCGCGTGGCTGCCGGGACGCGACACGACACACGTCGTCGTCATGACCGGCCACTACGACTCGTGCGTCTGCTCCGCCGGCGGCTCCTTCGATTCAACGTCCACCGCACCCGGCGCGGACGACGACGGCTCGGGCACGTCGGCCATCGTCGAGCTCACGCGCGTCTTCTCCAAGCACTTCCCCAAGGGGCTTGCGTCGACGGTGATCTTCGCGGCCGTCGCCGCGGAGGAGCAGGGTCTGATCGGCGCGCGACAGCTCGCCGAACGACTGCATGCCGACGGCTACAAGGTCGTCGCCGGCATGACCGATGACATCGTCGGCAACGTGGTGGCCGAGGACGGCACTGCCGACTCGACGAGCTTTCGATTCTTCGCGGCGGACCCGGACAATTCGCCAAGCCGCGAGCTTGGCCGCTACGTGTGGGGGTTGGACAAGCTGTATCTGCCGCAGTTCGAGGCGGTGCCCGTGTGGCGCCTCGATCGCATCGGCCGCGGCGGCGATCACGAGCCGTACGTCACCCTCGGCGACGCCGGCCTCCGGTTCACGGAGCGGATCGAGAACTACAATCGACAACATCTGCCGACCGACGACTTCGCGCACGTGAACCCAGGCTACATCGCGAACATCGCGCGTATCAACGCGGCCACCGTCGCATCACTCGCGTCGGCGCCGCCGATGCCCGCCGGCGCGCGCGCCGCGCGACAGGGCCGCGCGACCCTCGATACCTCCGGCGCGGCGCCGCAGACGAACAGCGGCGGACAGGCGTGGACGCTGTCGTGGCAGCCGTCCGAGGGCGCGGTGAGCTATGAGATCCTGCTCAGGCGAACGACGTCGCCCGTGTGGGAGCAGGTCATCCCGATCGGCAACGTCACGTCGTGCCTGCTGCGGCGCCAGCTCGACGACGAGTGGGCGGGAGTGCGCGCGGTAGGTGCCGGCGGCACTCGCTCGATGGCCGCGTCAATGCCCGCGCCGAACGCGTCACGACCGGCCCCAGGACAGCAGACCGCGCAGCGGGGCGGCGGCGGCGCTGGAGCGGCCGCGGCGCCGGCGGGAAGCGCACGCGGCGGGGCCGGCGCCCCGGGTGGTCGAGCAGGAGGCCCTCCACCGCCACGGTGTTAGCGCGCCACGAACACGACGTCTGACGGGACGGCACGCGTGGAAGCGTCGCACGCACATCTCACCGCGCAATTTCGAGGCGTTCCCGCCGAGCAGCTTCGCGACGCGACGCTGCTCGGCGGGCTGTTGATCGCCGCGGCGAGCGCGGGCGGGTTCAGCCCGATTGGCGTGCCGACGGTGAAGCAGCGCGGAGCAGGCGGCGTGTCGGCCGTGCTCCTGCTCGATGGCGCGCACCTCACGCTCCACACGCTGCCGGAGCGGCAGACTCTGCTGTTCGACATGGTCGCGCCGCCGTCGCACGACTTTCGCAAAGTGATGGACGTCTTCGCCCGCCGGCTCACGGCGCGTGACATCACGAGCGACACCCGCACCCGCGGATGAGAAATTTTCTCGCGCCGGCGCATCTCGCGCTGACAATCGTCATCCTGGTGTGGAACATCGTGCTGGCGGGGCGCATCGCGCAGAACCGCCAGGCGCCGCGCTTCTTCCAGGCGGTGTCGGGACTCGGCGCGCTGCTCCTCTTTCCCGCGCTGCTCTTCGCGCTCGCGACGTCCACCGTCATCACCGGCCGCGCCGTGGCGACGATGGACTGGTTCTGGCCCGCCGTGCTCGTCCTGTTCGCCATTCAGGCGGTGTACGCGCTCGTGCGGAACCTGGTGAATTGGGTGTGGGGATTCCCGATCGCGGTGTACGATATTCTCATCGCGACGATCGCCGTGACGCGGTACATCGTCGCGCACGGAGGGACGCCGGTGGAGCCCCTCATCACACTGCTCGCGTCGCAGAGCGTCGCGATGGTGTTCGCATGCGGCACGGCGAACGTGCTCGCCAGTCCGTTCTACCTGAACATGCCGATGGTGTCGCCGGCGTTCCCCGCGCTGCGTCCCATCACGGCGTCGTTCCGGCTGTTCATGTCGATCGTCGCGCTCGTGTGGAGCGTGATCATCATCGCCGTCGGCGCGCCGCGCGCCATCGTCCAGCTGCGCAACTACGAGACGCATCGGCGCGATCCGCTGCGCGAGCGGCCCGACGGCGATTTCGCGATCGGACTGAAGATTCTGCCCGACGTCGCCAATCCGCCGCCGCCGCCGGCGATCAGAAGCGACTCCGAGCTCGTCGACTCGGTCACGGTGGACGCCGTGAGCGTGGTGGTCGTACCCGGCGCGAGCCGAGCCGCGATCGACTCGCTTGCTCGGGTGCTCGAACCGGCCCGCCGCGACAGCACGGTGCTCGTCGTCGCGCTCGGCTATCGCGGCAAGCTCGTTCCGGAGCTCGGACCCGTGCCGCTCGGCGAGGCGCAACGGCTGACCACGATTCGACAAGTCATGCAGCGCTTGCGTCCCGACATTCTGCTTCCGGCGGAAGACCCGTATGGCAGTGGCGAACGCGCGGTGGGAACGCTGCCTCCCTCACGGTGGGAGAAGTACCTGACGGATGCGGCGCGCGTCGCCAAGAGCATAGACAGGAACGTGCGCGTGGGTGTCTCGGCATCATCGTACACGCAGAACGACAGCACGCTGTACGCGTGGGCTGCGACTCTCGGCTCGCCGATGGATGTCGTGGGGTTCTCGCTCTTTCCATCCCCATACGTGGGCGGGGGCATTCAGTCCGACACGCGCACCGCCGACCGGTGGATGCGCGCCACGCCGCCGCGAAAGGACCATTGGATCTTCGCGACCGGCGGGTTTCCACTCGCCTTCGGTGAGCGGAGTCAGGAGAATGCCATCTGGGAGGTGTTCGCGTGGGGCACCGAGCATCCCGCGATCAAGGGCGCGATCGTCTACGAGGCGGGCGATTACGGGCAGGCGCGCGGCCTTCGCGCGCCGAACGGGCGCTTCCGCCCGGCGACGCGACGAGTGATCTGGGCGCTCGAGCAGCTGAGGGAGTCGGCGAGGTAGACAGGTCGGTCGTTCCGTCGGTTCGGATCGCGAAGTTGTCGGGATTCGCCGCACAGTCGTAACGACGACGCAACTGATTTGAATTCTTCGCGGCCGCCCTCATTGACCGCTTGCGCGACGGTCGAGAAGTTCCCACGTCGTTCGAGACGCGCCGCGGTCGCCGTCTCTCCGATCCCGCCTCCCCGTCCCACGCCAAACATGCTCCGCCGCGACTTTCTTTTCGACCTCACGCGAAACGCCGCGCTGTGCGCCACCGTGCCGAACATCTGGCGCGTGCGATGGCACCCGCATTTCGCCGACGACCCGTTTCAACTCGGCGTCGCGTCCGGCGACCCGACGGCTAGCTCGTGCATGATCTGGACGCGACTCGCGCCGCGCCCGCTCGAGCCGGATGGCGGCATGTCGGTCAAGACCGCGGTGACGTGGGAGGTCGCGAACGACGACAAGTTCGCGCAAATCGTCAAGCAGGGACGCGCCACGGCCGCGCCGGAGCTCGGGTACAGCGTGCACGCCGACGTCGACGGGCTCGAGCCGGCGCGTTGGTACTTCTATCGCTTTCGCGCCGGCGATGCCGCGAGTCCCGTGGGCCGGCTGCGGACGATGCCGGCCGCCGGCACGACGCCGCCGCTCAAGTTCTCGTTCATCTCGTGCCAGCACTACGAGAACGGGCTCTACACCGCGCACGAGCACATGGCGCGCGAGGAGCTCGATCTCGTCGCCTTCCTTGGGGACTACATCTACGAGTCCGGCCCCGGCGCCAGCGCGGTACGGCAGCACGCGACGCTCGAGCCGCGCGATTTGGCCGGCTACCGCACCCGCTATGCGCAGTACAAGGCGGACCCGGCGCTCAAGGCGACGCACGCGCTCTGTCCGTGGCTCGTGATCTGGGACGATCACGAGGTCGACAACAACTACGCCGGGCTGGCCGGCGAGAACGACATGGAGTCCGAGGAGCAGATGCGCACCCGCCGCGCCGCCGCGTACCAGGCGTGGTGGGAGAATCAGCCCGTTCGCGTTCCGCGCGCGAAGTCGTGGGCCGATCTCACCATCATGCGCACCGCGGACTGGGGCTCGCTCATCCGGTTCCACCTGCTCGACGGACGGCAGTATCGCAGCGACCAGGCCTGCGGCGACGGCACGCACATCGTGCCGTGCGGCGAGTGGGCGGATCCCAAACGCACCATGCTCGGCGACAAGCAGGAGCAGTGGCTCAGCGACGGACTCGCCAGCTCACCGGCGCATTGGCAGGTGCTGGCGAATCAGGTGATGCTCGCGCCGTTCGACACGATGCCGGGCCCGCAGGTGCGCCTGCCAATGGACAACTGGAGCGGATATCCGGCGGCGCGCGATCGCCTGCTCGACTCGATCGCGAATCACGCGGCGAACAAGACCGTCGTGATCACAGGCGACATCCACTCCAACTGGGTGAACGAGCTCCACGCGAGCTTCGCGCGGCCGGACCGGCCGGTCGTGGCCGCGGAATTCGTCGGCACGAGCATCACGTCGGGCGGCGACGGCACCGATCGCAGCTTCGGCGTCTCGCCGGCCACGATGAGCGAGAATCCGCACATGAAGTGGCAGAACGCGCGGCGCGGCTACGTGACGTGCTCGGTGGACGGCGACGCCTGGCACACCGAGTACAAGACGGTCGCGTACGTCACGAAGCCCGGTGCGCCGATCGATACGCCGGCCAAGTGGCGCATCGAACATGGCCGGCCGGGCATCGTACCGCTGTAGCCGCTGTGCTGGTCCGCGGCTATTCGTCGCGCAGCGCCTCCATTGGATCGACCCTGGCCGCGCGCGCCGCGGGGATGACGCTCGCCAGCACCCCGACGCCGAGCAACACCGCGACTCCGGCCGCGAACGTCATCGGGTCGGTGGCACTCACGCCGTAGAGCAGCGCTCGCATCAACCGCGTGAGCGCCAGCGCCGCGACGACGCCCGCAGCGGCACCGGCGACGACCGGCGCGAGCGAATCCCCGAGCACCATGCGCACCACGCTGCCCTTCGCGGCCCCGAGCGCCATGCGGACGCCGATCTCGCGCGTCCTGCGCGCCACGGAATACGACAGCACCCCGTAGATCCCGATCGCGGCGAGCGCCAGCGCGAGCAGCGCGAACCCGGCGAGCACCGTCATGGTGAAGCGGCGGTCGGCGAGCGAGCGGGCACGGACGTCCACTGCTGTTTCGATGCGCATGAGCACATTCGAATCGAGCAGGCGAAGCTGAGAGCGCGCGACCGACCCGATGGTCGACGGTGGGACGCGGGTCCGCGCGACGAACACGCCGCTGAACGCGCGCTCCGGACGCTGGCGGTAGGAAATGAAGTGCTGCGGCATCGCCGGCTTCGCCAGATCAGACGCGCGCACGTCGCCGACGATCCCGACAACGGTCAGCGGGATGTCGCGGTGGCTGTCCATTCCCAATTCGATCAGCCGTTTCCCGAGCGGATTCTCGCCGGGAAAGAACTTCTTGGCCATCGTTTCGTTGATGATCGTCACGTGCTGCGAGGTCGAATCGTCGGCGTCCGTGAAGAGCCGGCCCGCGACAAGCGGAATGCGCATCGTTGCGAAGTAATCCGGGCTCACGAGGCGATAGTCCGCGTAGCGAATGGGAACGTCCGGCCGGCCGTCGACGGCCATTCCGCCGCCGAACCCGCCGCGCGTGAGCGGCGCGATGTTGATGAACCCGACGTGCTCGACGCCCGGAATGGCGCGAAGCGCCGCGAGCGCCTGCGTGTAGTACGTGGCTCTCAGTCCTCCATTCGGGTAGCGCGTCTCCGGCAGCGAGACGTCGATCGCCAGCACGCCAGTGGGGTCGAACCCCGCGCGCTCATCGAGGAGCGCGCGGAAGCTGCGCACGAGGAGTCCCGCCGAAACGAGCAGCAGGACGGCGAGCAACACTTCGGTCGCGACGAGCGCGCGTCGCATGCCGCTGCGACCGACCGCGCTTCCCCGGCCGCCGGCTGCGACGGCGGCGCGCAGATCGGTGCGTCCGACCTGCATCGCCGGCAAGAGGCCGATGAGCAACCCCGTCACGATCGTCACACCGATGGAAAACACCAAGACCGGCGCGCTGATGCCGATGTCGTGCGCGCGCGGAAGTGACGTCGGCGAGAGCGCGAGCAACGTTCGGACGAGCCAGTGGGCCAACAACACGCCGAGCGCTCCGCCGACCACCGCAATGAGAATATTCTCAGTGAGCAGTTGCCGGGCGAGCCGGCCGCGGCCGGCGCCGAGCACGGTGCGGATGGTCAACTCGCGCGAGCGACCGGTGGCGCGCGCGAGGTTCGCGCTCGCGAGGTTGACGCACGCGACGAGCAGCACGACGACCACCGCCCCCAGCAACAGTCGGAGATATGTCCTGACGGGACCCACCAGCGTGTCCCGCAGGCCTGCCACCTGCGCGCCGACCGCCGCGTTGTGCTCCGGGTATTCACGCTCGAGCCGCTCGGCGATGCCCTGCATCTCCGCCTCGGCCTGCGCGACGGAGACGCCGGGCGCCAGGCGTCCGATGGTCTCGTCGTTGTGGCTATCGCGTCCCATGCCGCGATTCAACGGCTCGAGCGGAATCCACACCTCGGCGTCGTCGGGATAGCCGAAGCCGCGAGGCATTACGCCGACCACCGTGTAGGTCGATCCCCAGGCCTGGAGATGAACGCTGGAGAGATCGCGACGACCACCGAGCTGGCTTTGCCAGAATGCGTAGCTCACGACGGACACCGGCGCGCCGCTCTCGGCGCTTTCGTCCGGCACGAACGTTCGGCCGAGGATCGGCGTGCCTTCGAACAGGTGGAAGTAGTCGCCGGACACGGCGTAGAGCTTGGCCCGCACCGGCTCGGCGAGACCCAGGATGGTCTCTTCCCCGCCGCGGAACGACGTCATGAGCTCGATGGACTTCGACTGACGCTGCCAGTCCGCGAAGTTGGGAGCCGACACCGACGTGGTGCCCGACCGGCCCTCGTACAAGAAACGCTCGTTGAGCTCGACCAGCCGCTCTGCGTGCGGGTACGGCAGCGCGCTCAGTAGCACGCCGTTCACCACGCTGAACATCGCCGTCGTCGCGCCGATGCCGAGCGCGAGCGTCGCGACGGCGACGACGCTGAACGCGGGGGTGCGAATCAGTCCCCGCGCCGCGAACCGGAGATCGCGTGCGACGTCGTCGAGCAGGTTGGCGGGCGTGAGCCCGCGCGCTTCGCGAACCGAGTCCGTCACCTGCGCGCCGTGCCCCTGTCAGATGGTGACAGCACGGCGTGAGTTGTCAGCCGCTGACAGGAGGGACAGCGCGTCGGTCCAAATGGTTTGAGGGTCGTCCCCCGTCGAGCTACACCTTCTTGCCGATGCCCCGGACGATTCCTTCCACGCGGCGACTCGGATCGAAGTACCGTTCCGCCAAGCGCCGCATCGCCTCGGGGGTCACGGCGCGCACTCTCGCGTCGTACTCGGCGAGGTCGTTGAGCGATCCGAACAGGAACGCGTCGACGACGTCGGCGAGCACCGCGCCGCCGCTCTGCTGACGAATGGCGTGCGTGCCGAGCGCGTAGGTCTTGGCGCGCTCGAGCTCCTCGTCGCTCACCGGTTCCTCGCGCAGCCGGCGGAACTCGGCGAGCAGACCGTCGCGCGCCGCTCCTTCCTGCTCCGGCGACGTAGCGATGTACGCGCCGAACATGCCGGCCATGCGGCGGTCGGCGGCGAACGCGTTCACCGTGTAGCACAGCGAGCGCTTGTCGCGCAACTCGTCGAAGAAGCGGCCGCCCAAGCCGCTCGCGACACTGGCGATCATCGCGGCGACGTAGCGGTCGGGATCGTTGCGCGCCGGTCCGGAGAAGAGGAGCGTCATGGCCGTCTGCGCTCGGTCGCGCTCTTCGGCCGACGTCGTGATCCTCGCGGGCCACGCGGCCGCGGGCAGCGCGTCCGCCGGCCGCTGATGGACGTCGGCGAATGCGCGCGCGGCGATCGCCGCGAGCTCGTCGGGCTCGCCGTCGCCCACGATCGCGATGAGCGACGCGGACGCGAGCGCGCGCTCCCCATGCCACCGGCGCACCGTCTCGGCATCGATCCGCGCCAGCGTCTCCTCTGTGCCGGTCGCCGGCACGCCGTACGGATGTCCGGCGAATGCGGCCTGCGTCGCGAGACGCACCGGATACCGGTACATGTCGTCGCGCAGCGCCACGACGCCGGCCATGGCGATGGCGCGCTCGGTCTCGAGCGCGTCGTCGCGCAGCGTCGGGTGCTGGACGACGTCGGACAGCAGCTCGATCGCCGCAGCCGTGTAGCGCGTCGGCACCGAGATCGACCAGCCAAAGCTCTCCGCTCCGGCGACGCCGCCCACGCTGCCGCCCAGCATCTCCCCTTCTTCGGCGATCTGCAGCGCGCTGCGCGTGGATGTCCCCTTGAGCGCCGTGCGGAGCATGAGCGTGGTGAGACCGGCAAGCTCCGGCGGTTCGGCGCTCGCTCCACCGAGCATGAAGATTCCCGCATGAAGCAGCGGTGCCCCGGGCTTCCGGCGAATCGCGATCGGCGTTCCCTGCGCGGTGCGATACACGCGGACGCCCACCTCCTCGCGCTCGAAGACCGGCGCCGGCGCCGCGGCGAGCACGTGCGCCGAGTAGGGCTTGGTCGCCGCGAGCGGCGCCGGGCGCGGATCGGCGTCGAGCGCTTCGCGCGCCTCGAGGCCGCCCGGCGCGAACGGCTCGCTCGACGTTGGACGATAGACGATCACACCCGAGTTGTCCGCGTCGAGGTACCGGTTCGCCACGGCGACGAGATCGTCGCGCGTACAGGTCAGCAGCCGCTCGAGGTACCGGTCGCCGATGCGCCAGTCGCCGAGCGCTTCCCACTCCGCGAGGTAGTTCGCCTGCCCCTCCATGTCCTCGAGGCGACGCACGAAGTTCGACTCGTAGATCCGCTTCGCGCGCTCCACCTCGAGCTCGCCGATGTCGCCGCCGTGCACGGCGCGCACCTGATCCCACATCGCGCGCGCCGCCTCGCGCGCCGACACCGGCGGCGCCTCGGCGTGCACCACGAACACGCCGATTTCCGTCGGCGTGTAGTTGTACGAGGAGACCGACGACGCGAGCCGCCGTTCACGCACGGCGCGATAGAGCCGCGACGCCCGCCCGCTGCCGAGCACCGCGCTCAGGAGATCGAGCGCCGGCGTGTCCGGATGCGTCGTGCCCGGCGTTCGCCATCCGAGGGCGATCTGCGTCTGCCCGATGTCGCCGGCCATCTCGCGAAAGCGGAAGCCGGCGACGCCCTCTTCGATCTGGCCGGGAAATCGCGCCGGCTCCCCCGAGGGCAGCGAGCCGTACACGCGATGCACTTCCGCGATCGCGTCGTCCGGATCGACGTCGCCGACGATGGACAGAATCGTGTTGCCGGGGTGGTAGAAGTTGCGGTAGAACCCGACGAGCGCGTCGCGCGTGAGCGCGCGGAGACCCGGCTCGCGTCCGATGCGCCAGCGGCGGATCCGATGGCGGTCGTGCAACAGCTCGTAGAGCGTCTCGGTGGCGACGGCACCGGGGTTGTCCGCCTTGCGCTTCGCCTCCTGAATGATGACCTCGAGCTCGCGCGCCAGCTCGTCGGCGTCGATCAGCGAGCGGGCGTACGCGTCGGCCTGGACATCGAGTCCCTGCGTGAAGCCCGACGACGGCAGCACCGTGTAATAGCTGGTGTGATCGTAGATCGTCGCGGCGTTGAGATACCCGCCGACCGCTTTGGTCTGCTTGGCGATCTCGCCCACGCCGCGCGTCGGGGTGCCCTTGAAGTACATGTGCTCGAGCACGTGGGCGATGCCGACGATGTCGTCCGTCTCGTCGAAGTAGCCGGCGCTGACGAAGGTGACGATCGCGACGACCGGCGCCGACCGATCGCGACGAATGAGAACGGTGAGTCCGTTGGGAAGTCGCGTCCTGACGACCGACGCGGGATCGATCGTTCGCGGCGCTTCGGGAACTGGCACGTGTGCGGTGTTGGAGGTTCAGTCCTTCGTGAGCGATGCTCTGCGAAGGATAACCAGCAAATGGGGCTCGCTGCGGATGCCGTTTAGCGCGGTACCGACTTCGGCCCTGTCGTCGCCGGCGCGACCGACCCGGCCGGCACGGGCGTGCAGTTGCTCCACGGGCCCGGACCCGCACGGTTGAGGAACGACGTTCCCTCCTGCACGCGGTTGAGACGCATCAGCACGCAGCCGAGATAGCCGAGCGCCGTCTTGTCCGTCGGATCGGCCTGAACGGCGCGGACGTAGAATCGGCGCGCCAGATCGTAGTTCCCCTGCGCCAACAGGTTGTTGCCCATCTCGTGGAGCGCGGTCGGGTCGGCTGGATCGATCTCGAGCGCGAGCTGCAGCTCCTGTCCGGCCAGCGTGAAGTTGCCGACCTCGCGCGCCATGCGCGCCAGATACACGTGCGGCAGCACGGCGTTCTTGTCCTCGCGCACGGCGCGGTTGAACGCGTTCACGGCCGCCTCGCGCTGCGTGGGTCCGGCCCGGTAGGCGTCGATGCCCTGTTGCAGAGCGCTCGTCCCGCTGCGGCCGAACGGGCGGAACACGATCAACAACACGGCAGCCACGACGACGACGCCGGCGGTGGCGATCATCCAGATGGGAAAACGTCGCGGCGGCGCCACGATCTTCACCGGACCGGCGGCGACCGGCGGCGTGCCCGTCTTGACGCTGCCCGCGCCGCCGACAATGGGCTGGGCGATCGGGCGCGTGACGTCGGCGGTGATGTCGGTCATCAGCGCCGTATCGAGCTTGAGAAACGCTGCGCGCGCGGCGTTGAGGTCGGTTTCGCTGGGCCGGTATCCCGGGTCCTGCACGCGATCGCGCGTCGCCTGAAACTCGGCGAGGGAGTTGGCCTGATCGAAGTTGATGAGTTGGCGCTGGCGCGCTTCACGAATCAGCGGCTGCCCCGACAGAACGGTGCTTCCGACGAGCGCACGGAGCGCGGCTTCGACCGCGCCCCAGGTCTCGATCACGTCGGCGGCGGAATCTTCGGCGCCGCGACTGCCGTCCATCCGGGCCACCGCGGGGCGCGCCGAGTCGAGCTCGAGGCGCGCACTCCGCTGTGCCGGGCTAGTCATTTTACGATCCGGAGGAGCCCCGCGACTGCGCTGCCGCGGATGAAACTCTCCGCGTCGTTGGTTGGGATGCGAATGCCCGTCTGACGGAAGCCGTGCTGTGACACGCCGTTCATGAATTCTTCCATCGAGTGCGCTGGGTTTCCGCGCTGGTCACGCATGCGCCGCACGATCTCCTCCCAGGACCCGCCGAACTGGGCCCCGTCTGGCACGATGATCTGGTGCTCCGGCTCCTGTTTCTGCTCGACGAGCGAATTGAGCAGCGAACCGAAGAGCTCGAGCTGGCCCCGAGCCGCCTCGGCGGCCGGTGCACTATCCGCGCCGGAGCGGGGCTCGAGCTCCATGAGCATCGTGTCGACGTCGTCCAGATCGCCACCGAGCTCAGAGAGACGCTCGTCCCACGGCTTGATCTCCGGATCGTTCTCCTCGAGCCGGTAGAGCGATCGCTTCAACTCGATCAGCCGCCAAATACCGAGCTCGTCCCAGTGGTCCTCGGGAGTGGTCCGCTCGAAATGATACAGCGCCGCCTCGAACTCGCTCTGATCGTACAGGATGTTCGCGAGATAGATGCGCGCTTCGGCGTGATCGCTGTCGAGCTGCAGCGAGCGGCGCAGCGAGCCAATGGCCGCGTCGTCGTCGCCCAAGCGATGCTGCGCGTAGCCGACGCACGCGACCGCCTCGGCCGACTCGGGCGCCTGCTGCACGGCAGTCTCGAAGAATTCCTTTGCCGCCGAAAAGAACTCCGGCTTCTCGCGGAGCGAGCCCTCGCGGAACAGCGAGCGACCGACCTGTAACATGAGGTCGATGTCGTCGGCGTAGCCGAGCTCCAACGTGCGGCGGAAGCACCGCATCGCGGCGTCGTCCTGTCCGAGCTTGAGGAGCGTTTCGCCAAGCCCGGCCAATCCGTCCTCGTGCTCGGGCTCGAGCACGAGCGCCTGCTCGAAAGAGCGACGGGCCCACGCGTATTCCTCGCGCGCGAGCTGTGCGTATCCTACCCCTACATGCAGCTCTACCGAATTCGGATAGAGCGTGAGTCCTTCACGAAGCACGCCCAGCGCGTCATCGTACTGACCCTCGTTGTAGAGCTGATGCGCACGTTCGTCGTACTCTTCAGAACTCAGAAACGGGGTGGCCATCGTCAGCAAGCCTCCAGCTCATGATGGTACGACTATAGTACCATCACGACATGGCGAAGTTCAATGGCGGAAATGCTTGGATTCGCGTGCTCCCTCGCGCGCTCGGCGGGCACCGCAAACGCATACCCAGAGAGAGGTTTGCGATACCCGCCTCGCCGCCACGAGCCTCGCCGGTTCATGAGTGATTATCGCTCACCCGGAATGGCCATTGGCACGGGCGCAACAGATCGTTGCAATGGCACCCGCGAGCCCCGCATTTTGCTCCAAAAGAGCCAGATTGGCATCGAGGGAACTGCCACCCGTCAAACGAGTTACGGCAGCGAGGAGAAAGGGGGTTACTTTGGCCCCCGAAATGCCGTTTTCGACGGTTTCACGCTGAGCCTGTTGGACCGCGGATTCGACCACGTCGCGCGCGATCGCGAACGACGCGGGTGGTGGCTGGACGACCAGCATCGCCTGCGTGCGGCCGAGCGCGCGGTGCGCGCGATACGCGTCGACGATCTGCTCGCATTCGTCCGCGACGGCCTCGAGCGCGATGCCGGTCTCGGCTGAGAAAAATCCGGGAAATTCACGCGTGCGATAGCCGATCACGGGAACGCCGAGCGACTCCAGCCGCTCCCACGTGGCGGGGAGATCGAGAATCGACTTGGCGCCGGCGCAGACGACGATCATTGGCGTGCGCGCGAGCTCCGCCAGATCCGCGGATTCATCAAAGGGCGCGTCGCGATGCACGCCGCCGATGCCACCCGTCGCGAACACCTCGATGCCGGCGACACTGGCGAGCGCGAGTGACGCGGCGACCGTCGTCGCGCCATCCCAGCCCGCCGCGGTCGCGAAGGGAATGTCGCGCGCCGATACCTTGCGCACGCCGTCGCGACGCAGAAAGCGCTCGAGCTCCTCCGGCTCCAATCCGATCACCGGCGTCCCGCGCGCCACGGCGGTGATCGCCGGCGTCGCTCCGGCGCGCTCCACCGCCGCCAGCATTCGCGTCGCCGCATCGCGGTTCTGCGGAATGGGGAGTCCCTGCGCGAGCACCGAGCTCTCGAGCGCGACGACCGGTGAGCCCGCTCGAAGCGCGGCCTCGATGTTGGGTAGGACGCGGAGCATTTTTGCAAGCTAATGACCCAGCGTCTCGCCACCGCGCTCCGTGGACGCTACGAAATTGCCCGCGCGCTCCTTGACGCCGCGGTCGACTTCACGGTGATACTTCGACGGATTGGTTGGGACCGGCCGCTCGGTGCGGGCCGGCGCCCGCCACCGCCGGTTTCGCGGTGACGATGAGTCGTTCGGGCGCGCTGCCGACGTAGCGAATCGGCCAGCACGTCGTGAGCGTGAGCGTCGCGTCCGTCGTACGAACGAGCGCCGGCGCGTTCTCGTCGACCACGCGGGTCGCGATCACGACCCACCGGTCCCGGCGCGCGCCGGACTCCGTGGTGATCGTGTCGCCGACGTCGAGCTCGTCGAAGTGCTTGAAATGCCGGTCGCGATGCCCCGAGATGATCGCATTGCCGCGCTCGCCCGGAAGCGCGCTGCCCGGAAGATGTCCGGGCCCGGCGTTCAGCGCTTCGCTCTCGACGCCCTCGAGGACGATCTCGTCGAGCCCGATCTTCGGGATCACCAGCCGTGCGACGGGCGCACCCTCGACGAGCGACACCCGATCGTGATGATTCGCGAACGACCGCGCCAGCGCGACCGCGACCTGCGCCGATCGCTCGTCCCACGCTTGACGTGCGCCGTCGGCTGCCAGCGCGCCCTGGGCGTACCGCGTGCCGGCGAGCGTGAGCACGAACACGCCGCCAACGATCAGCACGGCACCCACCGCCCTACGCATGATGCCGAGGGCGAGGGGTACCCGCGAACAGCACGAGGCCCGCGAAGAGCGAGAGCGAGCCCACCACGAGCAGCAGCGGGAGGTCACTCGCCGTTGCCGGAGCGCGCGCACCGTTGTGCGTCCTGGTACGCGTTTTGGCGGGTGTCTCCGTGTGCGTCTCGGCTCGCGTCTCCGAGGACGGCGGCGTGGACGACGTCCGCCCGTGCGCGGTGGCGACCAAGACGGGAATCGTGTCCCCCGGTACCAGCACCGAGTCCGTCGTGATGGTCGATCTCGGCGGCAGGCCGGCCGCGGAATCGACCCACGTCTTCATGTTCGCGATGCGCGCGGCGGTCGCGCTGTCGGCCTTCGCCTTCTGCCTCGCGGCCGTGACCGCGGCGACGGAATCGGGGACCTTCGGCTTCGGCGGAATGAACGTGGCGAACTGAGCCTGTGCCGCGGGCGCGGCGATGAGCGATGCCAGAATCAAACAGCGTCGAAGCACGTTGCGTCTCCCGTCTCTGCCGGCGGAAGAACGGCATACGGCGGGCCAGTGGGGACGAGTGCGGTGAACGTGTGTGGGGACCTACAACCGGCACTTGCGATTCGCTGCTCATCGCGACCCGTAGCGGGGGATCTGCAGTTGTTGGCGGGACACTGCAGATCCCTCGCTGCGCTCGGGATGACGGGTCCGCGCTCGGGATGACGGACGAGTCAGCGCTTCGGCCAGGCCGCTACGACCGCGGCGCCGAGCTTTCCCAGGGTCACCTGCGCCTCGTTGTCCACCACCCAGCGGATGTCGGCGTTCTGTTTCGTGAACCCGCAGGCGACGACGCGCGACTGCAACCGGAAGAGCGCGCATTCGGTGCGGACCGAGTCGGTCGCGCCTGTCTTGTGGGGCACGGTCATCCCGCTGATCGTTCGCTGCATGAGCTCGCCATCGACGTTGTTGCCGAGGATGTCGAGCATCGAGGAATCCGCGGCCGGTCCCACCGCCCTACCCTCTGCCAGAAGCTCGAACAAGCGCCCCATCTCGCGAGGCGTGCTCACGCCAAGCCCGTACTTCACGGAGCTGTCCATCGCGACGCTCGTGAGGCGCAGATAGGTCTTGGAGTGAACCTTGGTGTGTGGCAGCCCCAGCGCCTCCATCTTCGTCCAGACGCGCCGGATGGCGATGCGATCCAGAATGAGATTCGTCGCGGTGTTGTCGCTGAGCACGATCATGAGCGACGCCGCGTCGTGGACGCTCAACGTCATGCCCGGGTGCATGAACTGCAGCACGCCGCTGCCCGGGACTTGATCGATCTTGAGGACGGTCAGCGGATCGTCGAGCGAGAGCTGCTTCTGGTCCGCTAGATCGTAGAGGGTGACGAGAATCGGCACCTTGATCAGGCTCGCCGTCGGAAAGGTCTCGTCGGCGCGGAGCGCTAGACGCTCGCCGGTGTCGAGGTTCGACACATAGTAGCCGAGCACGCCGTGGTGCGCCTGCGCGATGCCGTCGAGCGTGTGGCGCAGACCGGCGGTGTCGGCGCGCGCGAAGGGCACGGGCATCTGCGCGGCCGCGACGCTCGAGATCGAGATCGCCGCGGCGACCATGAGCAATCGCTTCATGTCACGGTTCCCCGGCGGTCCTCGAATGGCTTCCACGATTCGTCGCGCAAGATGCCGTCGATCATGTCGACCGCGCGCTCCAGCTCGTCGTCGCTCGTGTAGAAGTGCGGCGCGATCCGGATGCCCGCGTTGGGCCGGTAGTCCACGATCACGTCGTTCGCCAAGAGCGCCTGGGCAACGCCGTAGGCGTGCGGCACGTCGAAGGCGACGGTTCCCCCGCGGCGCGCGTCGTCGCGCGGCGCCGTGACCTTGTACCCGCGCGCGTCGGCCAGCGCGATGAGGCGCGAGGTCTGGCGAACGCTCTTCGCCCGGATGGCGTCGATGCCGGCGCGGCGGAGCGTCCGCGGACCCTCGATCGCCGCAAAGAGCGACGGGATCGATGGCGTGCCGTTGAGCCAACGCCACGCGTGTCCGGCGTACTCCATATCGCCCTCGAACGCGAACGGACGCTCGTGCGCCTGCCACCCCGTGAACGACGGCTTGAGTGAACGACCGACGTCGGGCGACACATACAAGAACGCGCCGCCCGGACCGCCGCACAGCCATTTGAGCACGCCGCCGCTCAGGAAGTCGACGCCGAGCCGTTTCACATCCACCGGAATCACGCCCACCGAGTGGAACGCGTCGAGCGACACGAGGGCGCCAACCTCACGCGCCCGACGACAGATCGCTTCGGCGTCCATGATGAACGCCGAGCGGAACAGCACATGTGAGATCGAGACGAGCCTCGTTCGCTCATCGATGGCGTCGATGATCCGCTGCGCGTCGATCGACACGCCGTCGTCGCTCGGCACGACGCGGATCCGCGCGCCGAGCCGCGTCGCCAGTCCGTCGTAGACGTATCGCACCGACGGAAAATCGAGGTCGGTCATCACGATCGTGTCGCGCGGCGCCGTGTAGTCGAGCGCCGAGAGCACGGCCGTCTGCGCGATGGTCACGTTCGGCAACATCGCGACTTCGCCGGGGCCGGCACCGATGAGCGGCGCGATCTCGTCGCCGACGGTCACCGGCATCTCCCACCAGCCGCGCGCCCAGGCGCGGACGCCGAGCTCCGCCCATTGATCCACGTATTCGGCAAGACGCTCGGGCACGCCGCGCGGCATCGCACCGAGGGAGTTCGAGACGAGGTAGGTCGTGCGGTCGAGGATCGGAAACTCGGCGCGAAACGCGAGCAACGGATCGTTCACGCGGCGGTCTCCGCGGCGGCCGCGCTCGCCGCGCGGCGCGACGGCACGCTCGCGACGTATACGACCACGGCGACGCCGAACACGACGACCATCGCCTTCCACTCGTCGGCCCTGAGGCTGGAAAGAATCCACGCGATGACGCCGAACGCGAGCACGGGCACGAGCGCCGAGAACGGCGCGCGGAAGGGCGCCTTGTCCGTCCGAATGCCGCGCCGGCGCAGCTCGATGACGGCGGCGCAGCACGCACCGTATACCAGCAGGATCGAGCCGTTCGCGATGATGCCCAGCTTCTCGAACGTTCCCGTCACCGACAGCGCGATGACGACAAGCACGTGCAGCGCGATCGCCACGTGCGGCGTGTGGAAGCGTCGGTGCACCAGCGCGAGCTGCGACGGCAAGAAGCCGTCGCGGCCGAGCGCGAACAGCATCCGCGGGCCCGAGAGCGTCATCGCGCCGAGATAGCCGAACATCGAAACGGTGGAGCCCACGAGGATGAGAAGCCGGCCCGGCGCGCCCATCGCCACCGCCGCGGCTTCGGCGAGCGGCGTCTTCTGACCGGCGAGCGCCGGTCCGAGAATGCCCTGCGCGACGATCTGCACCGCGAGGTAGAGCACCGTGATGCCAACCATCGCCACGAGGATCGCGCGCGGTACGGTCCGCGCGGGATCGATCACCTCACCGCTCGGCACGAGCGCCGACTCGATCCCCAGGAACGCGAAGATCAGAACGGCGGACGCGCGGGCGACGCTGCCGGCAGCGGGGGTCGCGGTCCACGTAAGGTTCTCGCGGCGCACGGCGGCGATGCCGACGACGAGCAGCGCGATGAGCGGCAGGAGCTTCGCGACGGTCATCGCGGCGTTGAACCGATTCGCGCCGCGCACGCCGGCGATGTTGAGCAGCCCGAAGCCGGCCAGGATCGCGGCGAGCACGACGCCGCGCGTCGCCCCCGTGGCCACGGACGGAATGAGGGCGCCCAGCGCGTCGCTGAAGAACGATGCGACGGCGGCGGTGGCCGCCGTGATGCCGGCCCACAGCATGACCCCTACGAGAAAGCCGACCAGCGGGCCAAACGCGACCTCGACGTAGGCATAGAGCCCGCCCGTGAGCGCGACGCGACTTCCCGCCTCGGCGAAGCACAGCACGATGAGGCCCATGGCGATGGCGCATACGAGGTACGCCAGCGGCGCCGCCGGCCCGAGAGTCGCCGCCGCGGCTGCGGGCAGGCGAAAGATGCCGCCGCCCACGGTGATGTTGACGATGCTCGCCGCGAGGCCCCAGACGCCAAGGGCGCGAACGAGCGAGCGCTCGCTTGTGTCGCGCGTCACAGCGGAGATAGGTAAGGACGCATGAACACAAGACTAGATGGCCGCGGGAGCCGTGGGGAGAGCCGAACCCGATGGGACCCACTCCCTGCATCGCCCCCACGTCATTCATATTGCTGGCGCGTTTCTTTCGCAGAGGCCTGCGTCCCGTAGGAGGAGATTCCATGCGTCGTTCCGCACTTGTTCTAATGTTGTCCCTTCCGGTCGCCGTTGCCGGCCCGCTCCGCGCGCAGGGCCTGCTTCCGACTGCACCCTCAGACTCGGTTGCGACGACCGCGCCGGCTCCGGATAGCGGCAGCGCGGCAGCCGCGGCGGTCATGGCCCCGCGGGAGGTCACGGGTGCGGCGTTGACCGGCCTTCGCGCGGGAGTCCACGCGCGGGAGACCGCACGTCCGACTCAGACGGTCAGGTTCGCCCGGACAGCGCCCCAGAGTCAGGCCAGGGCGATGATGATCGTGGGGGTCGCCGCGCTCATCGCCGGGGCGATCATCGGCGATACGCCGGGCACGATCATCATGGTCGGGGGCACCGTCGTCGGGCTGATCGGGTTGTACGAGTACCTCCAGTAGCGTTCGCGGCCTCAACTTCAGCCACGAACGGCCGCTACTTCCTAGTATGAGCCGCACCTCGCCCCCGTCGCGCCGCATCGCTCTCGTCCTTGGCGGGGGCGGTATGAAGGGCTTTGCCCATATCGGCGTGATGATGGCGCTCGAGGAGCGCGGCATCGTGCCCACGCTGTACGCGGGAACGAGCATCGGGGCGCTGCTCGCCGCGGCGCGAGTCGCGGGCGTCTCCACGGCGGAGCTCGGGCGGCGAGCCGAGTCGCTGCGACGCCGGGATCTGTTTCGCCTCAATCACTTCGGTATGCTGATGGAGCGCATGCGCTCCCCATCGATCTATCTCGAGGAGCCGCTGCGCGCGCTGACGGGCTCGGTGGTGCCCACCGGCAAGTTCAGCGACCTGCCGTCGCCCCTCCTCGTGAACACGGTGGACCTCGATCGCGGGACGCCGATGATCTGGGGGACGCCCGGCCTTCAGGACGTCGACGTGCAGGACGCGGTATACGCGTCGTGCGCGCTGCCGGGGTACTTCCCGCCCGGGCGGGTCGGCGACCGGCTGTGCGTGGACGGCGGCGTAATCGACAATCTGCCCGTCGCCATCGCGTCGCTCCATGCCGATCTGGTCATCGCGGTGGACGTCGGCAGCAACGACCTCTCGCCGATGACCGATCCGACGGCGCTCGGCTTCGCGAACATCTACATGCGCGCGGCGACGACGATGATGCACGCGCTGCAGCAGTTCCCGCTCACGAACTGGAACGGTCCGCCGATGGTGCTCATCCGCCCGCGCTGCACCGAG
>Ga0326726_10000599_pt1 | contig 32985 bp, 32 predicted proteins | sample MHFenrmetagenome_2_FD_207603 | JGI IMG/M metagenome (GOLD analysis project Ga0326726, IMG submission 207603) | Lab enriched peat soil microbial communities from Michigan Hollow, Ithaca, NY, United States - MHF15MN | ecosystem: Environmental > Terrestrial > Soil > Wetlands > Peat | place: USA...
ACATAGAACTAAGGGATAAAATCAACTATTACGAAGCGATCGAAGAAGGTGACAAGGGTAAAGACGAGGCGATAGTATACTACATTGCCTCAATACTAATGCAACAACATACATTTAAATCACAAAAATAAAGTAAAATTCACTTGCAACTGAAGAAATGGTCAACACTAAGGGATTTATACCCGTGGGTGCATAATCCCAACAGGAGCATACCTTCATTTTTTTTCTGTTAGAAGCATCGGAAAAATGAGGTTATACGTTCTAGCTATGAGCCACGTATATTCTGTCTCAGATTGAGAGCAAACTCTTCTGCATGTTTGAGGTCTTCAGCATTCGGTCTACCCTTATTAATTCCCCCAAATAGTTTAAGGAAACTGTTCGTGTTCCAACCTGCACAATTAAACTCATCCACAATCATGTATCCTTTACATTGCAGTTTTTCCCTAAGTTGCGAGTGAAATTTAATAATATATTCCTTGACATGTCCTCCATCGATTGCGAAAGCTGGTGCTCCACAGGTTGAAAAAATGAAAGCTTTCCTGTTAGTGATGTGTGGTAGTTTATCGGCGAGGTTAAGCAGATCGGTATGGTGTTTTGCACCATAGATTCCTGAGCCAAAACCAATGAGAGTATATTCTTGAAGTTCTTCAGGACGTATTTGCTTTGGTGTTTTTATTTGTGCATCAAAAACTTCGGCGATCACGTTGGCGATTTTCTCAGTATTTTTGTGGTGATATGAAAATAAAACCAAGAGAGTTTTCATGGACGATGGATCCTTGGGTTTTTGTCCGTCCTTTTCCATTTGTTTCACCTTTTCCTTGTATTATTGTCTAAATCACTTACCCAAGAAACGGATATTTATAGTTGGTCGGGGGCAGTAAATTTTCTTTAATTGTTCGTGGACTTACCCAGGATAACAGATTAATATATGAACCGGACTTATCATTTGTCCCAGAGCATCGGGCACCACCAAACGGTTGTTGACCAACGACTGCACCAGTCGGTTTATCATTGATATAAAAGTTTCCAGCGGCTTGACGTAAGATCTTTGTCGCGGTTACGATTGCTATGCGGTCCTGCGCAAAAATCGAACCTGTCAATGCGTAGTTTGATGTTTGGTCACAGATGTGCAATGTTTCCTCAAACAGTTCATCTTTGTAGACATACACAGTAAGTACTGGGCCAAATATCTCCTCTTCCATAGTGACATAATGAGGATTAATAGTCTCAATTATTGTTGGTTCTATGAAATATCCCTTGGAGCTATCGGTCTTTCCACCACATACTATCTTTGCATCGTTGGAATGACGAGCGTTCTCGATATACTTACTAATAGTATCAAATGCGGGTTTGTCGATGACTGCGTTGATAAAATTACTGAAATCCTCAACATCCCCCATGGTAATCTCTTCAAGCATGTTCTGAACTTTCGATTTCACGGATGCCCAAAGAGAGACAGGGATGTATACTCGTGATGCAGCGGAGCATTTCTGGCCTTGGTATTCAAACGCTCCTCTCACAATCGCTGTTGCAACAGCATCCGCATCAGCTGAAGGGTGTACAAAAATAAAGTCTTTACCACCGGTCTCACCAACGAGCTTCGGATAGGACTCATAGATGTGAAGATTATCACTAATCGTCTTCCAGAACTTGCTAAAAACAGGTGTTGAACCCGTGAAATGAACACCGGCAAGTCTTCTATCTGTTAAAACGATATTCCCGATGAGTTCACCAGAGCCAGGCAGGAAATTTATCACACCGCTTGGAAATCCCGCCTCCCTGAATATTTCCATGAGAAGGCTGTTTGAAAGAAGCGCAGTCGATGCAGGTTTCCAGATAACGACATTACCCATAATAGCAGGTGCCGTCGGCAGGTTCCCCGCAATCGCAGTGAAATTAAAAGGAGTTGTTGCGAAGATAAATCCTTCCAGTGGTCTATACTCAACTCTGTTTAACGTCCCCGGTGACGTATCAGGTTGATCAGAATAAATTTTTTGCATATAGTACGCATTGAACCGTAAGAAATCAATTGTCTCGCAAGCGGCGTCAATCTCGGCTTGATACGCGTTTTTACTTTGGCCAAGCATGGTCGCAGCGTTCAGTAAGAAACGATATTTCTTCGATATGAGTTCAGCTGCTTTCATGGCAATAGAAGCACGTTCCTCCCAAGGAAAGTCCTCCCAAACAGGTTTCACACCTATTGCATTTTCAATAGCGTCATGGACTATTTCCGGTGTGGCTTTATGGTAAGATGCCAAAACGTGTTTATGATTATGTGGCATCACGATCGTGCCAAGATCACCAGTGGATATTTTTCTTCCACCAACAATCGGCATGATATCGTTTTTCTTTTTTTGAATCTCTTTTATTGCTTGAATAAGGGCTCTTTGTTCATCACTACCAGGAGCATATTGGTAGACAGGTTCGTTGGATGGTTTCGGTATATGGATGATTGTTTCGTTCACATTGACCACCGATTGAAATAGGCATACAAAATAAGTATATAACTACTCGGTTTAATCCAAATAAATAAGGATATTCTCATCAATCAATCCTTGTCGTACCAGTAAACATGTGTTCAAATCCCTGCCTCTACACAATATTGTTTACACTAATATCATTTCAATAAAAGCATAAATCTTTTTTCTTCTTCAACGAACAATTTTTCGCGATGATTATTCATTTTTTAATTTCAAGACAATTTTTTTACAAAATCATCTATATTTTGTTCCCCATCGACAAGTTGCCCTCTTTTAAAATTTAATGTAAGGTACGTATCAACTGTTTTTACACCTACATGTTCTAAATCATTTTTAATAATTTGAATAAACTCGTCTCTTTTATCAATAGGACTCATGCCAGTACCAAAAACAGCTACCTTTTTTCCCTTTACATTTTCAGCTTTATCCATAAAAATTTTTACAAACGGTGAAGGTCTACCCGCCCATGTCGGTGAACCAACTAATAATACATCATATTTTCCCATATCAAAATCAGTGTTTTTTATTGGTAAATCCTGTTGTTTCATTGCTGCCCGGCCTGCTGTAAAAAAACCAGGTTTTTTTACATGTTCAATTTCGATAAGATCTACTTCGGCTTTTTTTTCTTTCAATTTATCTTCTAAAATTTTTGCTACTTTTCTTGTGTTGCCTGTTCTTGAATAATACACTATTCCAACTTTCATAAATTCACTCATCTCGAGTACGTGAAATAGACACCGTTTAAATTTTTTTCTTATGACGATTTTAACTCTACCTGATTACTCCCTCCAGCGGCTTCTGTTGACACTTCGTATTCAGCTTTTGTATTATTTTTCAACCTGGATTCTTGTTGTCCTAAAAATTTAATTGTCTTTTTTCCATAAGTCCACCAACGCATGAAAATATTTAATTATCTGCTCCCTGCTTACGTGCCTCCATGGGAAAATTTGGGAATAGTTGGCAATTAATGAAAACAAGCCTAGGTATCCTCCGAAAAGACAAAGAAATCATGATTTTTCCACTCCTCTCCTTTATCGCTTGTGCAATTATTCTTCTTTCATTCTTCGCAGGATTCTGGTTCTTAGGGTTACCATCCATGGATACCTCACCATGGCTCTGGGTTGTTTCGATGTTTCTTATGTATTTTGTGTTGTTTTTTATTGTAATTTTCTTTAACACTGCGATCATCGCCTGTGCCAATATCAGGTTAAATGGCGGTGACCCAACCGTCTCTGATGGATTACGCATCGCTTCTCAAAATATCGGACGAATCCTTCTCTGGGCGCTCATCTCAGCGACCATTGGAATGGTCCTCCAGGCAATCCGTGAGAAAGGAGGATGGGTCGGGAGAATCATCGCAGGAGTGTTTGGTATCGCCTGGACCTATGTCACCTTCTTTATCATTCCGGTCCTCATCTACGAGAAAAAAGGGGTCGCATCCTCTATCAGACGTAGCGCATCATTATTCAAACAAACATGGGGCGAGACTCTTATCGGGTCCTTTGGGTTTGGCGCTATCTTTTTCCTGCTAGCCCTGCTGGGGATCCTCCCAATCATTCTTGGGTACCTCCTTGGTGGTACGACCGGTGTGATCGTTGGTCTTATCATCGCGTTTTTCTATTGGGCGTTTATCGGTGTTGTCGCATCAGCAACCAACGGGATTTATGTCGCAGCTTTGTACCAATACGCGACGAAAAAGCAACTCCCTTCAGAGTTTGACGCTTCGCTGATCCCACCGACAATCCCAGGATTCTAAGAAATAGAAAATCAACGGCGTCTCTACCTTCGATACACAGCGTTCAACCCATCTTCCTGGATTCTTTTTAATAAAACCGGGATTTCTCTAGCCGTGTTTATCTCTTGGACATCCATCTTCAGATCCTTAAGAAACAAACATGAGGAAAAATAATGCGGTAGGATACTACGCATCTTCAGAACCGCGCGACGTTCACCATAAAAATCAACGAGTAAATCAAGATGATCAAGACACACCATTTTCTTCTGCTGGAGGGAAGGTGGCGTAAATCTCTGGTGAGATAAGATATCGAGAATTTCAGGGATCATCCAAGGATTGCCAAGGAGTCCTCGCCCAGGCATCACCGCAGCGGCACCAGTCTCCTGAATCATCTTCAAAGCATCAACCCCGGTGTAAATACTCCCATTCGCTATAACAGGCACAGAAAGACTCGCCGCTGTTTCTTTTATGATGTTCCGATCGAGCGGTACACCGAATTTCTTCTCCCCGCTTCGCCCATGAATCGTCAGAGCAGTCGCACCAGCATCAACCAATTTCTGTGAAAGTGACAACACGTTCATCGATTGTTTCGAGACACCCAGGCGCATCTTACAGGTGACCGGAACATCCACGGCTCCTGCGACCGCCGCAACAATCTCACAAGCGTTTCCCTCATTTTTCATGAGAGACACCCCTTCACCTCGACAGGCGACCTTGCGTGCAGTACACCCCATATTGATATCGATGTAATCAAAACCAAGGTCCTGGACGATTCCCGCTGCTCTCCTCATATAGTCTGGGATACTTCCAACAAGCTGGACTCCATTATGCTGATCCCCCTCAACCATCCTAAGGATCTGCATGGTTCGTCGATTCTTCTGCACTATCGCACGAGCATTCGCCATCTCCGTGATGAGGAACGGGGGGTTGAATCGTGCAAGAATCACCCGATAAGGATAATCGGTATATCCACTTAAAGGTGGTAAGAGCAATTTTTTTTCTTTGAGAATTTTTACGAAGAGGGAGGATTTCATACCTCACCTGGCATCATACAAGGAGTATTAATGTGTCGTGCTGGAAAAGAAAATGGATTTATTCGTAGCGGACTGCTTCGATCGGACTCATCCGAGCAGCCTTCCAAGCAGGATAGAGACTTGAGAAAATACCAACAATGAGTGATACTGCAACGGCAAGAACCACAGATGTAATCGTAATTATCGGAGAAAGTTGGAACGAACTTCCTCCGCCCATCGACATAAAACTCTTAAGAATAAGTGTCAGCGCCTGTGAGCCAAATACACCAAGAATAATACCAATGATCCCGCCAACACCACTCATCAACACGCCTTCGATGATGAAGATACTCATGATATCGCGAGTTGTTGCACCTATCGCCTTCATTATGCCAATCTCACGAGTTCGTTCCATAACTGACGTCAGCATCGTATTCATAATCCCAATAGAGGCAACAACGAGCGCAATCGACGCAATCCCCACAAGCACTAACTGAAGAATACCAATAATATTTTGCACCGTCTTAAGAATAGAAGTCATCGTTGTCGCAGTCGCAAAATCCTTCTTACCATGATTTCCGTTGATAGTAGTCTGAATAGTGGTCGCAATGGATTCCGCGTCATTGACATTATACACCCGTAAATAAATTAAGCTAATATTACTTTGACCAGTCAATTTCTGAAAATCACGGGAATTCATTAATACGATACTGTCGGAGGACGTACCACCAAAACCCTGTTTTTCGAAAATACCACTGACAAAAAACTTCTCACCGTTAATCTTAATCCTTCCACCAACTGAAATATCTGCATCAAAAGTATCATGTGCGATACTATATCCAATCATGATTTTATTCTGATCATTTTCGGTTAGAAATTCTCCTGCTTCTAAATTCTGACTTGTGTATTGAAGCTTCATGACGCTAACTTCCATGCCTGTCAGAGAGAGAATCGTTGTTTTCCCATTGTATTCCGCAAGACCCGAACCAGACAACTGAGTGCTTACCGTTTTGATTCCCTGGATACGTTCGATACCCGCTATATCCCGTTGCGTGAAATATTCACCGGCTGATGTTGATCCTCCACCACCAAACGAGGAAAATATATTTCCGCCGGTTGACACAATGATGACATCAGATAATGAAGAGAGTTCCCCGGTGACCGCCTGCTGCATTCCTTCCCCAAGAGCCAATAAAGAGATAATCGCCATGATACCAATAGCGATACCAAGCAACGTCAGCAATGATCGAGACAAGCGATGCCGAAGATTTTTGAATGCGAGCTTCACATGGTCTCTAAGCATGCTCCTCTTGTACCTCCCCGTCTTGAATCCGAAGCACCCGTTTCGCACGCCGCGCGATCGCCATATTATGCGTCACAATGATAATGGTCTCCCCTTTTTTGTTGACGTTTTCAAGGATGTTCATAATATTTTCCCCTGATTTAGTGTCAACGTTTCCGGTCGGCTCATCCGCAAGAATAATCGACGGGTTATTCGCAAGAGCACGGGCAATTGCCACCCGTTGTTGTTCACCCCCACTCAGCTCTGAGGGCTTATGGGTCAACCGTTTTGACAGCTCAACTAGCTCAAGAAGCTGCTTTGCTTTTTTTGTCCTGGTTTGACTATCAACGCCTGCAAACCCCATTGAGAGTTCAACATTCTCCAAGGCATTTAAGGTTGGAATCAGATTGTATTTCTGGAAGATAAAACCTATCTTTTCCCTTCGAATCCGAGCAAGCTCATTTTCGTTTAATGTTGAGACATCATTCCCATCGATGAAGATGTTACCTGTTGTTGGTTTGTCAAGACAACCAAGGAGATTCATCAAGGTTGATTTCCCAGAACCTGAAGGCCCTATGATGGCGATGTAGTCCCCCTGTTTGATATGAAGATTTGTGTTACGCAATGCAAAGACCTGCAAGGGAGGTTTGCCATAGGTTTTTGAGACATTTTGTGTAACGATGACGTCCTTATTCATTATGCCTTCCGCCGTTTTTTCCACCGAATATACAACAGCACTCCCACAATAATAACAACGACGATAAGAATAATCGATGTTAGACACGTGACTAATGAGGGTGTTTGTGATACACCACTAGATCCGGATGTACTTGTTGAGCCAGTGGAGGATTGATAGCTCTGGCCTGGACCTGAAACAACAGTAAATGATTTGCTGACTAGGGGTGTCTCAAAATACTCATTTCCTTGTTTGAAGGACACGGTAAATCCTATGGTCTGTTTGCCGTAACCAACGGTATCGGCGTAGATATCAAAAGATGCTGAAAAGACATCATCGGGATCCATCGATCCTATGAAATATTGTGAGGGTATCACGGTTGCATCGCATATTGGTGTGATTAAAACACCGGTGATCTTTTCTGTTTTTGCATTGTAGACCTCAACACTAATCCGGGAGGAACCACCTTTGGTAATACTGATTGGAAAATTGGTAATAATTGGTGCGACGTCCAATGCCTGAATGACGGTAATTGGGACGTGTAAGGTACCCGTATGAAGATTATCTCCATTTTTATAGCTTACAACAAAGGTAAGATTTTGTGCTCCGAGTCCAAGAGGTTCTATCGAAAAAACCGCATCCTGAGACGTCTTTGCGGCAAGCGATCCTAGGAAATAACTCGAAGGAACAAAGTTGACATCATCTCCATGTGGTGTGATGATGATTTCACTGATCGCATTTTCTCTTTTATTTACCGCAGTAATGATAATATCGGTTGTCCCACCTTTTGAAATTTTGGAAGGAACGCTTTTTTGAAGAAGATCAACAGAAGAATTACTTACTTTCATTAGAAGTGGATATTGCACATCGGTTCCGCCACCGACATCGATCTTGGCGGTTGGGAAATACGTTCCCTCGCTGATGTTTGTATCGACAAGGAGTTTGAAGTTCACCTCGATGCTTGTTCCTGCGGCGAGATATCCAACATCTTCATAATGTGTTGTTGCTCGGATTTGTTTACTACCGGATTGTGCTGGAATAATCGAGATATCATCAATTGTTGCTCCCAGAGTCTGGATCGTGGTGGTTGTGTCTCCCACAGAACCTGTGGTCGTCGTCTGTGTTGCCGCGGCCTCCCCGTTTCTTACCTCAAGAGTTAGTATCGCGGTGTCACCTGGCATTAAAATTTCAGGGGATATTTGGTATTGCTGTATCATCATAGCTGGATTTGCTTGTACAAGGGGTGTTAATGCGGTTGCTCCTAATCCTACGAAAAGTAAAACGATGATGCTTGTTGATAATATTTTTTTCATGTTACTATACCTCTTTTTAAATCAGACCCACAACGTCTGACTATATTTATTACTTCGTTCTTTTTCTTTTGATATCATGACGTGAAACTGTTGGATTTGCACTTTAATGATGTGTTCCTATGTTATCTTTATCTCAAATCAGGTTATTGGTTTTTTTTCCCCCCGTTTCACTTTTTTCTCTTCAGTAATAGAACACTTGCTGAGAGTGTCAATACCGCAAACACAATAAGGACGAGAATATCAATCCAGATTTCACCAATACCCCAGCCACGTAACATGATAGAACGTTCTGCATCGATGCCATAGCGAAGAGGAATAATGTAGGAAAGTGGCTGAAGATAACTCGGAATCGACTCGATAGGCCAAAAGAGCCCAGCAAGAAGAATCGAGGGGAACAGTATCAACGGAATGAACTGGATCGCTTGTAACTCATTTTTTGCCCCTGCGGACAGAAGGATACCGAGACCTTGATGTCCAAATGCAAGCAGAAGGATCACGACCAAAGCAAGGAAGATGTTTCCGACGATTGTGATATCAAAGAGGAGGATCGCCGCCACTAGAACTACGATACTTTGGATGACTCCGATCACTGCGAACGCAAGTGCGTATCCAACAACGATTTCGCTTTCGCTCGCGGGAGAAACTAAGAGACGTTGCAAGGTTCCATTCCGTCGTTCATTGACAAACAAAATAATCGTAATCATGGTCGTGACCATCATGATAGCAAAGGAGACGACTCCTGGAGCAAAATAATCGATAAATCTGGTTTCGCCACCACCATAGGCATAGGCCGGCTCGAATGCAATCGGCATGTTACCCTCGCTGATGTTCAAGGATGCAGAGAGTACTTGGAGCGTCGTTTGAACCGATTGCGTGACTTCTTTAAGGACTGCTGCGACAATCGTCGGGTTCGAACCATCAAGGTAAATCTCTATTTTTGGAGAAGAAACCGTATCAGGCGTCATGAGTGATGCGAGAAAATTTTGTGTGAAATTCGCAGGAAACAGAACTGCTGCCCAGGCTTTTCCCTCACGAACAATCTGTCGAGCCGACTCACTGTCCGTACTTGTATGCAAGGAGAGAACGTTTTGATCAAGGTTTTGTGTAATGTTCCTAGCAAGGAATAAACCATCAGGTAGCAGGAGGGAGGATCCTGAAGGAATCCCGGTATCGTGATTCACCACCTCAATTGCGATACCTTTCACATCCCCGCCAAAGGTGTAACCAAAAATAAGAATCATCAATAAGGGCATAAGCAGAACAAATGCGAAGGTTCGACGGTCGTGTCTGAATTGAAGGAGTGCTCGACGGGAAAACGCCAATGTCCGTCGTAGTTTCACGATTGTTTCCTCCCCGTCAAGAAAAGAAATGCCTCTTCAAGTGATCGAGTTCCTGTTTTTTCTTTCAGCTCACTTGGGCGTCCATCTGCAATAAGATGTCCTTGTCGGAGCAAACCGACGCGGGTGCAATGGTCTGCCTCGTCCATGTAATGAGTGGTGATAATCACGGTGATTCCTTTTTGTGCTAATGACTCAAAGTATTCCCAGAAGGTGGCTCGTAGCTCTGGATCAACCCCAACCGTCGGCTCGTCAAGGAAGAGAAGTGTTGGCTCATGGATCAATGCACAGGCTAAGCTCAAACGATGTTTCATTCCTCCACTGAGTGTGGAGACAAGACTGTCACGCCACTGCGTAAGATTCACAAAGGTAAGCATCTCATGTTCTTTCCGCTCAAGCTGTTCCTTGGTCATCCCATAGATACCACCGAAGAACAGGAGATTTTCATGCACCGTATTATCCAGATAGATCGCGGTGTCCTGGGGCATGTACCCAATCTGGTCCTTGACGGATTTACAGGGGAGCGGATGGCCAAAAATTTTAGCAGAACCCGCTGTTGGTCGAAGCAGGTCACAAAGCATCTTGATGATGGTTGTTTTCCCAGAACCATTTGGTCCGAGTAGCCCATAGATTTCCCCTTTGAAAATTGTAAGGTTCAGAGCATCGACCGCAGTGAACGCTCCAAATGTCTTTGTAAGATTATGGATCTCAACGATCTTTGTTGATGCATCGAACAGCTGGTCAAACGTCACCTTTCCAGCTAGTCCACAAGTAGGACAAGTAACTTTCACGGTTTCCCCTGCAGCACCCGTGCAGAGAAGAATGGTTTTACACGATGGACAACTAACTTGTTTTTGCAGGAACCACAACACCTTCACTGGTTTACATCGTATGAATAAATTTAAGAGTTCCTATATCAAAATATCATAGATAAAAAGAGAAAAAAAAGAAAAAAGGTTTGGTTAGGTGTATTCTCCCCAGAAATACAGGGCAGGACCTACCGGTGCCATGAATCTACCCATAAACGAATTGTTTTGAGCTCGCAAAAATCCTACAATCGGTAATGATCGTTCCGTACCGTTTACCATTGTTGAGATCCGCCCAACCAAATAGTGTCTTCCAAAAGCTCCTCTGAGGGTTCCCGTTCTGTTTTCGGTCGCCCAATCACCAGTGAATCGACCACCACGAGCCCGCATCACATAGGTTCCATTCAACGTCCCTACCATTGTTGCGTTCTGTCCTTGTCGTTTGTACCCGATACTGCCTTCGAACGTGCCGTTTTGCGCTAGCGGCAGTGTCTGGGTTGTCTGGGATGTCAACCCTGATTCTGCAGCGGCAACGGAGACGCCAATAAATAATAGGCAGAGACTTACTGTTATTATTTTTTTCATCATATGTCCTCCATTTTATTCTTAAGATAAGATAGAAGGTTTGTATATTTAAGATTATACCAAAATTTTTCCCAAATTATTAACAAATTTATAAGAAAAATAGAACCATCCTCGAGTTAATTACAAGAGTTCCCCAGAGCAAAACTCAGGCTACTCCATACTGAGATACAAAAGAATACTTATCGCGATAATCTCAAAGACGTTAAGAAGGAAACTAAACGATCCAACACCGGTTGTAGAAATTGCCTTGGCGAGAGAAGGAAGGAACTGGATGTACTCTGTGAAAAGCGACTGGATGGTTATAAGCGATAAAATGGACCGTGAAAGTAACACTCCAATGAAAAACGTAAGACCCATCAAAAAACTTGATTTTGTTTTTCTATACGAATCAATATACAATAGTAATATTCCCACTAAAAGAGTTGCATCGATACAATTAATGACAATTGATACCGTATATAACGCTGTAAAACGACGTTCTTGTACCTCTGTTGGATGAATATCAAGATTCTGAAGGACACCTCTGATAAATCCTAAACCAATCGTAGAAACAACAAAACCGATAATCACACCAAGGAAGACAAGACCAAGTATGACGATCACTGCTTTTCCTTTTGGACTCATTTTATTTGTATAGGGGATTTCCTTCATCCTGTTTACCTCTTTAGTTCCTCATCTTTTATCTGTTTTTTCCCAATTTTACCCCAAATTTCCTGAAATAGGGTCTTATTCGATTCGAGTAAATCGGATGGAAAATACAATTTGCCATACCCAGTCCCTGTTGAGATGATGAGCCGATTTTTTTCAAGAACATCAAGGTGATGACGAATCGTTTTATAATCTAAAGAGAGCAATTTTGATAGTTCATTCGCATTACGAGGGGTGCGAAATAATTCTTCTAAAAGTCGACCACGATTCACGCCACCTACAGAACCAGCAAGCAGCCACCACAGGAGACGTTTCATCGCGTTCATGATAAATGCCCTTTCCACGTGAAATCATTGATGTTCTTAAAAAGGTTTAGAGAAAAAAGAGGGTTTCTCACTTACAGAAAGAAATGGATGATAGAATAACTTACAAATCCTATTACTGCGCTTATTGGTATAGTAAGAAGCCATGCCCAGACGATGTTTCTCGTAACACCCCATCGGACAGCACTTGCCCGTTTCGCAGATCCGACACCAATGATAGATCCGGTGATGGTATGAGTCGTGCTTACAGGAATTCCTGCAAGTGAACATCCAATGATTGTACCAGCTGCTGAAGTTTCTGCTGCAAAGCCATGAACCGGTCGTAATTTTGCTACTTTTTGTCCAAGTGTTTTAATAACACCCCATCCTCCAGCGAGTGTACCGCATGCGATTGCAGTATGAGCAGAGAGTATCACCCAGATTGGGACGGTTTCATGTCCTGCAGCGACACCTACAGCGGTAAAATAACTGGTTCCCAGCAGCAAATAAAAGATTAACCCCATTGTTTTTTGTGCGTCATTGGTCCCGTGACTAAATGAAAATGCACTTGCGGAAATTAACTGCAATCTCCGAAACCATCCATCGACCTTACTTTGCGATTTTCTTCGTATAATCCAGAGAACCGCAACCATAAAGAAAAAACCAAAGACTAGGCCAAGCACAGGAGAGACAATCATAAAAAGTACGACCTTCCACAATCCAGCTTGTAGAACACCTATTCCAGCTGCGGAAATCCCAGCACCAATCAAACCCCCGATAAGTGCATGAGAAACAGAAATAGGAAGTCCCCAATGAGTAGCGGTTGCAGTCCAGATGATTGCCCCAAGAAGCGCACAAAAGACGAGGACCGGTGTAGAAATCCGCGTATCGATGATACCAGTCCCGATGGTTCGTGCTACGAGTAACGGCATACCAAACGCAGCAACAAAATTGAAAAACGCGGCAAGCCCAACTGCTTGAATTGGTTTGAGTACTCTAGTTGATACAACTGTTGCAATGGAGTTGGCAGCATCGTTCATTCCATTGAGAAAATCAAAAATAAGTGCTAAGAAAATGAGGAAAAAAACATAAGGGGAAAGTGCTAAAAACGCTGAGAGTTCTGACATTTCCGGTCTCCTTTTAAACCCTCAGGTATATTTCACGAGAATATCTCCGATGACATCAGCTACATCTTCACATCGATCAATTGCTGCTTCCAAATCTTCGTATAATTCCTTTATTTTAATAATCTCTACCGGGTCCTTATTATTGAATAAATCAGCTGTCGCTTTTCTTAAGAGAGTATCACCTTCGTTTTCAAGGGTATTTACTTCCTTGCAGAATCCTCGAATTTTTTTCGCTTCCTTAAAATCTCTCAAAAGGGTAATACCTCCATGTACGTTCTGAGTAGTTTTTTGTAGAGTTGTAGCAAAATCAAGCATATACATTGGTGGTTTCTTAATCTGATACAGGACGAGTCTTTCTGCCACAGCCTCTAAGTTATCAAGGATATCGTCTAGTGAACAAGCAAGTTTTGAGATATCCTCCCTATCGATAGGAGTAATAAATGTTTTATTTAGTTCAGCAAAAATATCATGGACCATTTGGTCCCCATTATTTTCAATTTTTTTAATTTTTTCACGTTTTGTATCGATATCTGTATACTGTTCCAGCATGTCGACAAGTGCATCGACACCGAGAAGAACATTTGAACTTTGGTTTTCGATCATATCAAAAAAATGTTTTTCTTGCGGTATCAACCATGATAGAATTCCCATAGTCTCTCATCTCTCTTTGATATTACATTAAAGCTGCGCTTCCCCGGATATAACAAATCCTGGAATCGAATAGCAGAATATAAATCCCACTGATTTTTCTGGTTAAAAAAAAATATTATTGTTCTTCAGCGACAAGGTAGTTTATCACATTTTCTGAGATATCCTCTGCATACTCTCCTGTTCTTCGAATGCTTTCGATGATATATCCAATCGATATTGCGACTATTCCTTTTTGTTGGAGTGCAAGTGTATTTATCTCTTCACAGAGCGTTTCAAGTTTTATAAGTGATTCAAATGTTTCATGTGATGCCTTGATGTCCTTTTTAAAAAGAGAATTCACACTATTATTAAAGATATCAAGGGAAAGTGTACTTGCAGTCAGAATTTTTTCGATGATTTTTTGGTCAAGTGAATTCGTGATAAGAGTCGGTGTGTTTTGTGCGATTCGTACAATATGATCACCAATTCGTTCAATAATTCTACTGATTAAAAAATAGGTCGAAGCAATCCCAATCGTGACATTCATTTTTTCTGCAAGGTTGGTATTTTGTAAAAGGATGTTATATTGCCGGGAAACCAGCCAATGAAGTCGGTCGACATCGTTGTCTCGTGAGAGTACATCATCGACAAGGGAGATATCCTTTGTTTTTAATATGCGCATCACGTCTTCGTGCATTCCTTTCACTATGATGTACATTCTTTTAATGGTTCGATCGAAGGGCATCTCAGATAGATTATGAAGATCTTTGAGAATAATCGTTGTTTCTGTTTCTTCTATAATTTCTGGTCCGACAGCCAGTTGAGTAAAGGAGCGAATCACATTACGTACTGCAGTGGACATTCTTGATGGAGACGTTATTTTAATCGAGGTATATCCTGCGATATAAGCACCAATTAATAATTGGTTAAGATATGTAGGTTTCGAGATGCGGCTCATATCAAATTCTTTTATTTTCTGATGTTGTTCGTGAGTAATTTTCGGTGTGATTAAGAGATTTCCATCTGATTGTATATGAATTGCTAATGAATCATTTTTTTTGATATGTGAGGATTTTATCCATTCTTTTGGTAAGGTTATAATGTAGGAAGATCCTCCAGTGATTTGGACACGTCGTATTTCCATGGATGTTCACCAGAAAATCAGTAAGACAGGAGGCTTTTTAAGTATTTCTATAGACCTCTATTGAACCTATATTACTATATATATCACTATAGACTATTGAGAGAAAGTATATATTTTATTTACTCTTTCATCAACTTCGGTGATAAACATAATACAGAAAAAATTGAATAAAAATATTGGAAGCCTCATCATCGGACTAAGCATTATTGCTCTGCTTTTTACAACCTTCTTCAGCGGATGCGTACAACAACAAGAAGGATTACCCATTGTGCCTATCGGTAGGGACAGCACCTCTGGAACACGAGAATTTTTTTGGACCTTTGTGATGAACAAAGAAAATTTCAGTGCATCATTACTAGAAAAAAATTCAAACGGTGCAGTCCAACAAACCGTTGCACAAACACCAGGAGCCATAGGATATGTAGGTCTCGGATATGTTGATTCAACAGTAAAAGCACTTACCATCAATAACATTACTGCAAGTGCTAATACAGTTCTTTCAAAAATATATCCTATCTCACGAGATCTCTACATGTTCACAAAAGGGGAGGCAACCGGTGAAGCAAAGGAATTCATTGACTATATCCAAAGCACAGAAGGTCAAGCTATTGTCCAAGAAGAAGGATTTGTCCCATTGCCAAACTCTGTATCATATAATTCCTCAGGAAAGACTTTTTCAGGTACGCTTACGGTAAGCGGATCAACTACTGTATTACCCATTGCAAGTAAAGAGGCAACAGCGTTTATGAATATTTATCACGGTCTTACCGTGACAGTGACAGGTGGAGGATCTGGTGCAGGGATCACCGCTGTTAGCTCTGGAACTGTGAATATCGGTATGTCATCCCGTGATTTACAATCTTCAGAAAGTAACCTAGGACTTGTGAAACATGTCATTGCAAAGGACGGCATCGTAATCATCGTCAACCCGTCAAACAACTACGTCGACAACCTTTCGCTTGATCAACTAAAAGCAATCTATAAAGGTGAGATTACCAACTGGAAAGATTTAAGCAAATAAACAGTATTTCTCAAAAAAAACAATGCACAGAGAATTAAGATGATGTGATGAGGAGAACGGAGCAGTGGCCACATAAATGACGATAAAAATACGTCTGCCACAGAAAAGTATCCTTACAAAGAAATTTATTCAAGAAAAAGGAATGAAAACCATCCTTTTTCTGAGTGCAATCTCCGCAATCATCGTCATGTTCTCTATCATCATTTTTTTATTCCGTGATGCATTCCCAATCTTTCAAAGGATAGGACTTGTACCATTTCTCACGGGAATGAGATGGAATCCAGTGGGACAACCACCATTATATGGTGCATTCCCCTTAATTATTGCGACATTACTGGTAACTCTTGGCGCTATGGTAATCGCAATACCACTGAGCATCGGTAGTGCTATTTTTATCTCTGAAATCGCAACACCAAAAGTAAAAGCAATAATGAAACCAGCAATAGAACTTCTTGCCGGAATCCCTTCAGTGGTGTACGGTTTTTTCGGACTACTTGTTCTTACCACATGGATTCAAGGAATTTTCACCATTCCTACAGGCGAGACCTGGCTCGCAGGTTCCATTCTCCTCGGAATCATGGCCATCCCAACAATCACCAGCGTCGCAGAAGACGCCATTAGTTCAGTGCCACGTGAATACAAAGAAGGATCGCTAGCTGTCGGAGCCACACGATGGCAAACAATCAGCAAAGTGGTGGTACCCTCAGCAATGTCTGGAATTACCGCTGCAATTATTCTTGGTATCGGACGTGCGATTGGAGAAACCATGGCAGTCATGATGGTTTGTGGAAATCCAACATATGGCCTCATCCCCTCACCGATCACCAATATTTTTACCCCGGTCAAAACACTGACCGCAACCCTTGGAATAGAAATGGGAGAAGTTGCAAGCGGTTCCAACCATTATTATGCGCTGTTCGGTCTTGCACTGATTCTTTTAATTATAACCCTTGTCGTTAATATCCTTGCAACCGTCATCTTAGGCAGATTGAAAGAAAGACAAAAATCGAGCTCAAAGAAAAAACCTTTAGTCTCCTACGAAATCGGAGAAAAAATCAAGCGGACGTTTTATCTTATCATTGGAATTTTGCTCGCTGGACTTATCCTCACCGCAATAGGACCGTTACCTACGGTTTTCGTACTTATACTGATCGCAATCGCCTACTATTTGAAAAAGAAAATATCTATGAAAATGAAACAACGAATTGCTTTTAGTATAATTTCACTTACCATCATTACTGTTATTATTATACTTGGAATCATCCTAGCATACATCATATCAAACGGTATCGGTGCATTGAGCTGGGAATTTATCACAACCGGACCAAGCAACCTAGGAAGATCAGGTGGAATATTCCCCTCGATTATAGGAACATTATACCTCGTTGCTGGTGCTATAGCCATGTCATTACCACTTGGAGTCGGAGCAGCAATTTACCTGAACGAATATACAAGAGAAGGAAAAATAACAAAAATCATCCGTGCAGGTGCTGACCTATTAAATGGTACTCCATCTATTGTCTTTGGGTTATTTGGATTCGCATTTTTTGTGATGTACTTAAAGTTTGGATTTTCACTCCTTGCTGGACAAATCACTTTAGCATTCATGATTCTGCCAACAATTATTCGAACAACGGAAGAGGCGTTGAAATGTGTGCCCTCGTCTTTACGAGAGGGAAGCTATGCTCTTGGCGCAACGAAATGGCAGACGATTCGAAGAGTTGTATTACCTCCCGCTGCACCAGGGATTCTTACAGGAGCAATCCTTGGCATAGGACGAGCTGCTGGCGAGACTGCACCAATATTATTCACTGCAGTAGTTTTCTCAGATTTCATCCCTTCATCTCTCTTCCAACCAGTCAATGCGTTACCCTACCATTTATTTACCCTTGCCACGTCCATCCCAGGCTCAAAACAAAATCAAGCAGGAACCGCACTTGTGCTCTTATTGTTAGTGATAGGGATTTATCTCATCGCGATTCTCCTGCGTAATCGCTATAGAAAAACAATGAAATGGTGATAGTCACATGACATATAAAGATGAAATCATCAGAACCGAACAGCTAAACCTTTGGTATGGCGAAAAACAAGCATTACATGACATTACTATGGGTATTCGCCCCAATAAAATAACCGCACTTATCGGACCATCAGGCTGTGGTAAATCAACGCTGATTCGTTGTTTCAATCGAATGAATGATGTGATTGACAAATGCAAAATCACCGGGAAGATTTTCTTTCATGCGAATGATATCTATGCTCCTGAGACTGATGCTGTAGAAGTACGTAAGAAGATTGGGATGGTGTTTCAAAAACCGAACCCATTCCCAAAATCGATTTACGAAAACGTGGCATACGGCTCAAAAGTGGCCGGAATAACGAATAAAAATGAACTTGATAAGATTGTTGAAAACAGTCTAAAGAATGCTGCTCTTTGGGAAGAAGTAAAAGATCGTCTACATGAATCTGCAATGGGTCTTTCAGGAGGTCAACAACAACGACTGTGTATTGCCCGTTCCCTTTCTATAGAACCAGAGGTAATACTTATGGACGAGCCATGTTCAGCACTTGATCCGATTGCGACAGCAAAAATTGAGGATTTAATGACCGGATTGAAAAAGAAATATACAGTGATTATTGTTACACATAATATGCAGCAGGCAGCAAGGGTTAGCGATTCCACTGCATATATGTATCTAGGAAAACTAATCGAATTCGGTGAGACGAAACAAATATTTGAAAATCCCAAACAAGAGCTCACAGAAAATTACATTACCGGAAGATTTGGATAGGTGAAAGAATGGTGGAAAAATTCCATATACAGTTAGAAAAATTAAAAGAAAAAGTTCTCGAGATGTCGAATCTGTCTACTGCAATGTTATGCACAGCGGTTGAGTCTCTCAAGAATCTTGATTTAGAAAAAGCAGAATGGGTCAATTCAAAGAAAAAAGAGTTAGCAAAAATGAACGTGGATCTCGAGGAGGATGCATTACAATTAATTGCGTTATATCAACCAATGGCCCGTGATATGCGGACGATCGCCTGCTGCCTGAAAATGATTGTTGATTTGAATCGTATCGGCAGGTATGGGAAAGACATCGCGAAAGTGACAACAGAGATCTACCCCGGGCCTCACATTAAAAAAATCGTTACCATACCGCATATGAATGAGCTGGTCTGCAAAATGATTAATGATGCCCGAACAGCATTTATCAATGGTGATCTATCGTTAATTAAGGATTTTTCTGAGCGTGATAACGATGTTGACTCACTCCGCTATTCGGTCTATCGGGAATGCGTCAGTTATATGATGGAGAATCCTGCGAATATCACTATATGTACTCAGTACATCCTTGTCGCTCGATATTTAGAACGCTGCGGCGATCACGCATGTGATATGGCCGAGGAGATCTATTATATGAACACCGGGAAGCGTATCGAATTAAAATAAAAGGAGAAGACACATAGATGACCGTAGAAAAAAAATTATTGATAAAGTCGATGGGATTTTCCTTTCTTATAACACTCCTTTTGATAGTGATCGCGTATGTTCCGGTCTGGGAGATCATGAACGAGAAAGAAAGGGAGATTTTTCCTTTGTATGCCGTGATAAGCTCGCTTATAATTTTTTTCATTTTAACTGTAGTGTTCTATTTTGATATTCGAAAAATTTTAGAAAGAAAATCACTTTAAAACAAGTAGACTTTGAATTTAACATGAAACCAGGAAATCCATTCTAGAATAAAATATATATAATAGAAGCTGAATTAATTTTTTGTTAACAAATAAAGAATAGGGGAGGATTCGAGAATAGAGGGAAATCTTCTCGCATCCCAGCGACATAAATATACCTTACAATGATTCGGAGGGAAAAAAATGAATACAAAAAAATATGGAAAAGTGGTTGTTTCTATGGTCGTGTTGTTCTGTCTTTTAGTTTCTACAACACAGGCATTAGACATATCGACGGTTAATAAAACTGATAAAGCATCACAAAACAGAGGATGGTACTGGAAACCATCATACCCAAACTATGCACCGCAAGGACTTCCTGATTTTAGTCAGCAACAAAACCAATGGAAAAAAATAGCACCAGGACCAAATGGCATAATTGATTCAACGGTCGCAGGAGATGACATCTACAATCCAACCGAAAACTGCATCGCCCCTGGTCCCGATTGTGCTTTGAATAGCACAGCTGTTGGTGATGATGTTGAAGAATGGGCGTTCTGCGGTCCGGTTGCTGTTGCAAATTGCTTCTGGTGGTTTGACTCAAAATTCGCAGATCCAGAAGGAACCCCTGGCGATGGGGAGGACCAGTTTACACTCGTGCAGGATTATGGGGCTGGTGATGACCATGCGACAACAAACGTCCCATTACTCATTCAACGCCTTGCGCGAGCAATGAACACCACCGACAAAGGCACCACCTATGTCGACGATATGAATACTTCGATTACTGATTGGCTTACCACCAATGGACTGACAGATAAATTCACGGTGCAAACCTACAATCAACCGACCTTTAGTAATACAGAAAACGAAATCAAACAGAACCAAGACGTCATCCTCTTACTGGGAGATTATGACTATATCATCGGACCTTTGATGGTTGACCAATCACAGCTTTTGGGACCGGTCCTGAAAGCACTACAAATCAATGGCTTATGGGATTCACAAGGTTTCATCCCAACAGCGACAAGACTTGATGCGATTGAAATCCTGCTTCAGAGCGTGAGCACATTCCCCCCGACTGACGTCCAGGTAAATGTCTATGATAATCGTCCTGGAAATCTACTTGGAACATCCACGGTCAACCCAGGATTCCTCCCTGGTCAAACATGGGTTCGGTTCAATTTCAATCCCGCTATTACGCTTACCCCGGGTTTGACGTATTACTTTGACGTTCGTCAGCTTGTCGATGACCCCCACTATTATTGGAGTTACGATGTTGGGAATCCCTACCCCCCAGGACAAGCATGGAAAGACAATGTTCTTTCTACTCAGGATTGGGCTTTTCAAACAGAATACTACAATCCACCACCACATTCTGAGAGAAAAGCAGGACACTACGTGACGTGCGCAGGAGTCAACTCAGAGGAATTGAAGATTGCATTCAGTGACCCCATCGTTGATATCGCTAATCCCTCACCAAACGATCACAATCATGCGTCGTATGTCTCACATGACATCTACAACGTCTCTGTTGATGCTCCACAATCTGATATCAACACGCAATGGTGGCTGACCGATTATAACGCAGGACACGATTATACCGTGGTTGAGAAGGCAGTTGTCATAAGCCAAGTCCCCGATACAACGAAGCCGACTCTTGAGGTCACCAAACCAGTCTACGCACTCTATTTCATGAATACGCAGATCATACCACTTTCAGGGGGGACCCTGATCATCGGACCAATTGATATAGACGTGACTGCAACAGATAACGATTCAGGGGTTGATCGTGTGGAGTTCTATGTCAACCTCCAGCTCATAGGAAACGATACAACCGCTCCGTACAGTTGTTTGTGGAGTTCGCTGGCATTCTTCAGGCAAACCATTACCGTTAAAGCGTTCGATAAAGAAGGAAACGTTGCCTCTCAGGATTTCGACGTGTGGAAGTTCTTCTAAATCCTCCTCTTTTCTCTTTTTTTATAAAATTTAAACACGTATCATGGAGAGAATAATTTATTTGTAGATAGTGCATGTTTCCTAATCGAAACAGATGAAATCTTCACTCTTGTTTGTTGAACCACCACGGAACTTCTGGTTTGTCATGGGTGAGTACCTCCCGCCACCGTCCTCTTTGTTGATCCTTGCCGCCTATGTAGAACGAGAACTCCCGGGCTTCGACATTGATATCGTAGATTGTCAAGCAGACCGACTCGACTGGAAAGGTCTTGAGAGGTATATCGAGTCAACAGATCCATCCATTGTTCTTACCTCTGGTTTTACGACAAACGCGTACACCTGTGCAAGGACCTGTGAAATAGTAAAAACCGTTGACCAAGATATCGTAACAATCATCGGAGGAATTCATTTTTCATTCACCCCTGAAGAATCACTACGAAACTATCCAGAGATCGACTATATCGTGAGAGGCGAAGGTGAACAAACAGTCGTTGATCTTATTAAAACATTGCAAAACAAAGGAAAAATAAGTGATGTACAAGGGATTTCGTATCGTAAAAATAATACCATTGTTCATACTCCTGCACGCCCATTGATTGAAAATCTTGATACACTTCCATATCCAGCATATCATCTCGTAGAAAAGAACCTGAAACGATATCATTTTACGATGATGGCCGGGAAAAACACTAGATATATGATTCTAGAAGGCGCACGAGGATGCGAACATCAATGTTCTTTTTGTACTCAATGGAACCACTGGGGAAGCAGATGGAGGACTAAGTCAGCAAAAAGAATCGCTGATGAAATTGAATTCCTCCATAACACGTACGGGGGTGTGTTCCTTTGGCTCGCAGATGATCATATGAGACTAGGCTATCGGGGGAAGCAACTGTATGAAGAGCTCCGACAGAAACAATGTAAGGATGACATCATGCTCTTCTTCCAAGCACGAATCGATGATATCGCACAACATCCTGATCTGATTGGAAACCTCCGTGAGGTGGGCACCTATTGGATTCTCTGTGGTGTCGAAACGAATTCTCAGGAGTTGCTAAATGAATATAAGAAAGGAATCAAAACACAAGATGCGTATCAAGCGATGAAAATATTGAAGCAAAAAGATATTTTCTCTCAGGCGATGTTTGTGATTGGGGGACGTAAAGACACCCATGACTCTATCGAACAACTCCGACAGTACTCTGTCGACCTTACACCTGATTTTGCGATTTATACCGCACTCACTCCATTTCCGGGGACCATCTATTATGAGAATGCGAAAAAAAACGGTTGGATTCAAGATACAAATTATAGCAATTATGATATGACGCATGCGATCATGCCAACAGAAACTTTAACACGAAAAGAAGTCCAAGAGGAACTCTGGCGTTGTTATCAAACGTTTTATGGGTCATTGACACGAGGCATCACAGGGGTACTTTCGAAAAACAAGCTAAAACGAACAATGTACCAGCATATGGCCGGGCAGTACGTTCTTGAAAAACTCAGGAGATTAATTTGAAGAACACAACTACCATTTGCCTGTATCTCGTCTTCTCTGTTATCGCAGTTGTACTGATTCTGCTTTTAGTAGGCACGACCCCGTCCCAATCCTTGTCCCTCCCGCTTTACGAGAAGGCAGGAGCCGCGAGCGTCTTCATCCTCTGCTGTAGCATCGGTATTTCAGTTACGTTACGCCCCAATTGGATACGACGCGCTATTCCAGGGTTTCAGAACAAAGAAAAAAATACACAACACCGGGGAGGAGAGCGATCATTTCAAGGTCATCATCCTGAGTGTCCATCGTTCAAGAATCATACGATACGATGGAAGGAAAAAACCTTGTGCGCCGGATGCCTTGGCCTCTTCATTGGATTGTGCGTAGCAATCCTCTTAATGCTACTGTATATAGTAACAGATATCCAACTCATAAAAATGATGTCGTATCTTTTACTTCTCCTCGGATTATTCATTCTTGCTATTGTGTACGTGGAAATCCTTCACCGGAGCAGACATGCGACAGTACATGTTTTTATCAACAGTATGCTGCCACTGAGTTTTTTCCTCATCACCATCTCAGTTGTAGCAATCACCGGAAAAATCATCGATGGTCTTTTTACTATACTCATCTGTTTTCTCTGGCTGGATACCAGGATACAGATCTCGAAATGGCAGCATAGCCATCTCTGCACACATTGTGCCGAGTCCTGCAAAATGTTTACTGGTCCTGCTTAATGTTTCGAGATGAGACGAAGACCAAAAATGATGATGAAGATCGCAATGACAATAGCGAAAATCCAGTTCCATTGCACTGTGTTGACCCACGAGAGCGACGAGTAGGTTTTCGCCATATCTTTAATCACTACTTCAAACAGAATCGCAAGACCAATAAGGACAATAATAACTCCCCAGAATACTGCCCAACCACGACCGCTTTTTCCACCAGCACATTCCTCTTCGCATCGCTGATCCCGGTGACGGTCGTACTCCGGTCTTGAACCAGTCAGCGAAGCACCACAGCTTTTACAAAAAGTTGCATCATCTTCATTTTTTGTTCCACATTTCGCACAATATACCATACCTTTAGCCTCCAACCAACCATCTGATAATCATAACTACTATTTATACCCTTTTTTATGGTTTTTTCTCATGATTCTTTGGCAGATTCAGCATCAAAATCACATATCCGATCAGTAGGACGAAGACAAAAATTGTCGGCAGACTATTCTCAAGTGACAGCGCCGCCGTCCGAAGATCAGGGATTGTAGTAAAATGAGTGCTTGCATCATAAAGAATTTTTGAAATAATCCAGCAGAATAGGACGAAAAAAATAGCATACAAGAGAGGTGAGAAGACCTTGAATTGAAAGAATTTTCTTGAAAGGTATTGCGTGTAATTTGAAAGGAGTGACAAAGCAAAAAATGGTAAGAGATATACCAAGAGGATAGCGGCGCCGGTGTGTATTTCCGGGGTTTGCTGATTGGGAAGTTGCATCACCATGATGACAACACGAAACACAATTAAAAAAACGAAGCTTTCAATCAATGGCCCAACAACACCAAAGGTTTTATTGTACCAGTTCTCCGCATGGCGACTCACCCGATTCATCCTCTGCTCAAAATGTCCTGCTTCCTTTTGAGTCGTCTCATGGACTTTTTTGGCAGCCTGTGCGATATTATCTCCTATTTTTTTGCCCATCTGATCCATATTCTGTGCGAATTGCTTCGCATGTTGTTCCATCGTAGCACCTACATCAGAATGTAAAGATACACCACAGTGCGTACAAAAGGTAGCATCATCATCGTTCTTTGTTCCACATTTTGGACAATTCACCATACTTTTCTCTCCAGGCTATGAAATCATATCGACTCATTCTTTAAAAACATAACCTCTTATAAGAATATGGTGAGAATTGATGCACACTCAGGAAAAAAACGATTCTTTTATTCTGCTTTCATTTGGGTTTGTGGTGGTTGTTCTTCCGTAGCTTCTTCATCTGTCGTTGGTTCTTCTTTTTCTGAAGACTCACTCTGCTTTTGGTTTACGACATGCCCAATGACCTTTTTTGCTAAAAACTCTCGGATCTCCTCTGGTTTTGTCGAATCAATACCAAAATACTCTGGGAACAATCGGGTCGTTGTCAGTACTTCTGTGGCGCCGTGCGGCTCTGAATGAACCAAATGCATACTCATCAGCTGGTCCACATCACCATAGATCCGCTCTCCTATCATATGACGGAGATTCGACTGTTTGACGGGCTGATGAAACGCGATCAACGCCAGGGTCTTGAGTAGATCGGTCCGGATCTCTGGTTTTGCTACCATCATCGATTTATCGGTAAACGTTTTTTTCACTTGCATGATGAACTTATTGCCCGCTTTCACGATTTCCAGAGAGGTTTCCTCTTTTCGATCTATGTTATAGGACTGCATGAGATGATCAATCGCTTCTGTAACATGTTTTGGCCCTAACCCTGTCGTCTCCTGCACCTCCTCGACACTGAGTGGTTTTCCTGCAGAGAATAACAATGATTCAACAATGCGGTCTTCTTTGATACTCATACTTGGTCTCCACCTAGGTATATACTATGGTTTTAATAAAAATTTCTCCATATGGGAATTTCTGTTGATGAACAATAATCTTTTTTTCATATGCGAGGAATAAGATAGAGATAAACGTCTTAATACGTTCCTCAGCACTCTCCATCTCACAAAGCTCAGTGAAGTTCATGGATTTTTTAGGGAATTGACAGATCCGCTCCCAGACGGTTGCGACATCTTCCTCTAAATGATCCTCGTGAGCTGAGCCTTTCATTGCTTTCCGTGCCTTTTGCTCAAGCAGTATTCGTTCTTCGGACCGTAAAGTATCGAGGAGCAGGTATTGTTCTGATTCTTTCCGCGCCTCGTCAAACGCGCTGAGCAGCTCAATCAGAGTGACTTTCCTGGTTGAATCACGTCGTAATGGTTCCTCAAGAGGAGGCTGCGGCATTTTCATAAGGAGATTGGTGTATGAATACTCGTCATCATTTGCAAGCCACGAGGAAGTCGGGATATCCTCCCAGCCGAACCCCTGGTCGATTTCCTCTTCTTTCGTCTCCATGTTTACGACGAGATGATCGCTTTGCATCCGCAGGACCTTCCAGGCCATGTAGATGATCTTCCCTGCGGTCAGTAAATCGATTTTCTCTTTCTTCGCACGTTTGAGATACATGGTTGAGAAGCCAACAAGATCGATATCCCATGGGTTCATATGCTGATTCAATACCAGATCAAACGCAAGATACACCGACCGATCAAACGGGTCCTGAATGGACGTAGACTCACCGGTGGCTGCTGCTTTAGCCATCTCAAGATACTGGTTGATTCGGGTCATATCATTGTTTTCATCGATCAAAGCCTTATGGAATAACAAATGGTTCATGACGTCATTATCCAGCTCCATGGGGGAGCACCTCCTGCACAATCGTTCTTATTTCTCCTTTGGGTCCGACGGAATCAGGGTCGATATTTCCAATCATTTCAGAGATACCGGAATCATGCATTGTGACCCCGTAGAGGTAGTTTGCCTCTTTCAGCGCTATCTTTCGGAGTGAGACACTGATGAACTGGGAATGTTCCGCTCGATTCTTAATCATGCGTGACACGATCTCCGCGTTCACACCATCCAGGAACATGTCGATCTCATCAAGCACGTAGAATGGGCTTGGGTCATACTGCTGAATCGAAAAGATGAATCCGAGCGAGGCGATGCTTTTCTCACCGCCAGAGAGCGCAGCGAGCCGTAAGACTTTCTTCCCATGAGGTCGTGCTTTGATGGTGAGACCTCCTTCGAAGACGTTCTCCTCGTTCTCCAATAAGAGTTCTGCTTCTCCACCCTCAGATAATTGTGCATAGATCTCTTTGAAGTTCTTGTTGATCTGATCATACACCTCAAAGAATCGTTCTTTTTTCTTGCTGGTGATCTCACCAACGAGTTTCACAAGGTTCTTCTTCTGAATATTGAGATGATCGATGTCTTCATCGAATTTCTTTTTCCGCTCCATCTGATGCTCGTATTCCTCGAGAGCCCGCATGTTCACCGGCTCTAGTCCCTGCATGGTTTGTTCGATAGAGAGAATCGTCTCTTTCATGGACTCGATCGTCGGGAGTTTTGTGTGTTTCATTTCCACATGATACAATTCGATCTCCTGGTCAAGCTCTTTGAGGGAATCATCAAGGGTTGGTAAGCGGTATTTCGCCCGCGCGATCAGATCAAGATAGGATTCTGTTTTTGTACTGATGGTTTCCATCTCGTTTTCGATTCCAACTGTTTTCTTATACAGGGTGTCGCGTTCCACCGCGAGTTCCTTGGTCTTTCCACTCATTGTTTCCTCAACGGTCATGAGTGCTTTGAGTTCGTTTTGGTCTTTCCCTCGGGTCTCTTTGAACTCTTGTATTGAGTATTTCAAGGCTTCGACATCAGCATCAATCGTGGTGATTTTCTCGGAAAGCTCGGTTTTTCGTTCATTCAGCAACTCAATCTTCTTTTGGATGGTCTCTTGTTCGCTGCGGAGTTTCAATGTATTTTCTTGGAGTTCTGAGACCGTTTTTTCAAGACCTCGGACTGCCTGCGCAACCTCTTTTTTTGTACTTTTCAGGAGGTGTTTTCCTTTTTCTTCTTTTAAAACATCTAACTCTTTGAAACGTTTTTCACAATCGTTCAGTGAGAGAAGGATCGTTCCAGACTCTGCTTCAATCGACTGCTTTTCTTTGAGTTTACCTTCGAGTTCCTTTATCAGAATATCTAATTTTCCTTGGAACTCTTTCTTCCTGATTTCAAGATCTTTAGTCTGTGTTCCTGCATCGGTTTCTCCTTTGAGCGTCCGGAAGACACTCTCCAGTTCCCCGACGTCCTTTTTCAACTGTACAAGCTCCTCGGATATCTGGTCCTGATGTTGGATGGCTGCCGTTAACTTTCTGGTGATCTCATCAAGGGTCTGTTGATCCGCACTACCAAAGGATAGACGTTCGCTGGGTGGGCTGCCCCCGATCATCGCACCGCTTGCTTCAATTAGATTCCCTTTCATGTCGACAAGCCGGACGCCACCCATCAACCGTCGTGCATCAGACAATGTATTTACGATCACGGTGTCGCCAAACACGTACCAAAACGCACCCCGGTATTCCTGATTAAAGTTCACCAGGTCGATGGCAAATCCAAGGGAGCTTTCATCTCGTATTGTCATGAGGGATTGTGCGCGAGGCTTCCCGACAATCATCTTGTTGATTGGTAAAAACGTCGCTCGCCCTAACTTCTTTTTTTGTAAGTATCCGATTGCTTCGGCTGCTGCGGCATCATCTTCGACGACCACGGCTTGCATCCGTGGGCCGGCAGCGATCTCTAATGGCAGTTTGTATTTCTCATCAACTTGTGCAAGCTCCGCAATCGTTCCTCGGACACCGGGAAGTTCCCCGGAATTGCGTGCAGCTAGAATGGACTCAACCGCAGAATTATATTTCGCTCCGACGGATTGCGCTGCGTCACGTTCCGCCTGCAGTTTTGATTGTTCCCGTTGTAGTTTCAGAATCGCTTTCTCAAGATCAGCCAGTTGTTCTGTTATGTCCGATTCTCGTTTTTTCTTTTCAAACAACTGTTTTTCTGATTCTTTTACTTTCTTACTACTTTCCTGTTTTCCTTTTTGAAGTTCACTGACCTGCCAGTCGATATCCTTCAGCTCAAACTCATAGGTGGACTTTGTCTCTTGCAGTTCAGCGACCTGTAACTCCAATGCATCCTGTTTTTCTTTCAGTCGATCACGGGTCAACTCATAGTCATGTTTCTCGTTTTGCGTGTTATTGTAATCCTCCCGCATCTTCACAAGTTCTCGGGTGATATCCATTGAAGTATCATCGGATTGTGCGATTTCTTCCCGTAACTTCCCCAATTCCTCCTCTTTCGTTTTATGTGTTGTTTCAATATCCTGGATCTTTGTGGTCAGCTCCTCTTTTTGTTTGGTGTGTTCGTCGAGCTCCTTTGTGATCTCATCAAGTGATGTTTCCAGTTCTTCCTTTTCTTTTTTCTTCTCCGTCACCTCATCGTTTGAGTAGTTGATGCGTTCATCGATTTTGATTGTCTCAGAGCGTAACGCGTCAATCTTCTCTTTAATACCAGTTGCCTCATCGCCCCCGGCCGCACCGATTTTCTTTTCGACCTCATCGAGTTTCTGCTGTAGCTCCGTATATCGTGTTTTCAATGTTTCTTTTTGTTCTTCGAATTTCTTCTGCTCTTGTTCGTAGGACTCAATCTGTTTGTTTACTTCGAGGATCTGTGATTCGATTTCTTGTTTTTTCTTATATGCGATGTTGGCTTTTGTCTCGTACAGTTTATCCTTCATCTCTTTGTATTGATACGCGGCATCCCGATCTTTCTTTAACTGACGAATCTGACTGGTGATTTCATTTAAGATAATGTCGATGCGTTCTAGGTTCTTATCGACATCTCCTCGTTCTTTTTCCGCTTTATCAATATCCTCATCAAAAGTGCTGATACCGGCGATGCCATCAATGATTTTCCTTCGATCAACAGACCCCATCTCGACAAGACTGGTGACATCACCCTGTTTGATGATGTTGTATCCTTCACCGGAGATACGTGCATGGGTGAGTAGGTCAATAAACTCAGTATAGGATGCGGCACGATCGTTGATGTAAAAGTAACTGTAATAATTATCCGGGTTGTCTTTTAACGGGGCTCGTTTAATCATCCTAGTAAGGATGACTTCGTCCGCGGTAATCGGCATCTTCCGCTGCGAATTATCAAAGACCAAGGAGACCTTGCAATATTTTGATGGATTCTTCCGATTTTTCCCTCCATTGAAGATGAGATCAGTGAGTCGTCCCGCACGCATAACCTTTGAGCTTTTTGGGCCCAGCACGAAGAGGATCGCATCAACGATATTGCTTTTCCCAGACCCATTCGGCCCGGTAATCGCAGTAAATCCAGGGTAAAACGGTACAGTTAATTTATGTCCAAAGGACTTAAAATTTTCCATCTCAACTTGTTTAAGATACACAGTCATCCCTTTCCACTAGAGAGCACATCCGCTCCTACATTATCATTATCCGGCATCCCAATAAGGAGAAACAGAAAACCGTATATAAAATTTTGGAGATAATTGTTATCATCTGTTAAAACATTTTTTTTAAAATAAACCATACATGAAAACATTTTGATAGGGAGAAACTATTCATCTCATCTGCTGGGTTTATTAAGAATCAGAAAATATGGTATACTTGTCGTGGAGAAGGCTAGGAGTGGTGTGGTATGATCATCTGTGAAGGGTTAACGAAAACGTTTGGTCCAGTCACTGCGATACAGGATTTTAGCCTAGAGATACCTGATGGCTGCATCTTCGGATTACTTGGCCCGAACGGCGCAGGTAAAACAACGACCATGCGGATGCTCTCCTGTCTTATCCAACCGACATCCGGGAAGGCACACATTGATTCCTACGAGATCGGTAAAAAAGGAGATGCACAGAAAATCCGTGGGATGATCGGGCTACTCCCAGAAGTACCTGGTTTGTACGAAACCCTTGGGGCGTACAAGAACCTTGATTATTATGGACAGCTCTACGGAATATCAAAACAAAAGCGGGAGGAATCCATCCGGACAACATTAACAAATCTTGATCTGTGGGATCGACGAAACGAGGCAGTCGGTGGGTTTTCCAAAGGCATGAAACAGAAGATCGCGATTGCACGTGCATTGATCCATGACCCGAACTATATTTTCCTTGACGAACCAACTGCGAGTCTTGACCCTATGGCAGCAAAAATAGTCAGGGAATATATCCTCGAAATGAAAAAACAGGGAAAGACCATTCTCATAAACACACATAATCTATCTGAAGCAGAACGTATCTGCGACACAGTTGCTTTGGTGAAAAACAGGACGGTGAAGATCGGGAACCCCAAAGATCTTGCTCGAGGATTGTTCACACGAACCATCAGTATTACGATGCAGAACATCCCCTCGACGTTACTGAAAGATATAGAATCATTAAGTCTTGTTTCGCAAGCCCAGGTAAAGGGAAACCAGTTGATTTTACAAGTGAGAAACCCAGAGGCGGATAACCCACAGGTGCTCTCTTGGTTATTCAAACTAGGTCTCCAAGTGCAATTTGTAAGCGAGGAGGAACATTCGTTAGAGGATGTCTATCTCAAACTTATCGAGGAGGCTGGTCGGTGATGCGCTGGCGGAATGCATGGATAGTGATGCGGAAGGACCTTGATGAATTCAAGAAACAGAAATTCGTGATTGGATCTATCATCGCCATGCCCATTATCCTTGGGGTTGTCATGCCACTTGCCATGTTTGTTCCCATGGTGACCATGGTTCCTCTTGACAGACCATGGGATATCGACGGACTGCTTCAAATCGGCAGCCTGCCTGATAACGCAGTCACCCCATGGACAAATCAGACGATAGGAGATGCTTCGTTTGATGCAACGATTTTTAAACATACGGTATTGAAAAACGTTTCACTGACACATTGCATCATTGAATCATGCATCATTGAAAATACGACAATCGTAGATACAACCATTACGAACAGTTCACTTTCAAATTCATATCTTATGAATGTTACTGTGATTCATTCAGAAGGAACAAGGCTGGATGGAAGATACATCCTCGCCATCTCATCAGACCTAATGTTTACGAGAACAAAACCATCGGAGATCGATCAGGTGCTTCCGATGATGTTCAACATGATCCTGATGATTTTTATTATCATCCCTGCGACGCTTCCAACTATCATCGCCACCTATAGTATCGTTGGGGAGAAAAACAACCGAAGTTTAGAGCCATTGCTTGCAACTCCGACAACCGATGGCGAGCTGCTTGCAGGGAAAATTTTTTCCTCGTTTCTCCCTTCGATAGGAGCCACACTTCTTGCATTTACCCTAGGAGTTGTTCTTCTTGATATTGTGTTAATCCCAAAAGTAGGCTACCCTCCTCTGCCCAATCTGACCTGGATCTTATCAATCGTCCTACTTGCGCCAACCGCCTGTTTAATGAGTGTGTTAGCATGCGTTCTGGTTTCCTCGAAAGTCAGCGATGTCCGAGCAGCACAACAGCTCGGAGGTTTCATCGTCATGCCAGTCGTCTTACTAATGGTGGGAGTGTTAGCAGGGTTTATCTTCCTCTCACCAGTCATGATCTTTGTTTTTGCAGGGTTGTATGGTTGCCTTGACCTGGGTCTTTTTTTCTTTGCAAAAGCAATCTTCAACAGGGAAGCAATCCTAACGAAATGGAGTTGATAAAAAAAATATCTAGTTATTTTAATAACCGAATTCTTTAATTACAAAACCCCATTTTTTTTCGATTCTTTGCTTTAGCTCATCGTTCATCGTATACTGATCTTTTTTTATGACTAGTTGAGTACGAAGATAGGTTTCAAACGCAGGTGCAGCGTCTCGAAATCCTTCCAGCTGTAATGTCTCATAGATGTTTTTGATTTCTTGAAATGGTTGGATGGTGAAGTCTTCATAGCGGACTTGCACGAGGTTTCCTTTGGGAATCAACTCTCGTTCCTTCATGTATTTTTGAATCATCCGGATGTAGAGATTCATCATACTTTCTTCGACATCTTCGATTCCTGGTGGTTTTTGTATACAATAAAGAGGAATCGCTATCCTCATGAACTTCATCATGGAGAAATAAAGGTCATAGGGGTTTCGATACAGAAAAATGAACTTTGCATCGGGGAACAT
>Ga0326726_10000600_pt1 | contig 32971 bp, 30 predicted proteins | sample MHFenrmetagenome_2_FD_207603 | JGI IMG/M metagenome (GOLD analysis project Ga0326726, IMG submission 207603) | Lab enriched peat soil microbial communities from Michigan Hollow, Ithaca, NY, United States - MHF15MN | ecosystem: Environmental > Terrestrial > Soil > Wetlands > Peat | place: USA...
TATGTCCTCCGGGAAGCTGCCCTTGACGAAGTCCCGCACGATGCGCGGGTAGTCAGCCCTCATCCGTGCTTCGGTCTTGTACTTCTGGTCGGACCAGTGGATCAGGTTGTTGGCGCTCATGAAGGCGTAGTACGTGTCCGACGCCAGGAAGTAGGAGGTGGGGATGCGCAGCGCGTCCTGGACCTCGGGGGGGGCCTCGTCCCGCAGGATGCGGTATGCCAGCATCATCCCTGCCGACTTCCCCCCGATCTTCCCGTAACCGATCTTGCGCTGGCGGATCTCCTTCAGGTCCTCCACTGTGAACCATTTTCGGGCGATGTTCAGGTAAGCCAGCTGGTCGCTGATCATGGTGCGGATGAGCACCACCTTGATCTCCTGGAGGTGCGCCTCCATCCGTTTGCGCCGCCGCTCGGGCATTCGTTCGATCTTTTCAGCCTGTTCGAAGAGCAGGTCCTGCGGTGCCAGCTCGGGGTTGAACCAGATCAGGTCCGGGGTCTCGCCCCGTTCCCTCAGCATTTCCTTGACGATGCGCTCGAAGTCCTCGTAGGGCAGGTTGTAGGCGAAGTAGAAATCCGTCTGGGCCTCGCGGATGCGGTCCAGCCGCTTCTCCCAGACCTCGTAGGACTCCTCGTTGAAGGGGTGGTGCAGCCCCTCGCGTCCCTGTGACCTGACCGCCTTCTCACGCACGTCCGCCTCGAAATCCTCCGGCGTCACGATGCCGCGCTCGAAGAGCTCCTTGCGCATGCGCGCCCGGATGCGGTTGCGCAGGATCGGGTACTGCCGCAGGGTGAGGTAGATATCCAGGATGGGGTCGGACGAATAGGCAGAGGAGGGAGTGGTGGGTGACATGTTAATAAAAGAAGGGGCGCTGCGCGCACTCCGGCTTCAAGCCCAAGTGCGCCACACACTTGCACCGCACTGCGTTTGGTGCAGTGCAGTTGTCGAAGGCACGCGCCTTCGATGAAAACAATAGGTTGCTTCAAAGACTTGCGTCATCGAAGCAACCAATGTTGGGAAATCGAAAAAATTATTATCCGAGGTGCATCGGCATGATCACGTGCAGGAAGTTATCGTCTCCCACCGGGCGCACCACCCCCGGGGCGTTCGGGGCGGAGGTTTCCAGTGCCACGTTGGGCGACTTGACCACTTCCAGCACTTCGCGCAGGTACTTGACGTTGAAGGCGATCAGCAGCCCGGCCCCGTCGATCGTGGCTGCCACCACCGTCTCGTTGGAGCCGGTCTCTTCCGACTGGGCGGAGATCTCCACCGAGCCGGGTTCCAGTTCGCCGGAGGATTTGATGTTGAAGCGCGCCACGTTCGAGCCTTCCCGGGCGAAGATCTCAGCCTGCTTGCAGGCCTTGAGCAGCGCCGGCGTGGAGAGGATGGTGCGGCTCTTATACGCCCGCGGGATGATCTGCTGATAATCCGGGAAATTGCCGTCGATGAGCTGCGAGACCACCTCGCAGTCCTTCATGCGGAAGACCACCTGCCCGCGGCCCTTGGGCATGACCATCGAGATCATCTCGTTGCCGTCGCTGGCAACCCGGGCCAGTTCGCTCAGTGCCCGGGCCGGGATGATGGCCGTGAACGGCTGTGCGGCTGGCTGAGACAGGGTTCCTTTCCGTACCGACAACCTGAACCCGTCCGCGGAGGCCATGGTGATGGAATCCTTGTCCACCGCCACCAGCACGCCCATCAGCACCGGGCGGGCTTCGTCCGACGAGGCGGCGAAGACCACCTGGGCGATCATGTCCTTGAAATCGGCCACGTTCAGCAGGATGGCGCCTTCCATATCGGGGACGGGCAGGGGCGGGAACTCCTGGGCGTCGATGCACTTGATGTCGGTGGTCGAGGTGCCGCAGCGCAGGTTGAGGGTCTGGGTGGTGGTGTTCAGGTTCAGGCTCACCTGCTCCGGGGGCAGGGTGGTAACCAGGTCGGCGAAGGTGCGCGCCGGCACGGTGGTGGAGCCCTCCTCTTCGATCTTGGCACCGATCCAGCAGGTGATGCCCAGTTCCAAGTTGGTTGCCGACAGGCGCAGGCGGCCTTCATCGCTTGCGATCAGGACGTTCGATAGCACCGGCAGCGTGCTGCGCGGCGAAACCGCACGCGAGACGGTGCTCAATCCACGAGCCAGGTTATCTTGCAAGACGGCTACTTTCATTTCTCAGTCCTCTCCTTTAAGCCGAGGCGGCCATCACGAAGTACCCCCTTGGGGGGCAAGCCGCCATCGGCCACATCGACGATCTGATTCGTCGATGCCCCGCACGTTACCCTTGACTATCGTACTGACGACTCCGCTAATAAGTGGATCGTAGTAACGACTTCAGTTGTTAATCACTTTTTATCATTAACCCGACTAAAGTATATCCTGAGACTGTCAAAGTGAAAAGACGCTAACGGAAAAAGAGGGAACCCACCAGGCTCGCCAGCAGCCCCACGGCCTCCAGGGCGAACAAGCCGGCGAGCACGTACATTAAGATCATCCAGCCCGTGACGGCGTTTTTTTGGTGGACCTCCTGCCCTTCGGCAAGCTGGCGCAGGGCCAGGGCGGCCTGCTTCAGGTCGGGCTGCGCACTGCCCACCCACATCCAACCCTCCGATGGCTGCGGAACCACCAACCGGGCTCCGCTGTATTTCGCCAGCCACCTGCGCAGGCCCGCAGGTGGGTCGAGCGCCAGTCCAGCCGGCAGGATGACTGCCCTGGGAGGCGTCCCGCTCCATGCGAGGGTTCCTGCGCTTCGTTCGGGGTAATCCTTGTCCTGGGACAGGAAGGCGGGCAGGTCTGTCTCATTGCTGCCCGTGTGTCCAGCCAGTTGAAGCATGGCGGGCAGGTGCGGAGTCTGCTTCCGGATGGCTGCCATCATGGCCGGGCCAAAATCCCCATCTTCCATGTCGAAGACCAGCGTGGAGAAAGCCGCGTGCTTTTCGGCCAGGGCGCGCCCAACGGAAGCCCCATCCCTGCCCAGGATCCGGCCGTGGTAAACACCCAGCAGGGCGAACAGGGCGAAAAGTTCCAGATCCTTGAGGGTTCCCGACAAAATGCTTCCGTTTCCGCCCCCCAGCAGGTTGTTGAGCAGCAGGTAAACCAGGCTGCCGGCCGCGACCATCCCGCCGATGACGCTGACGAAGAGCGCCAGGTACAGGTAGCTTTTACGGACGAGCGAGCGCCGGGCATGGTCGCCGGCATCACCGGGCGAGAGCGCTTCAGCCTGCATCGGTCTCCAGGTCAGCAGCCACAACGGGAGACCCACGCCCAGGGTCGAGAGGGCGGCTGTCAGGCTGTGACGCAAGGTCCCGCCCCAGACCTGGCCGCCGAGGAGGGCATCCACCACGAAAGCAAGCAGCATTCTCAGGCCGATGAAGGCGGCCCCCAGCCCGATGGCTGATAGGATGTAGGAATACAGGCGGCGCAGCCCCGAGCGGCGCGGCGCCTCGGGCACCTCGGACATCGAGCGCCCCAGCCAGCTGCCGTAGTAAGCCCACACGCCTGCCAATGGCACGCCAATGGAGGCCGGTCCACTGATTTGTTGGACGAAGACTTGCAGGGTCATGCCCTCGCCGAGAATCTGCCGCAGGATAATGTAGAGGATGATACCGCTCGAACCCAGGACGGTAATCACGCCCGCCAGCGACAGGGCGTAGAGCAGCCCCAGCCGCAGGAGCGACTCACGCTCCGCTGGTTCCTCGCGGGAAACCTGGACGGTATTCCAGGCCCAGACCCAGACCGGGGTGCCCACCACGGTTAGCGCCAAGCCGTTGATGAAGTCAGCGCGAAGAAGTTGCCCGAAAGTGCTGGGCGGGACCTGCAGGACGAAGAGCAGGATCTGCTGTACCCCACCGACGGTCAACCCCAATCCATAAAGCACCCACAGGTAGCGGGAAATGCGGCGTACGTTGGTAAAAGACTCCTTTATGGTGATCGATTTCCAGTCGGCACGCAGGACGGTGACGAAATAGGAGGCGATCAGGACGTTAATAAGCAGGGCGAGGAGGTTGTCGCTCCAGGTCTGCTGGCTGCCGACGAGCGCTGCCAGGCGGGTGAGGTGGTTGGCATCCAGGAAGAGGCGGTTGACGACCGCCAGGAAACTTTGGATGGCCGGGATGAGCGTGGAAAGTAGGACTGCGTACAGGAAAAAAGCACGCAATCCGGAGTCGTGCTCGTCCGTATCCCCGCGGGCGTCGTTCTGGGCCACCCGCCAGTGCAGCCAGAAAACCGGCAGACCCACCAGGATGAGCGCCAGCGCTCCCGCCAGGCGGGCAGCGCTCCCACCGATGATGGAAGCGTTCAGTATGGACCGTAGCAGGCTGACCAGCCCCCAAACGACCACTTCCAGGCTGATGAAAGACACCGCATATATGTAGAGACGTCGAATGGTGCGCATGGGACTGCCTCCCTAGGGCTTCGCCGGCATGAGGGTTGGTTGCGGCACCTGCCAGTCAAAGGACCAGTAAGGGTAGGGCATATAACTGATTTTCCAGGCTCCGCCCTGCTGGAGGAGGGTGGCTGTATCGGTGGAACTCGATCTTTGAGCAAAGGGTCCATAGGATTCATAGAGGATGGTCAATCCGACGGTGGCCTCGTCGCTGGAAATGTATTGGACGCTTCCCACCTGGAGGGCAATGCTGGAGACATTTAGCTGGTTCGTCAGGAATGCCCGCCGGAAGGCATCAAAGGTTGGCTTGCCACTGTTGTCAGCCAGGTAGGTATAGGCGCGCTGGAAGTCCTGTTTTTGCAGTGCGAGGGCGTAATTGCGGACAATGTTATCCGGCGTATCGTCCGCCACGTAAACCTGGTTGTCCTGGCGGATGAAGAACAGTGCCAGCGCGGCAACAACCAGCACACCGATGAAGATCAGAATCCCAACCAGGAAACGATCCTGTTTCATAGCTCACCTCCGAATATCTGATTAACATACCATTGGATGGGTTTTCCGGGCTGTATTGGGCTACCCAAGGATGGTTCCGGTGCTGGAATAAGCGATAATATCAATTCCCCCGAGGTATTCGAACTGAAAGCCCTCTCCGGTCTGCGCAGGGATTTCATCGCCAGCGCGACCATGGCGACAAGATTGCCAGCCAGCAAACCCCGCAGCATTTCAGCGGTCATTTGGATGATTGTATCTTTGTTCGAGGATAGAAGCAAGCGAGGCTGCCTTGGAAAACCCCTCAGCGTGCAAATTCCCTGAAGCCAAGGCACAACCCAGAACTTTCGATTTGGTATACTTGCCGTAACTCATTCAAGGAGAAAACCATGTCCACCCCTCCCCACTGGGACCTGTCAAACGTCTACCCCTCGCTCGAATCCAGGGAATTTGATACCGCCATCGCCACCGTCAAGGGGCACATCGACGGGCTGGAAAAGCTGTTCGCTGAAAAACTTACCCGGATGAATGCCAAAACCCCGGTCAAGGAGTTGGCCGGTGTGGTTGGCGACGCCATTGACCGCTTCAATGCCCTGTACGAGACCGCGGGCACGGTGCACGCCTACCTGCAATCTTTTGTAGCCACCGATTCGCACAATACCCTGGCAATGAAGAAAATGTCCGAATTCCAGATGGTCAGCGTGCGGATGCAAAACCTCGGCAACCAGTTCCAGGCCTGGGTGGGCAAGATCGCGCCGGTATTGGAGAAGGTCATCCAGGCCAACCCAATTGCGCAGGCACACGCCTTCTCGCTGCGCGATACCGCCGAGCAAAGCAAGTACATGATGCCGGAGGCAGAAGAAGCCCTTTCGGCGGAACTATCCCTGAGCGGCGCCAGGGCCTGGGGCAAACTGCAGGAGACCGTCACCTCGCAATTGACCGTGGACTTCGAGTTGGATGGTAAAACCCAAAAACTGCCCATGCCTGCCCTGATCAACCTGCATTCGCACCCCGACGAGTCTGTGCGCCGGCGGGCGTATGAGGCCGAGATGGTCGCCTGGAAAACCGTGGAAGAACCGCTGGCGGCATGCATGAACGGGGTGAAAGGAACGGCCAATACGCTCAACCATCACCGCGGCCGCACCGACGCGCTGCATCCCGCCATCGACATGGCCCGCATTGACCGCCCGACCCTGGAGGCCATGCTGGGAGCCATGAAAGCTTCCTTCCCAACTTTCCGCGAATATCTCAAGGCCAAGGCCAAACGGATTGGGAAGAAAAAGCTGGCGTGGTGGGACATTTTTGCCCCGGCCGGCACGACCGCAAAAAAATATACCTTTGAGGATGCACGTGCGTTCATCACAGACAACTTTGGGAAGTTCTCCCCCGAACTGGCTGACTTTGCCAAGCGTGCCTTTGAAAATCGCTGGATCGATGCCGAACAGCGCGAGGGCAAGCGCGGCGGAGCGTTCTGCATGGGGGTGCCGGGAGTCAAGGAAAGCCGAGTATTGTGCAACTTCGACAGCACCCTCTCTCAGGTCAGCACCATGGCCCACGAACTCGGTCATGCTTTCCATAATGAGTGTGCCTACCTGGCAGGCAAGACCGAGATCCAGCAGGACACCCCCATGACCCTGGCTGAAACCGCCTCGATCATGTGTGAAACGATCGTCATGGAAGCCGTCCTGACGGAGACCACGGACCCTCAGGAACAGCTTGCGATCATCGAGACACAGTTGATCGGCGATACCCAGGTGATCATGGACATCTATACGCGCTACCTGTTCGAGAAGGAAGTCTTCGAGCGCCGTGAAAAATCCGAGCTTTCCCCCGAGGAACTGTGTGACATCATGCTGGATGCCCAGAAAACAGTCTTTGGAGATGCCCTGGATGAAAAATACCTGCACAAGTACATGTGGACCTGGAAACCGCACTATTATTATGCCGGGCTTTCTTTCTACAATTTCCCCTACGCCTTCGGGTTGTTGTTTGGGGCAGGATTGTACGCCATCTACCGCCAGCGCGGGACCGCATTCGTTCCTGATTACAAAAACCTGCTGTCTTCCACCGGCGAAGCTTCCGCCGCGGACCTGGCTGCCCGTTTCGGGATCGATATACGCTCGGTCAAGTTCTGGGAAGACAGCCTGGGCGTGATCGCCAGGCGGATCCAAAGGTATTGCGAGCTGTAGTATGCGTCTAAAACCCAGCCGGCTGCCAATTGACTAATGCACAGGTTTGTTAAAGAGGAAATCGCATGTCAGATAATATGAACAAAAAGTATCAGCGCGATCCTGAAAATAATGAGCTAAAACACCTGGTGGCTGCCTGCCGGCTTTCAGGAAAATCAGTACTGGAGATCGGGTGCGGAAATGGAATCCTGACCAGGCAATATGCCCAACTCACCCGCAGGGTTATCGGGATCGATCCGAATTCGGACGAACTCAAGAAAGCCACCCTCGCCCTGCCGGCTTCCAACTTGAAAACGTTCTTTATCCGGGGCATGGCAGAAGCCATACCCTTCCCGTCAAAGACGTTCAACCTGGTGATCTTTGCTTCATCACTCTGATGAATTCAAGATAAGGGCATGGTCCATGCCCTGAAAGAAGCCTGGCGCGTTCTGGTCCCGCGTGGAACCCTGGTCGATCTTCGTCCGTTATGTATCGATGTGCCTCTTGAAATCCTTTCACCATCCGGGACTGAATCAGCAGGGCTGGTGGACATGAGCCCGGAAATTGACCTGGATATCGCTGCCGATGCAGCCACCCAGGCTGTGGTCCGAGATGGATACTATAAAGAAGTAAAACGGGAGACCTTCGATTTTGCCTATTACTGGAATACGGTCAGGGAGATTAAGGCAGATTTGGAAGAAAGTTGGAAAGACGAGGTGATCCTGCCTGCGGTGGTGTTAAAGCGTGCCCGGGCCATGTATAAAAAACAGGGGGAAGGAGCCCGCGTCCGAATCAGGGTCCGCATGATGCTGGCCAAGTTTACGAAGTTATGACTCCAGATTCAAAACTCACCCCGATGCATATCATCGGGGTGAGTAAGATTTACCCATTTGGGCTTTACATTTCTTTGACAGGCACCACTTTTTCCTTCGATTTGTCGCTTTCGGTGATGAAAATCTTGGGTTCCTTGAGAAGGGCACCCAGGAGGATGCTGACTCCCATCAGGGCTATCAACACCACCAGGGAGGTCGTCATCGACTTGGTGACCGGATCCTGGAAGGCTATCATGGCCAGGATGAAGGCGATCCCCGAGACCTGCCCCATCAGGATCAGCAGGCCGTTGGAGGTGCCCTCCGGGGTCGGGTTGGTGATCTCCGCTCCGTACTGGAACCCGATCGGACCCGAGCTGAGCAGGAAGAAGCCCAGGACGAAGGAGGACAGCAGCAGTAACCAATAGGCGTTGGCTGAGGCGAAGGTGATGCCCACCAGTCCAACCGTGGCCCCGGACAGCGACAGGATGATGAACGGCACCCGCTTGCGAATCCGGTCAGAAAAGGACGGAACCACCAGGGCACCGACAATCCCTCCCAGGATCATCAACCCGCCGACCCAGCCGGCCTGGGCGCTCGTGAAGCCGCGCGGGGCGATAATGTCCTCGATCCAGGTGGTGACGGCATTGAAAGTGCCAAGCCCGATGAAAAAGATCACCAGCAGCAGGATGAAGTTGCGCTGGCGGAACATCTGTTTGAAGCCATCGAGGACCAGCGAGCGCACTTCCATCCCAGGAGGACAGGGCGGGGTGAGTGGGCGTTCCCGGGCGAAGACGAGGAAGACCAGCGCGGCGACGACAGAGGCGATCCCGTAAGCGACCAACATGCCGCCGATCTGGATATGGGCGACCAAAATGGGGGTCAGGAACAAGCCCAGGAAGATGCCCAGGTAGATGGCCAGCGACCCCAGACCGGAGGCGGTGCCGCGCTCGCGCACCGGGAACCAGCGCGCCGACACGGTGGTGACTGCGTTAAGGACGAAGGGCTGCCCAATGGCGATGCCGATTTGGGCCACCAGCACCCAGGTATAGTTGGATGCGGCCAGGCCGCGCATCAGGCCAAATATGCCGGTGAGGGCAGCGCCGATCCCAACTCCCACCCGCAGGCCGTAGGTGTCGATCATCCACGAGGCGGGGAATGAGACGATGATGTAGACGACCATGAAGATCAGCGACAACAGTCCGATGCTGATATCCGAGACGTTGTAGAACTTGACCGCGGCGGTGGTGATGGAGCCGAAGGTGATCCACAGCATCTGGTTCATGGCCACGATGAACATGAACACCACCAGCATGACCCAGCGGTACCCGTAGACCTTAAAGCTGTCTTCTTTCATAGTGAGTACACTCCTGCCAGAATGAAATAAGGTGCCATTAAGACCAAACCCCCTGCCTGCTCGAGAGTTGCTTGCGGTTATTTGACAAAACAACCGTCCTTCGGATGGGTTCCGAAGTAGTTTATTGTAATCCAGCTTAATTTAAGCTGTCTACTCAGAACGCAATGTTTTTTTAGTCCAGTGCAGGAATTCTACGGGTCAATTCCGCCCAACCTTTCCCGACAGCCTTTTGAATCAGCAGCTTGACCTGGGCGAATGCTGGAGGAGGCAGTACCATCTGCCAGATACGGGTCATGTTCTCGCGGTCGTCGTCACCCAACAGGGGGAACATCCAGGCGACCACGTCGGGGAAACGGTCCTGCGGTACGGCGCCGGCCAAGACACTGAGCGCTTTGCCCTGGTCGGAAACGGAAACGCGTTCCCTGATAAGGCGGTACAAATGCGCGTCTTCCTTGCCCAGGTGGATGTCGAGATGGAACTTGAATGCCGCTGAGGCCCGGGCGATATCCAAGTAGTCTTGAGCAGACACTGCAGCGCTCATAACATCGAATGCAGCATCCAGTCCGCGGTGATCCCTTTCGTAGGCTTCAGCGACCGAAGGTGCGACGATTTCAAGGGCTGGGAAGATGGCAAGCTCCTCACCGTGGGCGTGCCAGACCAGCACTTCGTTGAAGAACCTAAAGCGCTCGACCGTGGGCATAAGTCCAGGCTTGCCGCGCGCGGAATCGAGGCTGGCAGTGTCGATCATGCTCATATCGCGGCGGAAAGCATTATGAAAAGCCATTATCGCATCCATTGGTTCTGTCATAATTGGTTCCTCCTTGTTTTTGCACGATAATACCAGATTGCAATGCTATATGTTACTACAAACACCCCCCGACTCTCCAAGCAAAAAGGGCGAGGTCATTGGAACCTCGCCTAAAAAGAGATCATCCCGAGTTACCCAAAACAACCCCGGTTATCCCTGCTCGTACGCCAGCTGCAACCCCTGGATGTCTAATTTATCCATTTGAAGCATGGCCTGCATGACTTTTTGCGATTTTTGGTCGTCCTTGTCGTTTAATAGTTCTCCTAAAACTGTTGGAACGATCTGCCAGGAAAGACCGAATTTGTCCTTCAACCAGCCGCATTTTTGTATTTCGCCGCCCTCTGAGAGCTTCTCCCAAAAATAATCCACTTCCTCCTGGGTCTCACAATTTACAAAGAACGAAATAGCCGGTGAAAAAGTATATTCCGGACCACCATTCAACGCCATGAATTCCTGCCCGCCTAGCTGGAAGGTTGCGGACATGACCTTCCCCTTCTGCCCGGGGCCCACTTCGCCGTATCGGGTGATGCTTCCGATTTTCGAATTTTTAAATATGGAGGTATAAAAATTAGCCGCCTCCTCAGCCTGGTCGTTGAACCACAGGAACGGGGTAATTCTTTCCATTTCGTTTACCTCCTCGATATTACGGCAGCCAGGATTCAAGCTTTTTCATAAGCTTGCCGCAGCCATGAAATGATGCCCGCATCGATCTGCTTTGGGTCATCGATATGTACACGATGAGTAACCATGCTGTTCCACGGACCGACTGCTTCAAAACGGCGAGTAATTTTGGCATCCTTGAGCTTGATGCCAATGTCGAGACGCTCGGAAGTCACCTGGATGATTGTAAACTTTTTATTTTTGCGCAGCAGGCTGATATACGTATTGGTGGGTGAAGTTGAAATATCCGGTCCAAATTCGTGTACTTTGGTCAAAAGCTCGTCGTATGACTTGCGCCACCTGGCCTTGCTGCCACTAAAATGCTTGGCAATCTGCTCGTCTTTGCTGATCTTTGGCTCGGTGGACGATCTCAAAGTCAGGACTATCGTCATGGCATGACCCTGCCCGAGGCCAAAATCTTCCTTCAGCCAGGAGGCAATTTGACCTGTCTTGACACGCTGCTTGAGGAGCCCCTTCTTTTCAGCCAGGACCAAAAATCCTGCGAGGTTTTCCCGGTCTGGGTCTGAATGTTATCGAGATATGCTTTCAGGTTCATCGTAACTCATGCCTTTATTTTGAAAGGAAGTCCTCCAGGACGGGGGCAAGAACCTCCAGGTTGACATCGTGGGTCTGCCCTTCCAACGTGCGCTGCTGGGCATGGGGGATGACTTTTGCCAATGCGACGGCTGTTTCATGCATAAAGGGCATAAAAGCCATGCTGGCGCCTCCATCCAATACAAGCGCAGGAACAGAAACCGTGGCGGCGCGTTCAACCGGCGCGGAGCGGTCGCTGCCCATTGCAGCGGCATCATAGGCGAGAGTGGGTGCCACCGCCTCGAACATGGGCCACATGGGAGAGCTGCGCATCCCATTCACCTGGTCGGCGGGTGTGCCGACGAACTGCATGAACAGGACGACTGCGTCCCCACGACGACCGTCTGCCAACAGCTCCGCAAGCTGCTTGCGATAATCCTTCCAGGCCTGGGCGGCACCCTGCATGGAACTGTAAGGCGGCTCGTACATGGCAAGTTTTTTGGTTTTGCTGCCTAGCCTGGCGGCTGCCTCCAGGGCAAGGCATGCTCCCGACGAGGTTCCAAAAATGAAGGCCGAGCCACCCGCCACGTCGATCAACGCGTCAATATCCTCCACTTCGCGGTCGACCGAGTAAGGCCTGGAATTGGTGCTTTCCCCACGCCCGCGCCGGTCGAAGGTATACACCGTAAAATGCGGTGCGAGTAGTTCAGCCAGATGCGGCATGGGTCCAAAGGAGCGATAGGTGAGGGCGCCGTCAACCAGAATTAATGCAGGGCCTGCGCCTTTTTTTTCGTATGCGATGATTGTGCCATCCTTTGAAGTTATCTTGCTCATACAAAAAAACCTCCTGAAATTAAGTTTCCGAAATCAAAATTTGGATCCTGTCATTTATCCGGCAGATTCCGGACCAATAGCATACCGGACCTGAAACCCTGGGCGTGCAAGAGAGGCTCATAAAAAAAGATCCCCAGGCATCACTCCGTCAGGGACGAATAGAACAATAGGTTTTTCGTTGGCTGCAAGATCATCCGTTTTCATTCAAATTCTTCGCAAAACGTGATCCCTGATAATTAATGAGTAAACTTATCTTTTTTATCATATATTATTATACAATAATACATAAAAAAATCAAAGGGTATTTGGAGAAAATAAAATAATAAGTGGCTTATAACTTTCCCCTGCCTGCTGAGGCGATCCAAGAAACTCTGCATTTTAAATGCGTACCCGTAATAACTACAGGTAAAACTGTACTTTATCGAGATAAGGGAAATCCATAGGGGAGACACGCAGCTTCGCCAGGGGTATGACCGGACCGGCGCTGCCCCATTCTTCGATCTCTGCATCGAACCAGTCCAAAATGGGATAGGGACGGTGTTCGGGGAAATCTACAGCATTGGCAATATATACCATCCCATCAGTAAAGGGCGGGTTACTTTTATTTTTGGCAGGTAAGTCGAAGTGGTAAAACTTGATCCGACCCGGCCCGTGACCAAGGCGCACGCAGCCGTTCTCCGTGAGGTGGATCTTTGATTTATCCAGAACGGCGAACCACAAAGCCCAGGTGCCATCCGGTGAGCAGAAAATCTGACGCCGGTTCCCAAACTCACTCGAATCCCCGGTAAGGCGAACGGGTTGGAGGGTAGTAAAGTGCTGCAAGGGCGAACCATGAGCTACATACCCCCGCCAGTCGCAGATGTAATTCAAAAAATCCACCTTTGGATAGGACAAGTTGTATTCAACCAGGGTATTGGGACCTTGCGCCAGTGACGAATCGAGCAAAAGGTCAAAAGCCGAGCGTTCGTCCGCAGATGGGAGCTGGACGATGCGTTTTATGGGTGGGATAGGAGATGCCCGGCGATTTATCTTGTAAACAACATTAAATAACGGTCGGGCGATGAAAGGTGGAAGTGGCATATTCACCCATGAGGGCATTATAAGAAAACCGCGGTTGCGCAAATGCCTCAATATAAATCCAGGGTTTTGAGAATCAGGTGGCTGGACGCTCTGGCCGGTTGGCAATCTTCTCGGCGACGAGGAGAAGCACTCCCAGCAAGGCCGCGACTGCACCTGGAAAATAAAGGCCACCAATACTGAACCCGGAAATGAAGGTAAAAACTAGTGCGAGCAGGGTGAGAGGAACCGAAATCGCCATGAAGCTGCGCCAGAGTGCTGCAGCGGCAGCCATAAGCAATAGTGAGAAAGCGAGCATAAAAACGATAGAAATCGGCTGAGCTTGCGAGAGCCACGAGAGTTGACCGGAGGTGGTGGTCGTAACGGGGGATTGGCCAGGGACCCCGGTGGCAGTGGTACTTTCGAAAGATATCCTGGCGAAGAAAAGAAAATATACAGTGAGTGCCAGTGCCCAAATTCCAACTGCCAGAGCCAAAACCCTACGAATAGTGCGCAGTACCTTCATATTTTTCCTCGAATCCTGCTTGCAGACCAACCTACGAAGGCTTTATGGACATTTCCGGTCAAAGTCACTTACCGGGGGGTAGGATAAACCAAATGCGATGGATTAAATCGATGGTTCCAAAAACTTCTTCAGGGAAACGAGCATCACATCCCAATTTTGTTTGGAATGGTCTCGTTCTTCTTCGGTGGTGTTATTATCCTGGGAAAGCGACACCTTCGTTTGATCTTTTACGGGAGACAACTCGATGGTCACGGTGTGATAATTTTCAGGTTTGTCGGGTACACCGGAAAGAGGGCTGAAATGACTGTATTGGATGATTCGTCCAGGTTCGAATTGAAGAATCACCCCTTTGTCCTCGTAAACTTTCCCCTGCCATTCCCCCTTCCAGACAATTGGGCTGCCACGATGCCAACCTGAAACGACCGTGGTGCCGAAATAGTACTTCTTGATGGCTGCAGGGTTAACCAAGGCATCCCAAACTTTTTTGGTTGGTGCAGCAATGGTAATCGAGGCCATGGCGATCAACTTTTTATCCATGGATTGCTCCTTTCATATGAATAGTAATTAGATGCTCAACTATATGCCGGGGTATCAGTGAGTCTTTACCGGGTTTCGAGTTTTCCGGGAAAATGGTTGCTGTTAATCAGGAAGATTCAGTATTGGCGGATGTATTCGGCATCAACAGCCAATAACGAGATCCCTTTCGGAGAAATATTGTACATTGCAGGAGATTGATTCGTCGGCCCCCGGTATGGCGAAAAAGAACGCCTCCCCGACCCTTTTTACAATGACAACCGGGTCACTTCTTCTCCACCTCCACCCACAGCCCGCTCCCATCGGTGGAAAGTGAGATCCAGCCGTTGCGATCGGTGCGCAGGAGAGTGATACCTGCCAGGCTGTCAAGCACGGATTGGTCGGGCAATCCATCCGGGTCACCAGCAGCCACGCTCAGGATCGCCACCTGGGGGTGCAGGGCATTGATCCACCCGGGTGGGTTGGAGGGGGCGTAGCCAGAATCAGCGAGGAGCAGGGCTGTCACCGGGCCGATGGCTTTGCCGTTCTCCAAGGCGGACAGGGTGTCGAAGTTAATCCCCACCGGCAGCAAGAGGCGGAAACCCTGCCACACCACCAGCAGGACTGCCCCGCGCGACGAGACACTGCTTACCTCCAACCGGGCACCCTCCCCGAGATCGAGCACGGCGCCCGCATAGGCAATCGTAACCGGAGTGTCGCTGCCAGCCAGCCAGCGGTCCAGTTCTTCTGCAGAGTAGGAAGCGTCCAGGTTCCCGGACCACAAGACATTTCCCGGGGGAAAACGGTCGAGGATGCGCGGCAGGGCAGCCACCTGCTGCTCCTGGGTGGAAGCAACCACCAGCCAGTCAATCCGTCGGTCAAATGCGGAGAGGCGCGGTCCAAGGGCACCCGCGAGCCCGGATGGACTGGGTCCACCGTCCACCAGGATGGAACGCCCGGAGGAAGTCTGAATCAGGATGGCATCGGCGGAACCCACGTCGAGAAAGGTCAGGTGCAGGAGTCCATCCGGAGCCTGGAAGAAGGCAGACCAAACCAGGAAGACAATTACGCTCAAGGCTGAGATGATCACCGTTGGAGCAAGGACGGGGCGCAAGGCTCCTTTTACGCTCTCCCCACCAAAGGTCAAAAGGAGCAAAATCCCAAAAAACAAGACAACAAAAAGGAAGGAAAAATCTCCCAGGACAATGACACCGTGCGGAAAGCGATTGAAAAACTCCACAGCCCGGTCCGTATAGGCCGCGAATGGCCAGGCAACCCAGGCAACCACCTGTCCAAGCGGGAGGTAGATGAAACTGAGAATGACCGCCAGCCCGGCCAGGACCATCACTGCCGGCTGAACCGGCAGAATAAAGGGATTGGCGATAATGGAAACCAGTGAGACCCGACCGAACTGGTAGGCCATGATGGGCAGGGTGGTCAATTGGGCAGCCAGGGTGAAGAACATGGCTGCGCTGACCGGGGCAGAAATGTTCCGGGCGGTTTTAATGGGGAGACGGCGGGCAAGCAGTCGGGTGAACCAGTCCTGGAGAGGGCTGGCGTATAGGATCAGACCGAAAGTTGCAGCGAATGACAGCTGGAAACCGGCGTCCCAGAGTATGTTCGGATTGATAACCGCCATGACCGCGGCGGTGCCTGCCAGGGTATTAAGTCCATTCTGGCGGCGGCCCAATTGACCGGCGAGAATTGCCAGTCCTCCCATGATGGCGGCACGCACAACCGAGGGGGTGGCTCCCACCAGCACTGTATAGAGGATGATTCCTACGACAGCTGCGATGGCCCCACGGCGGCGTCCAAAAAGACGGCTAAAGAGGAAGACGAATACTCCGGAAATGATGGCGATGTTGAAACCGGAGATGGCAATGATATGGGCTGTACCGGTGTTTTTGTAGGCCTGCTGCAGCGAGGCGGACAGGCCGTTATCGTTTCCGAGCAGGATGCCTGCCAGGAGGGAAGCTTCAGGTTCGGGGAAGATACGGTAAACGTGTGCGACTGCATGATCTTTGAATTTATAAATCAGCCTCAGGATGGGGTTGCCAGACCCGAAGGGCAGGAGGGTGGCAGCGGCATCCGGCATATAAGACAGGATTCCCTGACGCGCCAGGTAATCCTGATACGAGAAATCCTCGTTTCTGGGAGGTGTCAGTAAATGCCCCCGCAAACGAACTACATCCCCATAATGCCAATCGGTGCCGGGGGGAACGCGGGCGAGGATCAACCCGTGGACCTGCAGAGTCTGATCGCCGGCAACCAGGCTGTTAACATTCACGCGCAAATTGGTGTAGGTGTCGCGTTCATCGGGCGGGTCGGTCAGCGAGCCGGTGACAAGTAGTTCGTAATCCCGGTCGTTATACCAAGAAATATAATGAGCATCAACAAAAGGTATGGAGAATTGATATCGGGCTGCACCGAGGAAGAAAACAGTGAGGGCAATGGAGGCGAGAAACAATGTGGAAGGCGGGATCTTGGAACTCTTGCGGTTGTGCGATAGATAAAATATTCGAAAGAAAACCGCACCAACCAGGATGATGCCAGCCAGAATTACCCAGATTATCCGGAAGAAATGAAACTGGGGAGGAAGTAGAGAATGAGCCAGACCGAGCCAGAAAGACCTTGAAACGTGGAGCTGGTTGGCAACCAGGATTCCGGCAATAAAAGACAGTGACAGCCAAAATAATGGCATCCATGCCGTGAAAATGGTAAACCTTCCTTGGGTTTGTTGGTTGGTAGTCTGCACAAGGTCCAGCTTTAATATCATTTTACAGGTTGGAGAAGAACTCGACAAGGCTCCTCATTGACGAAATTCCCGCATACGAATACAATGCACATGTAATTGAAAATTGGTCAGGGTGCCTCTTCCCCCGGATGGGAAGGCCCAATGGCGAAGCTGGTGCAAGTCCGGCACTGTCCCGCAACTGTGAGTTGGCAGAAATGCTGACAAGTCAGGCCGCCCGCCCTGGTCAGTTCTACACTCTCTCGTGGAACGGAGGTGGGAACGGCGCAACAGATTGCCTTTTCCCCCTCCCCTGTCTTGAACAGGGGATTTTGTTTTGGATAATTAAGAAACAACCACCAAGTCCCGAAGACACGAGGAAGCGCACTGAAAATCATTAAGCTAATAAAACAACATTTCCATCGTGTCAACAAGGACTTTTGATGCTGCCCACTCAAACCAATATTCAGGAGAATAACATGCTTCGGAAATACCTGATCGCCCTTTTGATCATACCCCTGCTGGCTGCATGCGGCGCAGCCCAGACCCCGTCACCGACGACCGTTCCGACCCAGCCGATCGCCAACACTCTCCCTCCGGCTACTGCGAATCCATCCATCACCCTGACCGACGGATTGAACCGGACGGTCACGATCACGGGACCAGCCCAACGCGTGGTCTCGCTGGCTCCAGCCAATACGGAAACCCTGTTCGCTATTGGGGCGGGACCCCAGGTGGTGGGCCGCGATGAAACATCCGATTACCCGTCTGAAGCATTGACCCTGCCCACCGTGGGCGGTTACAGCGGGTTCAACCTGGAAGCCATTGTGGCGCTGCATCCCGACCTGGTTTTAGCCGGTGGGATTAACACACCCGAACTGGTAGCCTCTCTTGAGCAGCTGGGGCTGACTGTCTACTACCTCGCCAACCCGAACACACTGGAAGAAATGTATGCAAACCTGGAAACAGTTGCCAAACTGACGGGGCGTCAATCCGAAGCTGCAGCGCTGGTGGAATCGCTCAAGAGCCGGGTGGCCGTGGTGGATGAAAAAATCAAATCGGTTTCCTCCGCGCCCACGGTCTATTACGAGCTGGATGCAACCGACCCGACCAAGCCTTATACTGCCGGTCCCGGTACTTTTGTCGACGTGCTGATCGATCGCGCAGGCGGGAAAAACATCGGTGCTGGACTTTCAAGTCAATACCCGCAAATCAACCTGGAGCAACTGGTTGTCATTAACCCCGACATCATCATCCTGGGTGATTCGGCTTACGGGGAGACGCCTGCAAAGGTGGCGGCGCGCTCCGGATGGGAAACGCTGAGCGCTGTCCAGAGCGGGCAGATTTATGCGTTCGATGATAACCTGGTCAGCCGCCCCGGCCCGCGACTGGTGGATGGGCTGGAGACACTGGCGAAGCTGCTCCATCCAGATTTATTCAAATGAAGCAAAGGGGAAGGAAATTACCTACCCCAGCAACCATGAAAATCCGTCCGTATCTTTATATACTGCTCTTCCTGGTCCTGGCGGTGATCCTATCCATTGCCATTGGCTCAGTATTCATCCCACCTTTAGACCTGGGTAAAATTCTGATCGGCTGGCTGGAAAGGGCAGCATTCACCGAGCCATTAAAAACCTTTGCCTTTATCCTTACGGGCATCCGCTTGCCACGCACAGCCCTGGTACTGCTGACCGGGGCGGCGCTGGGCGGATCCGGCGCAGCCTACCAGGGACTGTTCCGCAACCCGCTGGCCGACCCTTACCTGATCGGTGTGGCCTCCGGCGCGGGTCTTGGGGCAGTGCTGGCGATGAGCATTCAATGGCCGTATTCTTTCTGGGGGTTGCTGGCTCTCCCGGTGGCGGCGTTCACTGGTGCGCTTCTGACCGTGTTCCTGGTATATACCCTGGCGAAGGTGGGCAAGACTATCCCAACCACGAACTTGATCCTGGCAGGGGTTGCATTCGGTTCCTTCGCGACCGCAGTTACGACCTACCTGATGCTGCGCTCGACAGGGGAACTTCATCGGGCGATCGCTTGGTTGAACGGCGGCGCCTCGCAGGCGGGCTGGGAACCGGTGCTGGCAACGCTGCCGTTCCTCGCCGTTGGGCTTGGCATCCTGGTATTGAGCGGACACGCGCTGAACCTGCTGCAATTTGGCGACGACCAGGCGCAGCAGATGGGCTTGCCGGTGACGCGCGCGCGGACCCAGATCCTGGTGGCAGCTTCCTTGGCAACGGCAGCAGCCGTATCATTTTCGGGGATCATTGGTTTTATCGGGCTGATCGTTCCGCACGTCATGCGCCTGTGGTTCGGCGCGGACTACCGCCGTCTGCTCCCGCTTTCGCTGATCGGTGGAGCCGGTGCGCTGCTGGTGGCAGACGTCATTGCGCGCTCGGTGATCGCTCCTCAAGAACTGCCGGTGGGTATCGTGACGGCGCTGGTGGGGGCTCCATTCTTCCTGTGGGTGCTGCGCCGCGCGAAGAACCAGGGTTATTGGTAATAATCACCAAAGGGAACACATCGATCAAAGAGGTAAATTTCTAAAAATAAATTATTGATGACAGGGTACCCGGTGGTATGAAGGAATGAAACATGTTAAGGGTTGAAACGTTATCCGTCTCCTATGGAACACGACGCGTGCTGCAACAGGTTTCACTGGAAGTCAATTCCGGTGAGGTCCTGGCCCTTATCGGCCCCAATGGAGCGGGAAAATCAACGCTGGTACGGGCTGTGAGTGGAGTGGTTCCAGTAGAGTCCGGTTGTATCAGCATTGACGATTTAAGTCGACACTACGATTTGCTCTCCCTGTCTCCCATGCAGCGTGCCCGTTCCCTGGCAGTGGTCCCCCAGGCGGCTTCCATGCCACCCGCCTTCACCGTGTGGGAGATGGTGCTGATGGGACGCACGCCCCACCTGAATTTCCTGGGGCAGGTCTCTTCCAAAGATGAAGCAATCGCGCGCCTCGCCTTGCAAAAGGTAGACGCGCTGGACCTGTCGGAGCGGCGCGTGGGTGAACTCTCCGGCGGTGAGCAACAGCGCGTATTACTGGCGCGCGCATTGACCCAATCCACCCCGATCCTGCTGTTGGACGAGCCAACCTCCAATCTGGATCTACACTACCAGGTGGGTTTTATGGAAACTGTGGGAAGCCTGGCTCACCAGGACAAACTGGCGGTGCTGGTTGCCCTGCATGATTTGAATCTTGCGGCGCGATACGCCGACCGCGTGGCGTTACTGGTGGAAGGGGTAATCATTGCGGCAGGCACCCCTCAACAGGTATTGACCCCCGAGTTGATCTCGGCGGCATACCACCTCCCGGTGCAAGTGATCCCACACCCGTTTGCGGATGTCCCCCTGGTACTACCTGGAAACAAAAAAAAGTCGATTGAGGTTTGAAGAAAACCGGACAAGATAAAGACTTACCCCGTTATATATTTATCAGGTTCGGATCCATTATATATTGCCACCAGTTATTGGCTACACCGTTTGTCCGCCCGGGGACTTTGGGCAGGTGCTTCAACCACCACTTGTGATGTATGCGGATGTCGCCGTTACCCCATTCGTCAGAGTTCAGCTGGCGGACGTCATTTTGAAATTTCGGGAAGTTATACCAGTCGTAACAGGTGCTCGGGACGGTGCGAGGGTTGTTCCAATCGTAATCCCGGTCGCTATTGGGAGCGAAATGGATCGTTCCAACACCAGACTTACCAGGCGCAATCTGGTCGAAACAAATGAATTCCTGGAACGAGTTGAGGGTAGGACCAACCAGTGCAGGAACACGGATTTTCCTGTATGCCCAGTCCACAAATTCCTGGCAATCAAAAACCTTGCCGATGAGCGCTTCAGAACGATGTCCGAACGATTCGAGCATTTCGCCGATGCCCCGCTCGTAGGAAAACCCCATGATAATAAACCTGCGGGTGCAGCCGGAGGACCAGGTCAAAGGCTGGGAATTGCACCAAAAAGCGTCCGCTCCACCCATGCTTGATTCGTAAAACCCGGCGTGCGGGAAGGCAAACAGCCACACCTCGTCAATATCGCGCATGGCAATGTGGGGCAGGACATTCAATTTGATCAGGATAGACTGGTAATCGGCTCCCTCAGGCATATGCGCTGGCTTTATGCCCTTCCAAACATCCAGATAGGTCTGGGGATCGTAACAATACCCATCGGATTTGACCGGGAATTCGTTAAGCTCCATGCGTTGGACAATCTGGTAGCGTGCCAGGCCGCCACTGACCTCCAGAATATCCTGGATGCAACCGTTGGCGAGGTCATTGGGTGACTGCCAATGCATTAACTGTGAGAGTTTGATACCCGAGGCAAGGTCCATGACCGGATCGAAAACAACCAGCAAAACCCGGGTGGTCACGATCCGTGCTGGTTCGAGGGTGTTGTCGGGGGGAACAATGTGGACCGGCGCGGGAGGTTTTAGCTTGCAAAACAACCTGATGAGCCAACTAAAAAATGACGGTTTGGAAGCGCCAGAAGGATTCTTCATTTCCTATCAGGGCACATTGGTGGCGTAGAACACCTGAGAGCCGATGCTGAAGAAGATATTCCGGTTCGGGCTGATGGTCATGGCAGTGGCAGACCCAGAGAACAGCGTGTTACTTTGTTCCACGCTGGCCCGGAACTGGCCGCGTAACTCCAGTGAATCCGAACGCGGACTGAAGTAGTAGACGGCCCGGGTGAGTGGTTCAAGCAGATAAAGGAGTGGGTCGGGTGCGGCTGCGAAGGTCATCTGATTAAAAATGGCGTCGGTGATCCTGGGACCAGGTTGTCGCTCCGGGCGGTTATCGACGAAGGTGACCGGATCAGCACAGCGCAACGGGACCCCCTCAAAATGACTCGCCGGGCAAGCCGTTACATGTCCGTCATCAAAGAGGATATACAGATCAGAACTATTGGCAGCCAGATCGATGGAGGTGCTCATGCTTTGAGGGACCTGCTGACCGAAGAACAGGGTGGGAGAATCAGTGAACTTTCCGGAAGTCCCCTGATAGGACCATATGTTGTTCCCCAAGGGATCGAGCACATACAGGAACCTGCCGTCGGTATCCAGGGTAAACGCTGCAATTTCCTGCCAGCCTAGCGGAGGCGGGCCAAGAGGCACTGCTTCCGGCGTCATATTAAAACCGCAATAGAGAAGCGTCCCATTGGCATCGATCCCCATGACGCGAGCATTGTAATCATTACTCATCTGGAGGGCTTCAATATCAATTAATTTTCCCACGGTGAGCGTACCATACTGCCCGGGTGCGCACACAAAACTGGTATCAACCTCATACCCCTGGCTTCCGAGGGTCGCGCGGATCACGCTGCCACGTGTGGCGTCCAGCATATAAAGATCGGTGTTGGTGGCAGCCATCCTGTCGATCAGCACGGTGCGGTCCACGCCTCCAATAATGGCCGGGCTGAAATCCAGGCGCACAATGCTATCCAGGTTGTCGAGGGCAGCCTGGGCCTCCTGGCGCAAGTTAAGCGAATTCTGTGTGACCTGGTAACGATCGGAGAGATCGAGATAATATAGAGTGCTGTCCCAGGCACGGCGCACTTCGATTGGGTCGGTCTGTCCATGGGCTTGTGCAGCCTGGACCAACGCCATATTGTAATAATCCTGGTACTGGGTAACCCGCCCATAACGTGCATAGACCAGACCTGCAATCGTCACCACAATCACCGGAATAGCGATCGCAATAAAGGCGAGACTTGAACCATTATCCTGTGATTCGGCATCTTCCGGATTTGGTAATAGGCTCGGCAGGAACTTTCCAATGCCCTTCGAAATCTTCCGGGTGGCTGCCTGGATTCCAAGGAAGATATTTGCCAACCCGCGGTATAAGCCTTTCTTGTGGGTGATCGGACGCTTGATCTCAGGTAATTCCTCAGCGGCGCGCCCGGACACAAATTGTCGGGACTTTGCAGCGGGACGTGAGATGGTTGTTTTCGTGATCATTGGTGGGTGAGACGGAAATGCCGGCTCACCGCGGACCTTCGACCTGTTCGCCGTAATGGGAGTTTCAACATCCCTTGCAGGGAGTTCGGTCTTCGGTGCGCCTGCCATTGATTTTGCCTCCGAACCCGATATCAAGCGTGTAAAGCGGCTGGCAGGCTGCGCACTATCCACCTGAGAGGGGGGAATACCTGGTGGAGGAACAGGTACGGAGTCTTGAGAGGCGGCAAGGGCAAGTTCAGATGCCTGATCCATGGGAGCCGGTTGATTGTCCGTAGTTGACTTGTCTTGAACCTGGGCAGGGACCGGTCTGGCAGCGTGCTCCGCAAAAGCAGTCTGTCGTTTGGCTGCCGCGGCGTCGCCAGTTTGTGCAGGCATGGCTTTCAGGATGTTCAAATTCCCTTTCCCCGGCTGCACCTGGACCAGGACCGCATTTATATCTTCGATGGTGATGGTGAGCAGTTCGCGACGCAGAGTGTCGGTGGTAACCAGGCTTTTCCCAAGCAGGGCGGGCTCCCAGCCGGAGGGCAGGTCAGAACAGAGCACCAACTGGTCTCCGGAATTCAGTTCAAGTTGTGAGAGATAGAGAGGGGTAGCCTGACCAATGCCCAGACCGCGCCCCGAAATTTGGGCGTCGTGAATATGGTGAGCATCCTTGCCATTTAAATGGAAAACATGCGTGGGACCGCATTGGGCAAACACGAATTGCGAACCGTGCAGCACACCTAAAATCATCCGGCCGATGATGTACTGGCCTTTGCCGGTTGTGCGTAAATTTCGGTCCACCAACAACTGGTTGAGGGTCTCGGCAACGGAACGGATGGCTGAAGTTACCGAACCGGCGGATTGGTAAAACTGCCGACCCATCTGGGCGGCAGTCTGGTTGTACTCACTGGCTGAAAAGGGATCGTTTCCTGAAAAGGAAAGATAAATGACCAGGCGGTCATTCTCGCGCCCGCGGGCTGTGCGGCGCGGGGGCACCAGGGTCAGCAAACCGGGTAATTGTGGCCATTCCTGGCCCTTGATCCGATACAGGGGGAGAAGGTTGAGATCGAAAGCAGCAGTCACCCCCACATTATACTGGTAAAATCTCGGTATGGAATTTACCCTTTACCGCAGCTTTAAAGACCTTGAGCCACTGGCGGCGGAATGGAATGAGCTCTTGAAAGATTGTTTCACCCATGTACCCTTTCTGCGCCACGAGTACCTGCGCGCCTGGTGGGAAACACGCGGTGGGGGTGAATGGCCGGACTCGAACCTGGCAGTTGTGGCTGCTCACGTGGACGGGCGGCTGGCAGGGGTGGCACCGCTTTTTTCTGCTAAAAATCGAGACGGAGCCCGCGCCCTGCTCCTGCTGGGAAGCATCGAGATATCGGATTACCTTGACCTGATCGTCAGCCCGAAGGATTTGCCGGTATTTATACCCGGTCTGCTGGATTTTCTCGGCACCACCGGGCCTGCGGGTCTGAGCACACCCGCCCCGGAAGCCGGGTCAGAGCCCTGGCAGGTGCTCGACTGGCAAAACCTCCCGGAAACCTCGCCCACACTCCCTGCTGTAAAATCTGAAGCAGAGAGACGGGGGTGGAGCTTCGCCCAGGTACAGACTTACCATTCGCCATCCATTCCCCTGCCGGGCGACTTTGAAACCTATCTCTCCGGGATAGATAAAAAACAGCGGCACGAGATCCGCCGCAAAATGCGCAGGGCTCTGGAAAGTGGCAGCAAAGTTCGCTGGTATATCGTTTCAGACGGAACCACGCTCAAATCAGAGGTGGATGCCTTCCTGGCAATGATGGCGGAGGAACCGGACAAGGAAAAATTCCTGACCGATGCTATGCGACAGCAGATGCACCTTTCAAGCCAGGCTGCTTTCGAGAACGGGTGGCTGCAACTGGCATTTCTCGAAGTGGATGGTCAGAAAGCTGCCGGTTATCTCAATTTCGATTATCTCAATCGCATCTGGGTCTATAACTCCGGAATAGAACGGCGCTACCTGGAATTAAGCCCGGGCTGGGTGCTGCTGGGTTATCTCCTGCAATGGGCCAACGAGAATAAGCGCGCTGAGTTTGATTTCATGCGCGGGGGTGAAGAGTACAAGTACCGTTTTGGTGGGGTGGACCAGTTGCTGGTGCGAGCTAAAGTGACCCGCTAGAATGATGCAACCCGGATTGCTCCTGGATGCGCGCGCAGACCTTGGCGAAGGTCCTGCCTGGGACGCTGGACGAAACTGCCTATACTGGGTGGATATCCACGCCGGAGATTTGCACATTTTTCGTCCGGAGGAAGGGACAGATACCTGTGTAAACCTGGGTGAAACGGTCGGCTGTGTTGCCCCATGCCAGAGCGGTGACCTGGTTATCGCCTTACGCGGAGGGTTCGCCAGCTTGAATCTGACCACCCAAAAACTAACCCGTCTGGCTACCCTGGAGCAGCAACTCCCCGGCAACCGGTTCAACGACGGCAAATGCGACCCGGTCGGACGGTTCCTGGCCGGGACGATGGATGACGCAGAAAAAGAGGCCAGTGGAACGCTCTATTCCTTTTCTCCCAGCAGTTCGGTGAAAACCCTGCTGAGTGGAATCCGCATCTCCAATGGCTTAACCTGGAGTCCCGACCACAAGACCTTCTACCATATCGATACGCCCTCGCATAAAATCACCGCGTTCGACTACGACCTGGCAAGCGGCGAAATCGATAACCCGCGCATCGCGATCGCAATTCCAGCCGGAATGGGTTGGCCGGACGGAATGACCTCCGATTCAGGGGGAACATTATGGGTGGCGATGTGGGCAGGTGCCAAAATCACCAGGTGGAATCCAGCTACCGGCAAACTGGTGGAGACGATCCCAGTTCCGGCGCTGAATATCACTTCCTGTATTTTCGGGGGGCCATACCTGAACGATCTCTACATTACCTCAGCGCGAAAAGGGGTGAGCGCAGACCAGCTAAAGGAATACCCGGCCTCAGGCGGGCTTTTCAGGATTAAAACCAAAACCCAGGGAATGCCAACCTTCGCCTTTGGCAGATAAAAAAATTTCCCCCAGGGAAAATGCTCAATCGCCCGGGACGGAAGGCAGCGGGGCTTCCCGGCTGCGGTGTACCAGGTAAATCCCGGCGATCACAACCAGCCCTCCGATCCATTGCACAGGCTGGAGATTTTCGCCCAGGAGCGGAATAGCCAGCAGAGCTGTCAAGACCGGCTGTCCCAGCATGGTGGGTGAGACCACCGAGGCCGGCAAGTGCCCGAGAGCGTACCCCATGGCGAGATAACCGGTCAACTGAGGCAGAAGAGCTGCGGCCAGGAAAACCAGATAGGTACGCGGAGAATAGCCTGTCAACAGCGAACCCGTTACCAGGCTGAGAAAGAGCAAGACCAATGTGCTGGTCAGGCTGCAGATCCAGACATGGGAAAGGGTGTCGAAATGGGCGCGGCTGCGCTGTGAAAAAAGGAAAAATATGGCATAGAAGATACCCGTCGACAAAGCCAGCATGTCACCCCAACCGATCACAGGATGCTGCAGGAAATCGTTGCTCAAAACCGCCACCGCACCGCCCATGGTCAGCGCCAAACCCAACCAGAAGAGTCCTTTTGTCCGCTCCCTGAAGATCAACCAGGCTGCCAGTGCAACCCACAGCGGGGAAGTATTCCCCAGCAAAGTTGCGTTGGCGGCAGAGGTAAATTTCAAGGATGTGTTCCAGGTAAAATGATCCAGGGCAGATGCCAGCCCGGCGAGGACCGGCAGGATCAGGACCCATCCGCGGAGTCTGGGGGCTTGGGATGTGCGCCGTGTCCGGAGCGTGCTGCGCACGAAAAATGGGGTCAGGATCAGGGTGGCAATACCGAGGCGGTAGAACCCGAACACCGGTGCCGGCGCATCCGCCCAGCGTACGAAAAAAGCAGCGAAGCTCAAACTCAGGATGGTGACCCCCAGGGCAATGTAGGGCAGGATTTTTCGGGTTGCTGGCATCGAGCGACATTGTATCATGCTGCGGTAATGAATTTCCTATGAGGGAGGTTTCGAAAGAAAGAATAAGCCGGTAGGGTCGTGTGCCAGCGGTTATCACGGTCGCCGGCAAGAATCTGCCGTTCATGCGGTTTCCCGTTGCAACCCCCTCCCGCCCGTGTTAGAATAACAATACGTTTGCCTAATTGGTATTGGAGTTTGAGATATGTCCGAGATGGTTGAAGTGGTCATTGACAGCCTGCGTGTCAGCCTGATGTCCCCTCAGCGGGTGGTCGTTCTGCGCCAAACGGACGCGGAACGATACCTGCCCATCTGGGTGGGACCGTTCGAGGCCGAAGCGATCACGGTGGCGCTGCAGGAAGTGGAAATCAGCCGACCCATGACGCACGACCTTCTGAAAAATCTGCTTTCCCTCTTTAATGCCAAAGTTATGCGGGTCGAGATCGTTGCATTGAAAGAGGATGTCTTTTACGGCAATATTGTTACGGAAACCGACGGGAAGACGGTCAACATTGACTCGCGTCCATCGGATGCCATTGCCCTGGCACTGCGCACGCATGCCCCGATCGTGGTCAACCAGGATGTGATGGACGAAGCGGGAATTGTCCCAGAGAGGAACATAACCGAAGAAACTCCTTCCGAACCGGCTGAGAAACCAGCCCCTGGCGCCGTGGCGGGACCGGAAGACGAAAAACGCCTGGATGTTTTCGAAGATTTCCTCAAGAAACTTGGACCCGATAAAGGCGACGAAGAGAAACCCAAATCATAGGGTGAAGACCCCCATAGGGGGAAATCCGACCGCCTGAACTGGAAAAATCAATGGCTGATATACCTGCTCCAGAAGAGCCTGCCCTGAGCCCCTCTGAAGGACAGCGCCAAGAGTCCGCGGAAGAGAATCGACCTTCGCAACTCGAAGGGAGTTCAACCCCGCCTGCACCTGTGACCCCCCACAACCGTGATGCCGAAGAGGCCGTTGTGGGGGCTGTGCTCATTAATCCTGAAGCCTATTACGACCTGGCCCAGTTCCTCCAGGCGGAGGATTTTTACATCGTCCGGCACCGCTGGATCTGGGAAGCATTCACCCGCCTGCACGAAAAACGCATCCCGCTGGATTTCCTGACCGTTTCAGAAGAACTGGAAAGCGCCGGTCAACTGGCAGAAATTGGCGGCCCGGCATTTCTGACCGCGCTCCTTAACCAGGTCCCGACTTCGCTGCACGCCGAGGCTTATGGGCGGATGGTCGAAGCGGATGCCATCCGCCGGCGTATGTTAACTGCCGCCAACCAGATCGCCACCCTTGCATACAACGAACGGGATTCGGTCGAGAATATCATCGAGGAATCAGAGAAAGCCATCTTCAATGTCAGCGAGCGGCGGCTGCGCCACGACGTAAAGCCCATCCGCCAGGTGATGAGCGAAGCGTACGACCGGATCGACGAACTTGCCAAGCGCCCCGGAGATATTTTTGGAGTCCCGACCGGTTTTATAGACCTCGACCGTAAACTGATGGGTCTGCAGCCTTCCGATCTATTGATCATTGCAGGCCGCCCAGGCCAGGGCAAATCAGGCTTCCTGGTGTCGGTGGCGAAAAACGCTGCCCTGCTGCATAAGAAGCACGTGGCGGTCTTCTCGCTCGAAATGTCGAACGAACAGGTTGCCCTGCGATTAATCTCCCAGCAAACCGGGATCGACTCACAGCACTTGCGGACCGGCAAACTTGACGAAAACGAAATGGGATTATTCGTCCATTCCATCGAGGTACTTGGTGACACACAGATCTACCTGGACGATACCCCAGCCATAACCCCCCTGGCCTTGCGCACCAAATGCCGCCGCCTGCACATGGAATACGGCCTCGACCTGATCATCGTTGACTACATCCAACTGATGAGCGGAGACACGCGTACCGAGAACCGCGTGCAGGAAGTCTCGTACATCTCCCGCAACCTGAAGGTCCTGGCGCGCGAGCTGAACGTGCCGGTGCTGGCCGCGGCGCAACTGAGCCGGGCGGTGGAACAACGCACCGACAAACGCCCGGTCCTTTCAGACCTGCGTGAATCAGGCTCGATCGAGCAGGACGCGGATATCGTCATGTTCATCTACCGGCCGGACCAATACGAGAAAGACACTTTAGATAAGAATAAAGCTGAAATTATTATAGCGAAACACCGCAACGGTCCTACCGGCTCAATAAACTTGGTCTTCCTGGAAAACTTGGCTGAATTTGTGGACGCGGCGACGCAAAGATGATCTGTCCCAAATGTAAAAGCAAAGGATGTCCACTCACTCGGGCAACATGAAAAAATTCGTCGGCTTTACCGATCAGGAGAGCTTTACCCAAATCCCCGACTCATTCTTCCGGCAATTGCTGAAAGAGATTACCGACCCGGATGAGTTGAAGGTCACGCTCTACGCCCTGTGGCGGGTCGAGCATATGGAAGGCTGGCTTCGTTTTTTTAAGATCGAGGATTTTGCCGAATACGTGGCGAAACCAAGTGAAGCGCTTGAAAAAGCAGTAAAGAGAGGCAGCCTCCTGCAGGTGGAGAAGAAACCGATCTGCCTCTATTTCCTGAACTCCCCGCGCGGACGGGCGGCAGCCGAAGCGGTTGCCAAAGACCAGCGGGACGCCACTGAAATGATCGCCTCGTCCAACCCGCCGCCGGAACGCCCTAACATTTTCAAACTTTACGAAGAAAACATCGGCCCGCTGACACCGCTGATCGCTGACGCGTTGAAAGACGCCGAACAGACCTTCCCGCCGGAATGGGTGGCGGAGGCCTTGGAGATCGCTGTTATTAGTAACATTCGAGACTGGAGATACGTCGAAGCGATTTTACGCCGCTGGAAGGAAGAAGGACATGCCAAAGAGCAAGATAGAAAAGACACTGCAGAAGATCGCAGAAAATACATCAAAGGGAAATACTCAGATTTTATCGAGCATTAATACTCTTGGAGATCCAAACTGTCCATATTGTCTTGGGGTGGGTTATCTTCGCCGCGACCTGCCACTTGAGCACCCTGATTTTGGCAAGTTGGAAATTTGTTCCTGCCGTCGATCTCAAATTGTTAATCAGGTCGGCCACAGGTTATTTTCGTTGAGCCGGTTGGACGACCTCAGTGAAATGACTTTTGAAAAATTTTCTGTATCAGGTAATAGAGAAAGAAAATTAACCAAGAAAGAATTTGACTCATTGGTCGCTGCAAAAGAACACGCAGAAAAATTTGTTCATTCCATCCATGACGGGCATTGGTTAATATTATTGGGGGGTTTTGGATGTGGGAAAACACATCTTGCGGCTGCTATTGCCAACTCTGCTATAGGCTTAGGTGTACCCACACTTTTTTTGACCCTTCCTGATTTATTAGATACCCTTCGCTTTTCTTTTGATAGTGAAGATATAACATTTGAACAACGCTTTAATGAGATTCGGAATGCATCTTTGCTCGTTCTAGATGACTTTGGCACACAGAATGCAACAGCCTGGGCACAAGAAAAACTGTTTCAAATTATCAACTTTCGCTATATCAACCATTTATCAACTATCATAACAACCAATCTTCCCCTTGAAGAAATCGATGAACGAATTCTTTCTCGATTACAAGACACTGAATTAGTTCAAAAGGAATTTATTCAAGCCCCCGATTATCGACGGCCGCATCAAGATACAAGATATTCAAAATTATCATCTCTTGAAGTACTCAGTGATCGGACGTTCAATATTTTCCAACTCAGAAAGAATGAAGAACTTTCAAAGGAAGAGCTACAATCTCTTGATAAAGCTTTTAAGGCAGCCAAAAATTTCGCAACAAATCCTAATGGATGGATAGTTTTCATGGGACCATATGGATGTGGAAAGACGCATTTAGCCGCTGCCATTGCTAACCAAAGAGTTGAGTTAGGTGATTCTCCTATTTTCGTTATGGTACCTGATCTTCTCGATCATTTAAGAGCTACTTTTAGTCCTACCAGTAGCGTAAGCTATGATCGCCGATTTGACGAAATTCGCACGTCTTCTTTATTAATTTTAGATGATTTAGGTACGCAATCAATGACTCCATGGGTTCGTGAAAAACTATATCAATTATTTAATCATCGCTACAACGCTAAATTGTCAACTGTTATAACTACTGCAGACACAATGGAAGAAATGGACGATCGTATACGATCAAGAATGCTTGACGATCAATTATGTACAATATATGCAATCACCGCCCCATCGTTTTATGGGGGAAGGGCTAGAAAAACAAAGCGGTAACCATATAGGGGGAAGGCACCCCTGCGTGGGCACCAGGCTTAGTAACAATTCATAAACAAAGAAGGAACGATTTATGGGGGTATAATTGGATATATACTATCCAAATACCATACTATTAAAGGAAACACATGCTTCCATCTTTCATCCTATCCCTGCGCGAGGGAATTGAAGCCACGCTCGTCATCGGGATCGTCCTGGCTTCCGTCCGCCAGATGCACCGCCTGGATCTGAGGCCTGCCATCTGGGTCGGAACTGGCAGCGCTGCCCTGATAAGTCTGCTCACCGCCATATACCTCACCCGCATCGGGCTGGAATTGAAGGACCCGGGGGAAGCCATCTTCGAGGGCATCACCATGCTGCTGGCTGCCGGGATTCTCACCTGGATGATCTTTTGGATGAGCCAGCGGTCGCGCAACATGAAAGCCGACCTTGAATCCAGCGTCCAGCGCGCCTCCCAGGCCGGGAAGTGGTCGTTGTTTGGGCTGGCGTTTATTGCCGTCCTGCGCGAGGGTGTGGAGCTGGCCCTGTTCCTGACCGCCGCAACTTTTTCCTCGAGCACCCCTGAAACGATCGTGGGCGGGCTGCTTGGCCTGGGTACAGCCACCCTGCTGGGGTGGTCATTTTTTGCAACCACCGTCCGGCTCGATATGCGGCGTTTCTTCCAGGTAACGGGCATCCTGCTGCTCCTGTTTGCGGCGGGGCTGGTGGGACGCAGTTCAGGTGAGCTAATCCTGGCAGGCTGGATTCCCGCAATTATCGGGCGAGTCTGGGACCTGGGAGGCATCATCAGTGAGGGGTCCTTGCTTGGGCAGACGCTGGGGGCCTTGTTTGGGTACAGCGCCAGCCCATCGCTGATGCAGGTATTGGTCTACGCAGCTTACTTCGGAACGGTGCTGGTCGGATTACTGACTGCCGGGCGAAGGCAGCGGACACGACCGGTTGCAGCTTCGCCACTGGGAGGGAAGCCCGCGTAAGATGCAACCTCATTATTAGAACTAAACGGACAGGTTCCCTTGGGGGCACTACTATATACGGGTGTTCGTGATTCCCCTCAACATTAAATAATATTGAGTTCTTTTCTTTCGGGAAGAAGAAACATTGCGCGGAGCTAAAAATCCATATCCGGGCAGGAAGACCACAAATAGCAATATGGCCCACCCTGGTTAGGCAATTATGCCTATATGCACCACCCTGACAGCAAGATAGAATTTTGGTCACAGGTTTATTCTTTTTGGAGAGATTTTATGGGTAAAAAGGAACATGAACTAAGAAGATTGGCTAAAAAACGTCGCAGGGCTCAACGCGTATGGCTCTTTCTTGCGTTGGGGGGGGTGTTCCTTATGGGGGCAGCGTTTCTCCTATTACGAGGAAATCAGAATTCGCAACCACTGGCCAATATTGAGACGCATGACACTCCCAGTTTGAAAGTGGACAAGGAACAGGTCGACCTGGGAAAGGTGGCGCTGGGACAGACAGTGCAGGTATCCTTCCAGGTAACAAACGTTGGCGACCAACCATTGCGGTTCTCTGCGCAGCCATTTGTTGAAGTCGTGGAGGGGTGCTGACCTCCCACACCGACCATCGGTTCGATGGTCTTACAACCCGGTCAAACCACCACTTTATCCATGGAGTTTATGATGCATGGAGAAATGGGCGGCCAGCACAACTTCCGGGTGCATCTCCCGACCAATGACCCAACGCAGCCGGACCACACTCTGACCGTGTTATCGAATTGGGTGCCTTGAAAATAAGTCCGAGCAGGTAAATCGTCGGGCTGAGTCCACAGCTCAGCCTGATGTTGTTTCTGGAGGCTCAGTAGGCATAAATGCTTATAAATTGAGCGGCATATGACGGTTCCCCATACATTAACAAGGCCGTATTCTACTTAATAGTACCCTCTTTTTCATAATCATCTGGAGCGTCTCCATGAATTCTG
>Ga0326726_10000601_pt1 | contig 32971 bp, 26 predicted proteins | sample MHFenrmetagenome_2_FD_207603 | JGI IMG/M metagenome (GOLD analysis project Ga0326726, IMG submission 207603) | Lab enriched peat soil microbial communities from Michigan Hollow, Ithaca, NY, United States - MHF15MN | ecosystem: Environmental > Terrestrial > Soil > Wetlands > Peat | place: USA...
GCACCACATCCAGTTCAACGTGGTGGATGCCACCACCCTGCGCAAGGCGCAAAAGAATCCAGAGCTATACCGCGACCTTATCGTAAGGGTGGCAGGTTACTCGGATTACTTTTGCGATTTAAGCGAAGCTCTCCAGGAAGAGATCATCGCTCGCACGGAACAGCAGGGATTTTGAAATTGAGGGGCTGATGGGAGATTGCGCCTTGGTCTTTGTATGGTCGTTGCCCCCGATGGCTAGATAGAAGAGTTCGTACTCGTGTTGTTCCAAGGTTCCACAGTAATCTGTGCCACGGGTCTAGTCCATACACTTAATAACTTGACTTTTTCTTACTGGAAAAAGGGGCGCATCTGGTCATTAAGCAGGTCGATCAGATCATCCCATCATTTCTTCATCAATACCTGCCCTCCCTGGAAGAATACGGTCATAGTGTTGGAGGAAGACATGCGTATTTCACCTGATCCGGGCTTTCTTCCTGTGGTATGAATGATGAGGCTGTTTACCGCCAGATTAGGTAGGCCCGGCAGGATTCGGGCCTGCGACCAAGCGATTATGAGTCGCCTGCACTTACAAGTGCGCCAAGGACCCAAAAAAATCCAAGAAAGGCGAGATGAAAAAAAAGCAGCTTAGTGTTCATTCGTGTCCATCGTGGTTTAGTGAAGAGCAGGCGATACCGGAGCTATGCGGTTCCTCTTGGATCGTTCTATATCCAAGGTCGAGCTAAGCTACAATCAAACCAGAATCCATTACACATTTACACTTGATTCTATTGACCCGAACATACTGTACCCCTCCAGGGGCATTTTTTCCATCGGGTCAATCTCCAACTTTATTGATATAGTTTGGGATTGACCCGATGCGCAACTCTTTACTAGATTCAACTTTGCCCGATTTTATAGAATTTCTAATCACATTTGAATAGTTGCTATATAGGTAGAAACGTAACTTAATAATTGCTTGTATAATATTAAATGCATTTCTTTTAACATTTGATATGCTTCGATAGATATTATGAATATGTCATTCATTTTTTAGTGTAGAGCCTATTCTAAATATAAATCAATAAAAGGTCGGTTAAGCTATCTAAAAATAGTGAGATTTAGAGAGATTATACAAGATGAGTGTTACTGTTGATCAGGCATTGACATTTGGTGGGTTAATAAAAGGCCGCGTTGTTGCAGGAGCGAGAAACCTGGGTAACATTATCGATAGCGTCGATATAATAGAAACACCTTGTGTACCCGAATGGGAATCACAGTGCAATAAATGTCTAAATATCACAACTTTTTATGCAATTAAAGAAGATCTGGAAAGCCAAATCAAAACCGTTGAGATGCTTGCAAGATGGAAAAGTTCAGCTTTAGTCGTCCAATTGAGCATATTGGGCCAACTGTCTCACCAGGTAATCGAGCGAGCAGAAGAGTTGGGGTTGCCCCTCGTCGTAATACCTGAAACAGTTACATATATAGAAATCGTTACTCCGCTGGTAGGAGCTATTCTTCAAGAAAAAACCTATCTCCTGCAGCGGTCTGAAGACATTCATCGCAAGCTGACTGATATTTGCCTGTCAGGGGGTGGGTTTCAGGCAATCATTACTGCATTAGCGAATCTGGTAAATCGCCCGGCAGCCATCATTGATAATTGGGGTAACCTGATTGCTTTTGCCTGTTTTGAGAACTCAAAATTAAAAATTTTAGATCGCCTGAAGAATAACTCTATGGCAATCGCAGTTAATGATTCGCAACCAATTTACCAATCAAATGAGGGAATCTGGCTCATGCAGTTATTCCCCGGGCAGGAATACCAATCCGAGGGTTACATTGTGGTCGTCGATCCTACTCATGATCTGGATCCTTTGGGCTTGTTAGCGATCGAGCAGGCCTCTATTATCGCTGCTCTGGAAATGGTAAAACAACACGCAATTCTGGAGACAGAGCGGCGGTTGCAGCATAATTTCTTTGGAAGCTTGTTGGGTGAAAGCTCAATTTCCAGTGATATGCTTCTCTCCCAAGCTCATACGCTCGGATGGGATTTGAATGACAAGCAAATTATTGCTCTAATCAATATTTCGGGTCTAGAGCAGACCTATTCCCTTTCAGATTCTCTCCGGCTGAAGGAATTCCAATATTTCAAAGATCATTTTCTGGATATCTTTACCGGTATTGTAAGGGAATGTGATTTGCAGTCAATCGTCGTGGATCAGAGTGAAAACCTGATTTTGCTCCTGCATTGCGATAAGAATCAACCCGCAATCCAGATTAGGCGTGAACTGCAAATCAAAGCCGAATCGATTGCCTCCAAGATGAAATTCCAAGGATATGATATCGACACGGTAATCATTTTTGGTGGTTTCCACGATAAAGTTCAGGATTTAAGGAAAAGCTACGATGAAGCATTGATGGCGAGTAAAGTATCAAAGCGGTTATCCTTGAAGCAGCCGGTGATCTGGTATGACGATGTAATTCTTTATATTCTTTTGGACCGCATCGCCAGTCAGCCGGAGATCACAGGCTGGTTAGAGCGGACACTTGGAAAATTAATCGATTATGACCGGGTAAACAAATCAGATTTGGTCCGCACCCTGGAGATTTTCTTCGACACGAACCAGATAGCCCAGCAAGCTGCCTCTAGCCTGTTCATACATCCAAAAACATTAAAATATCGCTTGCACCGGATTGAAGATATTTTGGGGATAGATCCATTTTCGAAAGATCAACAACTGAGTTTTTATCTTGCTACCAAATTAAACCACTTGATAAACTTTGTCGACAATAGATAAATCAAATACCCTTGCTTTATCCCAAAGGGTTATTGACAATAAACCAGGAATCCTCTACTATATAAGTAGTGTTCTGAGAATATCTTTACTTATTCATTATCCCCCATTAAAAAAAGAAATAAATAATTACCAAGCAATTTCTATTCAGATAGTGACGGGAAACCAACCAGAAATATGTTAAGTTGGTAGAAAATACCTTTAATTAATCTGGAGGATAATCGGAAAGCTAGATGAATTATCATCTTTTACTTTCTGTAAATACAGTAGGGGTTCAACAGATTGTTTTGCAAGATGAGATTGGTTTGGTTATGTGTACAGGGATTCCTCTGTACATTTTTTTGTTCACGCATTACAAAGGAGGTTCGGAATGAAATCTACAAGCAAGGTACCTTATCTTCTAATTACATTATTCGTCGCGTTCAGCTTGGTGCTGAGTAGTTGTGCGAATGCGGCTGGTTCGACGAATAAATCCCAGGTAGCCATCTGGGCGATCTATGATGAGCCGCTGACGAACTGGGATCCTGCCGTGGAATTTTCCAGCGGCATACGTTATTTCGACAACGTGTATGAGACCCTTGTCCGCTACGATCCGGTGACGAATAAGGTGACACCGCTGCTGGCAACTGAATGGTCGACCTCGGCAGATGGTTTGACCTGGACATTCAAGTTGCGCCAGGGCGTGAAATTCCATGATGGAACGGATTTTAACGCCCAAGCGGTTAAATTCTCGATGGACCGGACCATACGTCTGGCCGCAGGGGCCGCATACATCTGGGCTCCAGTAAAAGAGATCAAGGTGGTGGATGACTATACGGTCGATTTCATTCTAAACTATAAAGCACCGATAGATCTGATCGCTTCCACCGGATACGCCGCCTTTATCTATTCTCCTACTGCCGTGGGTACAGATGACAAATGGTTCGATGCCGGTCGCGAAGCGGGCACCGGTCCATATATGCTCAAGAGCTTTGTATGGGGAGATGAGCTGGTCATGGAGTATTTCCCAGACTATTGGGGAGGCTGGCCGGATAAATATCTCGCTACAGTAATGTTTAAGAAATACGCTGAACCGGCCACGCGACGTGAGTTGATTGAAAAAGGCGACGTACAGATCACGTCAGAACTTCCCTATACGGACGTAAATTCTCTCAAGGGAAACCCGAATGTCACCGTAAATATCATCCCAACCATACAGAACCTCATGCCAATGTTTAATACCGGCAAGCCCCCATTGGATAACAAACAGGTACGGCAGGCGCTCTCCTATGCATTCCCTTATCAGCAGGTTATCGATACTGCACTGGGAGGCTACGCTGTCCCATCCTATGGTTTTGTGCCGGTGGGCTTGTGGGGTCATTCAGATAAGGTCTTCCAATATACATATGATCTGGAGAAAGCCAGGCAGCTTCTTACCCAGGCCGGATATCCGAACGGTGGTTTTAAGCTGCTCCTCACCTACCTGAGTGGCGACGAAGCCGAGAAAATTACCTCAGAGTTGTATAAGACTGAGCTTGCTAAATTAGGTATTGAGGTCGAGATCCGTTCCATGCCCTGGGATAGTCAGTGGGAAATGGGAAAGACCTTGAATGCCGCGGATCGCCAGGATATCTTTGTTATGTACTGGTGGCCCGATATGCCCAGCCCGTACTCGATGTTATACAGCACTTTCCATAGCGAAGATCAGCCTAGTTTCAACCTTTGCTACTATAAAAATTCCGCCTTCGACAAGCTGATTGATGATGCCAATGAATTGTCTGGGAGCGATCGTGCCACTGCTGAAGGGATGTTTATCGAGGCGCAGAACACGCTCATGGATGACGCGCCCGCTATTGCTGCATTCGATAGACAATCTGTTTACCTCACCTCTTCAAATCTAAAGGGATTGAATATGAACCCCGTCTACACAACGGTTATATTTTTCTATGGGATGTACCTGGATAAATAGCTTAACGGTTATTTTTGCTTTTTTGACCTAGGGGAGAGGTATACCGGAAGAAGAGATTAGTCTCGAATTAACCGGCATACCTCTCCAGGTCAGGTTGTTTTGCACAACCTGTATCTTTAGTCTGACTATGATGATAATCAAAATACAGGTCAGAGCATGACTAAGTTTATTCTACGTCGACTGTTTTTTGGGCTGATTGTGCTCTTTGGCGTGGTATTGATCACTTTCATAATATCTCGCGTTGTGCCATCCGACCCTGCTGCAAAGTGGGTAGGTCCGCGAGCCTCCCAGGAACAAATTGCTCTTGCAAGAATAGAATTGGGGCTGGACAAACCGGTCTATGTGCAGTTCTGGCGATACCTGACTGATCTTCTGCACGGCAATCTCGGCAATTCATTACGCACCCGCCAGCCGATCACATCAGATCTAAAGTCGCGCCTGCCAGCTACGCTGGAGCTGGTGGTTATTTCATCGTTGGCTGCTGTCCTGATTGGAATTCCGCTTGGCGTTGTTTCGGCACGCAACAAAGGCAAGCTTGTAGACCACTTCAGCCGGTTGTTTTCCGTGGGGGTTGTCTCCATCCCCACTTTCTGGATTGGACTTATTCTCCAATTGATATTTTTCCGGGAACTGGGTATCCTGCCCATTGGTGGACGGCTCAGTATTGATACAACGTTGATCACGAATGTTCCGAACATTACAGGTTTTATTACGTTTGACTCCTTAATAACGGGCAACATCCCCCTGTTTTTAGAAGCCGTCTGGCACCTGATACTGCCCGGATTCACCATCGCCATGTATCCGATTGGTCTGGTAGCACGGATGACGCGCTCTGCTCTCCTGGAAATTCTGGGTGAGGATTACATCACAGCTGCTCGATCCTATGGACTAAAAGAGCGCATAGTTGTTTGGTCTTATGCTCTAAAAAATTCAGTTGGGCCAACTTCTACTGTGGTTGCGTTGTCAATTGGTTATACTCTGGTGAATACTTTTCTGGTTGAGTCCATTTTCGCTTGGCCCGGTATAGGTAACTATATCGCAACCGCGGTGACCGGCAATGATTATCCGGCAATTATGGGCGTAACCATTTTCTCCACAATTGCCTATGTCGTCCTCAATATGATTGCCGACATTATCGTTGCACTTGACCCACGAGTGAGAGTCTGAAGGTGTCTAGATGATACAGTACCGCGATTTCTTATATGGTCTCCGGCCACGTATCAGGGAATTCGGGAAATCCCTGTATTTCTTCAACCGCAACCGCTTGCAGATGATTTCTCTCATCATCATCCTGGTTCTGGTGTTGATTGCTATCCTGGCTCCGGTGATCGTTCCTTATCCCGGACAAATCATGAAAGAAAACAATCCAACAGATAAACTCTTGCCTCCTTCCGGGAAGTATTTTTTTGGCACGGACGAGCTTGGTCGGGATATATTTTCCCGGGTGCTTTACGGAACTCGCATTTCATTGATCACGGCAGTGATCGCTGTTGCTGCAGCTCTCCTTGTCGGAGTCCCCTTGGGTGCCATCGCTGGAACGATTGGCGGTATGACCGACGAGATTATCATGCGGATAACGGATGTCTTCCTTTCCTTTCCTCCTTTACTGCTGGCTATTGCTATTGCAGCTTTCTTGGGTCCTTCATTGCAAAACGCCATTCTTTCAATCGTCATCGCCTGGTGGCCATGGTATACGCGTTTGATACGTGGGCAAGCTGTCTCCATCCGCGAGCGTCAATTCGTGCGTGCAGCCCGGTCTATCGGGACTCCCATGTCCCAAATTATTTTTAAGCATATTCTTCCGAATACGATGGCTCCTGTAATTGTGCAGGCTTCCATGGATCTGGGAGGCGTCATTTTAACCATTGCCTCTTTGAGCTTTTTAGGCCTGGGGGCACAAGCTCCCACTCCCGAGTGGGGATTAATGATCTCCACGAGTCGCACATATTTCCTGGATTCCTGGTGGTACGGTGTTTTTCCAGGCATGGCCATATTCATTTCCGTCCTGGTGTTCAATTTAATTGGAGATGGTATCCGGGAAGTATTAGACCCTAAAACCAGGAAGTTCTAGGATATAGTGATGAGCGAATATCTTGAGATTAATAACCTTCAAATCGGGTTTAGGACCTACGAAGGAGATAAGCAGGTTCTGAATATTGAACATATTGCCATCGACCGGGGAGAAACTTATGGGTTGGTTGGCGAAAGCGGAGCTGGCAAAACAGTCCTTGCTCTCACGATTCTCAATTTGCTCCCACCTGCGTCTGCCCTAATTAATAATGGCGAGATCTGCTTTGATGGAGAGAATCTGCTTGCTAAATCTCAAAAAGAAATGCGCGAGTCATATCGGGGGAAACGCATTTCGATGATCTTCCAAGATCCAATGTCGACCCTAAACCCAGTGTTTACCGTTGGACAGCAGGTGGGTCGGGTGATCCAATATCACCGGGGTTTGAGGGGAAAGGAGTTAGAAAAAAAATCTTTTGAAACCCTGGAGATGGTCAAGCTCCCCGATGCATCCAGTGTTCTGAATAAATATCCCCATGAACTCAGCGGCGGTCAACGCCAGCGAGTTATCATTGCAATTGCACTGTCATGCGGCGCAGAGTTTCTTATCGCAGATGAACCGACCCGGAACCTGGATGTCACCATCCAGGCAGGTGTTCTAAAGCTGATCGATGAGCTTCAACGCGACCTGAATATCAGCGTTTTGTTTATTGCCAATAACATGGGACTGGTCAATGTTATTTGTAAGAATATTGGTATCCTGTATCGAGGCAAGATTATTGAGACTGGAACCAGCCAGCAAGTTATCCATAACCATTTTCACCCATATACAGATGCGCTGATCTCAGCCATACCCAGGGACAAATCGGAGAAGCTGAAATTCGCTTCTGCTATTGTTCGTCCTGAAGCTGTGGGGGGCTGCCCCTATTATGCTCGTTGTCCTCAAGCGATGGATGTATGCGCACAAAAGGAACCGCTTCTGGAAAAAATAAATAATGGTCACCAGGCTGCTTGTTTTCTTCCTCGTTGAGGTGAACCTTGAGTCAACCTTTAGTTAAAATGGAAGGATTGGTCAAATATTTCCCGGTTCGCTCGAGTGCTTTATTTGAATCCAAGAAATGGATCAAAGCGGTCGATGGAGTTGACTTGGAGATTCAAGCAGGGGAGGCCGTTGGTCTTGTTGGGGAATCTGGATGCGGAAAAACCACGCTGGTTAACGTGTTATTGCGGTTGGAAGATCCTACAGCCGGGAAAATCTTTTTCGATGGGTTGGATGTTACCAACCTGACACAAAAAACGCTTCGGAAAATTAGGCGCAATATTCAAATCGTTTTTCAAGATCCCTTCTGGTCGTTGAATCCACGAATGCTCATCCGGGATGTGGTAGGAGAGCCCTTGATCGTTCACCAGAAACTCAGCGCAATCGAATTAGTGAAAAAAGTGGAAGACCTGCTGGAATTGGTCGGGTTGCCTAGAGACGGGGTTTATAAATATCCTCATGAATTCTCGGGCGGTCAGCGCCAGCGGGTGGCGATAGCCCGCGCCTTGACCCTGGAACCGAAATTAGTTGTTCTGGACGAGCCGACTTCATCGATTGATATCCTCTCCCAGGCGCAAATTCTCGACCTGCTAATTCAGCTCAAGCAGAAATTTGGGCTGACTTACATCATAATTTCCCACGATTTGAGTGTTGTGAATTACATGTCCAACCGGATTGTTGTTATGTATTTGGGAAAAATCGTTGAAGAAGGCCCCGCAAACATCATATTTAGTTCACCCGTCCATCCATATACTCAAGCTCTATTCAATTCAATTCCAGATATCAATAAGTCCAGCCTGAACGATCTTCAGGTTCTGGAAGGAAATCTTCCCAGCTCTATTAATCTTCCAACAGGATGCCGGTTTCACACCCGTTGCCCCCATAAAATGGATATCTGCTCTATAAAAGAACCAGATGTCACTCAGGTGGGGGAAAACCATAAAGCTTCCTGCTACTTGCTGACTATGTCGAATGGAGATATGAAATGAGTGACTACTACCAGTTTGAGCTCGTGAAAGCAGCTATGATCTTAGTCAGGGATATGATCTGCCTGCAGAAAGACGAAACAATCATTATTACAGCAGATACACAATCGAATATGCGGGTTGTAGAGGCAGTTGCTGCTGCCGCCCATACTGTAGGAGCCAAACCAATGATGGTCACTCTGGCTTCTCCATTGGGGGTAGGGAAGGCTGCCGATCCGATGTTGCCTCTTGAACCGCTCACGGCGGCCTTATCAAAAGCGGATGCTTGGGTGGAATTGAACCAGCAATGGTTGTTGTATTCTTCGGCCTACGAACAGGCAATGAACGTAAACAAGAAACTTCGCCATGTTAATATGGTGGGAATGGATGTAGACATGTTGGTGCGCCTGGTCGGCCGGGTGAAGACAGCACATCTGGCTAAGTTCCTCCATACCGTAACCGACTGGACTCAAAATGCTCGTGATATGAAGATCACCACCCCCGCTGGCAACAATTTGAGCTTTAACCTGCTCCCAAAGGATCGCATTGTTCTTTGTGACGATGGTATGGCGAATACCCCGGGTTCTCACTATCTTGCAGGTCAAATTTGCTTTTTCCCTGATTACAACTCGATTAAAGGGCGGTTGGTCTTCGACGGTACGATTACACCCCCGGGTGGCTTCGTGGATGAGCCGGTCGTACTGGATGTGGAGGCCGGTTTCGTTGTAAACATCAGCGGCGGGAAGAAAGCCGTGGAGTTCAAATCATGGTTGGAATCTTTCAAAGATCCAAATATGCTTCACCTGGCTCATGGATGCTACGGTTTCCATCCCGGGGCGAAGCTGACCGGGAATGTCATCGAGGATGAGCGGGTGTGGGGCGTCACCGAATGGGGGCTTGGATATGTAAGCCCGATCGACGTACCCCCCGATGGGATAAATGCAAAGTCCCACACCGATGGGATCTGCCTTAATTCTTCGGTCTGGTTGGATGGAGTGCCGATCCTCGATAAGGGGAAGGTGGTCCATCCTGATTTAATCCCTCTTGCAGATCCAATTCTCAATTCCTGATCTGCAACCGAAATAATCGCTTCAGTGCTGATTGCCTTAGGAAGGGTTATTAATATCCAACCTTGCCCAGTAGGTTAATATAATATCGCTGCCTGCAATCAATAAAGACCTATGGAGGATAAAATGAGTGACTATTATCAGTTCGAGCTGGCAAAAGCTGCCATGGTTCTGGCCCGTGATTTGGTTTGCCTGAAAGAGGGGGAGTCGATCATCGTCTCTGCGGATACCCTCTCGGATATGCGCGTTGTGGATGCGGTTGCTGCGGCTGCCCATACAGTGGGTGCCAAACCAATGGTGGTCACCGTGGCTACCCCGCTCGGTGTGGGAAAGGTTGCCGATTCCTTGTTCCCCTTTGAACCGCTGGTAGCAGCCCTATCGAACGCGGATGCCTGGGTCGAATTAAATAAGATGTACGTGAGTTACTCATCCGTCGGTGAAATCGCCTTGAAACAAAACAAGAAGCTACGCCATGCAAACCTGGTGGGGATGGACACCGATATGATGGTACGCCTGGTAGGCCGGGTCAATACGCCGGTCCTCTCTAAGTTTCTTCAGGCTGTGACCCAAATAACCCAACCCACGACGGATATGCGCATTACAACTCCTGTGGGAAATGATTTGAGGTTCAAGCTGCTCCCCAAGGAGCGGGCTGTGCTTTGCGAAGATGGAATGGCTGATAAACCTGGCTCGCATTACCTGGCTGGCCAGATCTGTTTCTATCCCGAATATTCTTCGATCCATGGCCGGATGGTTTTTGATGGACCGATTTCCCCTCCAGGTGGCTATTTGGATGCACCGGTTGTTATCGATGTGGAAAAAGGCCGGATTGCGAGCATCAGCGGGGGCAAGAAGGCAGATGAATGGCGGTCATGGCTGGAGGCTTTAAACGATCCGAATATGTTCCGCATAGCTCATGGTTGCTACGGTTTTCTACCCGGGGCTAAATTGAGCAACAATGTAATTGAGGATGAGCGCGTATGGGGGGCTACTCAATGGGGATTCGGATATGTAAGCCCGGCGGATGTGCCTCCCGATGGTATCCCGGCGAAGTCCCATACGGATGGTATCTGCTTGAACTCATCGGTGTGGTTGGACGGAGTCCAGATCCTCGATTGTGGGAAAGTGATTCATCCTGAACTTAAACTTCTTTCCGAGGCTTTAATAGGCTATTAAATTGTGAATAGACATTCAATTGATACTCTAAAAGAATGGTGTCTTTTTCTTTTCGGGAATACTGGGATAACCATTTGTTCACGAGAGGCCAAATGAAGATCCTTCAAAAACAGGATCTACACGATATTCTTTATGGGGCAGCGATATTAGGCACTGGGGGTGGAGGCTCGCTCACAGATGGGTTACGCCTCATCGATACTGCCCTGTCTTTGGGTAAAAAGTTTTGCTTGGTCGATTTTGACGAAGTGCCAGATGACGCTTGGATTGCGGTGCCATATACTTGTGGGAGTATCTCGCCTCCCAATCCGGAATCTGACGTTCAATACTCAAAATTACCTCGCTTGAGCGAGCCGCAACCTTTCCTGGCTTTCAAGGCCCTGGAAGAGTTTTTCGGCCAGGATTTATATGGGGTGATTTCCACCGAGCTGGGCGGGGGAAACACTGCCCAGGCTTTCTATGTGGCTGCGCTGTTAGGAAAGTACATTCTCGATGCAGATGCAGCCGGCAGGGCAGTACCCGAGCTGATCCATTCTACCTTCTGTATCTATGATGTTCCCATCTACCCAATCGCTGTGGCGAACCAATTTGGTGATGTAGCCATTTTCCCTCGGGTGGTTAATGATCAACGTGCAGAGAGTCTTGTGCGGGCTTTGGCAGTCGTCAGTAAAAATACGATCGGAGTGGTGGATCATCCCGTCCAGGCAAACGTGATGCGTAATGTAGTCATCAAAGGCGCCATCTCACGAGCATGGGAGATTGGTAAAGCTTATCGGGAAAGTCTGGCACGAGGAGAGGTTGCTTCAACTGCGATTGCCAGGGATTGTGATGGTTTCTTCTTGTTTAAAGGTGAAGTAACTCGTTCCCAATATGAAACCTGTGAAGGGTTCACGGTTGGGACGACCGAAATTCAAGGAGAGGGGGAATTTTCCGGTCAGACTTACCGCGTTTGGTACAAGAACGAAAACCTTATTTCCTGGCGCAACGATGTGGTCGATGTAACTACACCAGACTTGATCTGTGTGTTTAACGATGAGACAAACCTCACCAACCAGAACCCCCATACATCTCCGGGACAAAAGGTTTCTGTCATAGGCATGGCTGCTCCAGCTGAATGGCGACTTCCTAAAGGGCTGGATTTGTTAGGACCGCAGCATTTTGGCTTCAATTTTTGCTATGTTCCAATTGAAAAAAAGGTACACCCGATTAGGGAGAGAGAGCATGGATAAAAAGGACAATCAAAAAGCTATCCAGACCATTCTGACGGTCAACATGAACATCCAACCGGGTGAGCGAGCGATAATTGTAGCTGATATCCCCAGGCTGGAAGATTGGATGGGGCCAAATTCTCAGTTGAATGAGTTAATTCAGAGAGCGGTGATGGTCCGCCAGATGTTTGACCAGGCAAAACAGCTTTTCACTGGTTGCCAGATCGATTTCCTCGCGTTCCCGACTACTGGCCAGAATGGCACAGAACCTCCCCATGAATTGGCCGAAAAATTGCTGGATTATGATGTTGTTTTACTCATGACAACTTATTCTTTGACTCATACCGACGCACGAGTGGATGCGTGTAAGAAGGGTGCCCGGGTTGCGAGTATGCCCGGCTTTGAGGAGAGCATGTTTCTGCCAGGTGGCCCAATGCTGGCTGATTATGAGCAGATCTATAAGATAACCAACCAGTGGGCAGAAAAACTGACCGCATGCAACCAGGTTCATATCATGACGTCGATTGGCACCGATCTGACCTTTTCGATTGAAGGCCGAGCTGGAGCGAGCGAGCACGGTTTATTTCACCATAAAGGGGAATGGGGCAACCTGCCGGCAGGAGAAGGTTTTATCGCTCCTGTCGAAGGTACCGCCAACGGTAGGCTGGTGGTTCCCTCCAGATGGTATGTAGGCCTTAAAGAAGATATGGTGTTGGAATTTTCGAACGGCTATGTTTCTTCCCTGACAGGCGGGGGTGAGGTGGGCAACCAGTTCCGCAATCTTTTCCGGTTCGGAGAAGAAGAATTCCAGCATCGCCGAAACTGCGCTGAGCTGGGGATTGGGACCAATCCGAATGCGAAAAATCCCGAGAATGGACTGGAAGCTGAAAAAATCGGGGGCACGATCCATATTGCAGTTGGCGACAGCGCTCATATGCAAGGTGTGACTGTCTCCGATCTCCATGAGGATTTTATTATCCCCAATCCGGTGGTTTATTTTGATCAAAAGCAGGTGATGGGACCATGAATCATATTCATGTCATTTCACCGGTCATCAGTCCCAGTCTAGGGGAGAGTTTATTAACTGCTTATCCAGCTGCTGCTTTAACGAGTTCAAATATCAGTTTCTCCTTCCTTGATCATGGGCCTGATTCTTTAGAGAGCATGTACGAGGATGCTGTGGCTGTACCAGGGACGGTTTTGAGAGCCTTGGAAGCCGAGCAGGCAGGCGCAAATGCTATCATCATCAACTGCATGAACGATCCCGCATTGGAGGCAGTCCGCTCGGTGGTCTCTATTCCTGTGGTCGGCGCGGCGCAGTCAACAATGTTGCTCACCGCACTGCTTGCCCAGAAATTTTCGTTCATCTCCACTAGCTTTCGGGACATTCACCCGTTCGACATTTTGGTCAAGAGATATGGCTTACAAAATAAATTTGCCTCGATTCGTTGGGTGAGCATACCCGTCTTGGATCTGCAATCGCATAAAGAAGAATTAATCAATGCAATAGTCGATCAGGCGACTGAAGCTGTAGAAAAGGATGGGGCTCACGCCATTATATTCGGCTGCACCGTCATGCGAGTCGTGATTAAAGAAGTCAAACAAAGACTACTTGAAAGGGGGATTGATATTCCGATCCCTGATCCAGCCGTTGTCCCGCTAAAATGGGCTGAAACACTGATTGCCTTGGGCCTCTCTCATAGCCAGCGGACTTATCCGCTGGTAAAGGGGGAAGATCTGCTAGAAGGCCCATCGAGACTCGGGAAGCCGATCAAGGTCACTCCCGGCCAGTTTCTCAGCAAGCACCGCTTGATGGTCATTGTCCCGGCAGTAGGAGGCACGCGGACAGAAGGATGGCTGCATACCACATCAGAAGGGTACTGTAGTGCAGCTCGCCTGAGTGACCATGTGGAAATCTCTGTCATTGAAGAAGGTCCTTCGCAGTTGATCACGCCATATCATAAAGCCATGGCAGTTCCGGGGCTGCTGAGGCTGGCTCGTCAGGCCGAGAGGAGCGGGGTAAATGCTATTTTGATCGACTGCATGGACGATCCAGGGCTGGATGCTGCCCGTGAAGCGCTGGATATCCCGGTAATTGGACCTATGCAAGCCTCTGCATTCCTGGCTGCTTCCATCGCCCGCAAGGTTTCGATAATTGGGACGGATTCAGTGACTCTGGACATCCTGGAAGATGCTTTCAACGAGTCCGGATTAAGCGGGAAGTTATCATCGGTGAGGGGGATTGGGCTTTCTCCGGAGGAGATCGATAATCACCGCGATAAGGCAAGAGGGGCCATGGTAAGAGAGGCCAGGCTTGCCATCCAGGAAGACGGAGCCCACGCTATTCTTCCGGGTTGCACCGATATGATCGGGATGGCAAAATCGGTCAGGGGAGCATTACTACTTGAAGGCCTGGATGTTCCTGTCATCGAACCTGCGGCCGCGGCGGTCGCTATCGCTGAAATGATATGCGACTTGGGCCTTTCCCACAGCAAGCGCACCTGGCCAAAGCCTCCCATCAAATCATTGCCTGGCTTTAGAGACCTGGAATTTGCGAAATCCGCACAGAGAGACGCCATTCAATAGGTTTGTAGAATAACTGGAGTGCAATGGAGACGCTCGAAACGATCATGACCCGGCGGAGTGTGCGAGCATATAAAAAAGATCCTGTTTCGAAAGAACTACTGGATACCATCCTCCGCGCAGCTATGGCTGCGCCCAGTGGTGGCAACCGACAGCCGTGGGCCTTTATCGTCATTTCCGACCGCCGGCGCCTGCAAGGACTGCTATCTTTATCGCCCGGCATGTCCAGTGAGCCGTCTGCAATTATCGCCATTTGCCTTGACGAAACTCGAGCCACTAAAACCGAAGATGGAAACGCAGAGTCGATGGTTTGGATGGATCTGGGCGCAGCTATGGAGAATATCTTGCTTGCAGCTCATGACCAGGGATTGGGTGCCTGCGCAATTGGCTCTTTCCACGAACACGGAGTAAGAGAACTTCTGAGATTACCCTCAAAATTGAAACTGGCGCTCCTGGTCTCCATTGGCATCCCGGTCCGAGTTCCCACCGGACCGAAGAAACGTCCGCCGGAAGAGGTGATATTCTCTGAAGAATACGGAGATCAGAATGGATACCGAAAAACTTAGGGAAGACGTTTTCTTTTTAATTGGTTTTATCCTTACCAGCATGCAGGGCTTATATCATGAGCCGGCTGAATATGGTATTTACAGGCTGTTTGATGTCGCCGGGCGGCTGTTATCGATTATTGAGACACATGGCTTATCCGATGACTTCTTGCGGAAGCTGGGCCAGGAAATTGAAGAAGAAAAGGCTGAGAGCATGGATAGCGATCGGCAAAAAGCCACTATCTCCAGATTAGCATTGGTATATACCGCTGAGTTGCAGCGCCGCCTGGGAATTGGAAATCATTGAGGTTGCATCCGGATTTCAAACCTTGAATCCAGTGTTTTTCTACAAGTGGAGAAAAAATGCCAAATCGAGCATTGAAAACCAGGCAAGATTGCTTTGACTTCCTCACAGGCCTCAGGCTGATGGGAACCGGGGGGGGCGGATCGATGGAAACCGGGGTGGAGCTGTTGGAAGGAGCCCTCCAAGAAAACCTTGAATTGAAATGGATCGATCCGGCCGAGATGCCCGAGGGCGCTTTCAGCTGTACAGTCTACGGGTCTGGATCCCTTTCGGCGAATACGCCGAAATGTGAAGCTGAGATCGATCATCTGGGTGAAAAGCTGGGTATGAGGAATAAGTATGGGAACCGAGCTATCGATGCGGCCGTACGCGAGCTGGAGATATATTCCGGAGTAAAAATAGGCGCCCTGGTTTCGGTCGAGCTGGGACCTGCAAATACCGCAGCTCCTGTTGTTGTGGCAGCCCGGTTAGGCTTGCCTGCAATTGACGGAGATTACAGCGGCCGGGCGGTTCCACAGGACATGCAGACCACTTATTTCCTCAAAGGCATCAAAACTTACCCGGCTTCGATCGTTGACTGGTGGGGAAATGTGGTCATTCTCAAAGAGGCTGCCAGCGCTGAGATGGGCGAGCGAATTGGCAAACTCCTGTCCGTCGCTAGTTATGGGAAAGTTTACATGGCCTCTATCCTGTTGAATGCTCAAGAAACCAGGGAGACTGTGGTAACCGGGACTTTAACCAAAAGCCTGGAGTTGGGTCAGGCGATTCATAGGGCAAAGGAGAGTGGATTAGATCCCGTTCAATCCGCGATTGAACGCCTGGGAGGATGGAAGCTCTTCACCGGAGAAGTAACCAGCAAGGATTGGGAGGAAAAAGAAGGCAACAGCGTCGGGACCACCCACCTGCGAGGGGTGGATAAGGATGCTAACCATAGTATGGATGTGTATTTTTCCAATGAAAACCATGTCGCCTTGCGGGATGGAAAACCCTTCGTATCCAGCCCGGACTTGATCATATTGGCCAACCCGGAAAGCGGGGAAGGCTACACCAATACCGAAATTAAGCCTGGGGATCGAGCCGTAGTGATCGGCGCCAGTAATGTCCCCGTCTTCCGCAGTGACCTGGCCCTTAAATATTTCGGGCCACGCTATTGGGGATTCGATTTCGAATACACCCCTATCGAAACAGTGATGCAAGGAATTTAGGAATTATACGAGCATCAGGGTGAGTCGCTAATCTATCAATCAACACTCAAAACCATATAAGAAAGGATATGCTCTATGGAATTCACAATTGGAACAGAAGGACGGAATGAGTATTATGATTTTGAGCTCGGTCTGGCTGCTCAAAAACTCGTGACCGAGATCGTTCCGATCAAACCGGGCAAGCAAGTATTAATCACCGGAGATACGGGCTCGGATGCACGGGTCATCCAGGCAGTTGCTCGGGCCACTTATGCAATCGGCGGAATTCCAACCGTCATCTGGCACCCCATGCTGCCGGGAACAATGCAGGAGCCGCCAACTCCCGTCTTAAAAGCGGTGACAGGCTCCAATGTTTGGTTCGATTTTGCTGTAGCCTACCTGCAGTATGGGCCGGCCTATTTTGCGGCACTCGAGAGCAATAGCATTTATGTTGCCCTTACTGGGATGGATGTTGACATGCTGGTGCGGACAGTTGGGCGTCCAAAATCCCAGCCTCTGATAGATATGGCTACATACCTCTATCGGGAATCGCAAAAAGCGGATACCATCCGGATCGCAACCCCGGCAGGGACTGATTTCACAGTAAAAGTGGATCATGATTTTGATGATCCGCCGTGGCCACCAGAAGGCAAATCGGGCGGATATTCTCAAATGTTAACCGGGCAATCTTGGTTTAATGTCGTCCGGGAGAGCACGGAAGGCGTGCTCGTTTTTGATGGGGTGATTTGGCCACCCAAGGAGTTGGGGTTGCTTCACGATCCGGTGCGGCTGACATTTGAAAAAGGATTTATCACCAAAATAGATGGGGGCAGAGAAGCAAGGTTCTTCTCCCACTGGCTGGAAAGTTTCCATCACCCGAATGTTTATCTCCTGGACCACGCCTGCTACGGTTTCAACCCGGGTGTGCTGAAGCTCAGTGGGCGCATCCTGGAAGACGAACGGCTGTTTGGATGCATGCAGTTCGGCATTGGGGCTACCCCAAAGCACTATGGATCTCCGGCACATACGGATGGTATGGTGGTCGATGCCACGGTTTGGTGGGATGGAGTCCTGATCGAGGAAGCAGGGCATTATGTCCACCCAGACCTGGTGAAGTTCTGCACTGAAATGGGTGCTCCAGGGTATTAAGAGTGTCAACATAACTTTTCAATAACTCTTAGTGCATAACCTAAATCCGTTGGACTAAGCCGGTATTTTGCTAGTGAGATTGCAGATACCGGCTTGGTGTGTTATTTGTTAATAAAATATGGAAAAATATCTGAAACTTAAAGTTGATCCGGTACTGGATCCGATCACTGCGGTAGCTCGAATGGAACATACGAGAATGCAGGCTGATTATTTGCTAGAGTCTATCTAGGCTACAAACAAGCGAGAATCCACTTTACTTTTCCCCTTGCTTCAATTGACCCGAACATGCTTTACCCCTCCAGGGGCACTTGTAAGAATTTTCACCCGCTTCTTCCTGCCAAAATCAAATAGCGACCTCCGTTGCAGGTTGGATTTTTGATTTTAGATCAAATTCAAAATCCATGGGTTGGGTGGATTAATTATCCGCTTTCTTCTTCCTCGTGAATGATCTTTTCCCCCATATCCTTGGTAAGTCTGCCTCTTTGTGGATTCAGTGCCCTTCATTTAGAGAAAACGTACCACGACAAACAATCCTCCGATCACCAAAACTATCCCTACCGTCCCCAAAATTATCCGGGTCTTGGTTAGCAAACTATCCAGGTATCTTATATTCCCCATGATCTCTTTCACAAGAGAATCAAACGGGTTAAAATTTTCATCCACACTGTTGCTCCTCTCTCTCAGGTAATTACAGAGGCTAAAGTCAAGCCGAAAATTTTCTCTTCGCGCGTTTACACAACGAAATATACTATTAAACATTACAGTAATTTTCTACAGATTTGTAAGAATTTAAATTCTTCTAGCGATGAGCATTTATATTTTTTAATAAGGTATGCATTAGCGCGCGCTGCTTTTAGTCGTCTCATCAGTTTCATGGTTGGAGTTTTCGACCGTTCGATTCTAATTATGCTCGACAGTTGTGGCTGTCCATTCCTGCTGGTTTGATAATACGAAGAGGGGCGAGCTAAAGCTCGCCCCTCTTCGTAAATAAGCTGAGGTGCTATTTTAGGTATTGTGTCGGCCAGATCAGGGTGGGTGGATATACGCCAGCGTGATACTCGTATACTCCGATGATCGGGTTGGCGCAGTCGCCGTTCACGCTGCAGGTTAAAACGCCGGTCAGCCCCTGGAAGTCCTTGGTGGCTGCCATGGCATCGCGCAGGGCCTGGCGCGGGATATGAAGCGTCCCATCCGCATCCTGCACGGCTACCTTCTCGATCGCAGCCTTGACAATATTGAAGGCATCATAGGCATGTGCATGGAAGATGTTGATCGGCTGCCCTCCGAATTTGGCAACATATATGGCCACAAATTTGTCGTAAGCGGCACCTTGAATCAGCGGGCTCGAAACCAGGAAGCCCTCAACCACTGCGCCGGCTGTCTTCATCACGTCCGGGCTGTACAGGCCGTCCGCGCCCATCAGCCTGGTGTTCTCCAGACCTGGGGTGGTCTTGGCCTGCTGGATGAGAAAGGCACCTTCGGGCAGGAAGATCGGGAAGTAGATCAGTTCAGGCGAGCCCGAGGCAACCGATGCCAGTACCGAACTCATGTCAATCTGTCCGATGGTGACCGAGGTCTGCAGGGTGATCGTGCCGCCCATTTGCTTGAAGTTGTCGGCGAAGACCCCTTGTAGTTTGTCGGCATACAGGCTGCCGTCATGGATGGTGGCTGCCTTGCGGACGCCCAGGAAATTATAGACAAAGTCAGCCGCGGCTGCGCCCTGGATTTTATCGTTATGGGCAGTTCGGAAATAGCCGGGGTAATGGTTCGGGTTGGTCGGGTCGGTCAGGTCTGTCGCGGTGTTGGAAGATGAGATCGTTACGAACCCGGCTGCGGAGAGCAGCGGCTCAGCCGCGCGCGCTTCGCTCGAGCAGGACGTGCCGATGACCGCAACGATGGTCGGATCCGCAGCCAGCCTGGTGCCGGCCGCCTGGCCGCCATCTGCGCTGCACAGGCCATCCTCTCCATCGAACTTGATGGTGTGGTTCAGGATCTTGCCGCCCGCATCATCGATGGCGATCTCCACGCCGTTGCGGGAGTCGATGCCCAGGGCCGAATTGGCGCCGGATACGACCAGTAGATAGGCGATATGGATTGGATCAGTCGGTCCGATCTTCACACAACCGATCGAATCGGTGCAGGTAAAAGGAGTTGCAGTGGGAACAACTACAGTGGGGATTGTACTGGGTAAAGGTTTATTCAATACTGCAGTTGTGGGTATTATTGTGGGTATTGATGAAGGTTGTTGAGTTTGGATTGGTGCCGCAGGATGACCCATATTGCTGAACAGGACGATCGCGGCACCCACCAAAACCAGGACACCCATCCCCACGGCAAACCAGACCAGCCAGGTTCTCTTCCTCTTTCCGGGAGGGGCGATCACCGTCGCCTCCACTTTGCCTGGCTCTGCAGGAACGGGAGGTTTCACCAGCGTGCCCTGCAGTGATTCTGCTTGCCCGGCAGCTGGCGCAAGGACGGTGGGTGCCTCCCTGCTCAATTTGCCGAGTGCTTCGACAAAAGCCCCCATATCCCGATAACGGTTCTCCGGCTCCTTGGCAAGAGCCTTGATCAGGACCTGCTCGACCTCATCCGGAAGGTCGGGAACAATGGACTTCGGACTGGGCAGGGGATCGCGGGCGTGTTTGATCAGCACCGCTGCTGGCGTATCCGCGATGAATGGCAGGCGCCCGGTCACCATCTGGTACAGGACCACCCCCAGGGAGTAGATGTCCGTCTGCGGGCCCACCGCCCCGGTCCACTGCTCGGGAGCCATGTAATCCGGCGTGCCGATCCCAACTCCCGTGGCGGTTAGCTGGGTCACCTCGCCCGCCTCGAGGATCTTGGCGATCCCAAAGTCGGTCAGCATTGGCTGGCCGCGCTGGGTTAACAGGATATTGGAAGGCTTCACATCCCGGTGGATGATGTTCCGGCTGTGGGCATAGTCCAGCGCCTCGGCGATCGGAAGCAGCATTTTGACGGCTTCCGGCCATGGCATGGGTTTGCCTAATTTGTCTTTCAGCGTGCCACCCGGCAGGAAGTTCATTACGAGGTACGGATTTCCATCCTGGCTGCCGTAGTCGATCACGTTGACGATGTTGGGATGGACCAATTGGGCCAGGGCCTTGGCTTCCCGCTCGAAGCGCTTGAGGAGGTGGTCTGATTGCTCCGGTGGGAAGGCCTCCCGGCGGATGATCTTGACCGCCACTTCCCGTTCCAGGTTGGTGTCATAGGCCTTGAAGACGGTCGCCATGCCCCCCTCACCGAGTTGCTCAAGGATATGATAACGGCCGAGCGATTTCCCGATCAAATTCTCCATGGGAAACTCCTGTCAACGTTCTTTACGTCAGGATGAAATGTGTTGATATGCAAAATGTATCACGGTACCGGAGTTAAATCAATATAGAGTAATCAATCCTCTTAAATCTGGGATTGAAAGGAGGAAATTTTCGCGTTGCAGTCAGTGTTTGAATTTGTATGTTAAGAGCTGCGATCAAGCTGGAATCCGCGTATCGTTTCCACTTGATTATATTGAATAAAATGAACTTTACTCACCCTGGGATCCATGAGAACCACCCATTGAAGGTGGTTCTGTGTTTTACACCAATTGCGCAGAACGATGAGTCAGGAGTCCACTGGTGGTTATACCTACTAAGTAGATTCTTTCCACTCCACCCAGGTGGGTACCGCGTTTTCCGGGATATGCCTAAAGGCTTCTCCCAATGGGATGCCGCGTTCACGGCAGATAATTGTGGCAAGTGCCAGCCCATGCGAGATGATTAATACGGACCCTGCTGGGTAAAGATGCGCAATATTGCTTATAGCTGCCTCGGTGCGCCTGGCTACCTCGGCAACTGATTCCCCCCCGGGTGGATGAAAATTAGCGGGATCGATTGTCCGCTGGTCCCAAAGCTCCGCGCTGCGGGCTTTGATGGCTTCCACGAATTGCCCCTCCCATTCGCCCTGGTTGATCTCGCGCAAGCGCGGCTCGGGGGTCACCGGTAGCCCCAAAGATTCTGCAATGATTTCTGCAGTTTCCCTGGCGCGCATGAGATCGCTGGTAAAGATTGCCGCGAATGCTTGACCGCTCAACTGCCGGGCAAGGGATTGCACCTCAGCGCGGCCCGCCTGGTTGAGCGGCAAGTCGCTTTGACCCTGGAAGCGCCCTTCGAGATTCCAATCGGTTTGACCATGGCGTACCAGGCAAAATCGCTTCACTTTTTCCCGCGCTCCATGTAGGCAGGCACGGTGATCATGGCAGGGCGCTCCCGTTCGGCGATATCCTCCACGGACAGGTAATATCCATCCCGGGAGTGACGGATCAGTTTCATCGTCTTGTTAACGTCCTCCACAATGGCGCGCTCGTACCGATTTTCGATTTTGCGAAGCACAGTTTGAATGATGGCGAAGGACATTTTGCTCAGCGCCACCAGGTCTTGGTTTTTATGGATCCGTTCCATCAGGTCTACCTGCGCGATGGAACGTAATCCAAATTGCTCGAAGATATCGATCAACAGGCCTGTTTCCACGCCGTAACCCGAGAAAAAGACCGCCTTTTCGAGAGCTTCTCGCCTGCCGGCATATTCACCTGATAACGGTTGGACGATCCCGGATAGTTCCGGGTAAAAAAGGTTCAATAGTGGGCGTGCGGTGAGTTCGGTGACTCTCCCGCCACCGCCTGCCAATGTTTTGCCGCCCAGTTTGAGTGGCCGGCGGTAAAAGCCTTTGACAAGTTGGATTTCGGGGTTTAGCAGAAGGGGACCAATGACCCCGTAAACGAAACGAGGGTGGATGTTGATAATATCGGTATCGATCCAGGCAATAATGTCCCCTTTTGTGACCATCAGGCTTTTCCATAATGCCTCCCCCTTTCCGGATCGCACTCCCAGCTCGGGTAATATTCTTTGGTGAATATAAACCGGAATGCCGAGACTTTCTGCGATCTGGCGTGTTTGATCGCTGGAATCGGAGTCGATTAATATCATTTCATCCAGGAGAGGCGTTTCATCCATCAGGGCTTTTTTGATCATCGTGATAATTTTCCCGACCGTTTTCTCCTCGTCCAAGGCAGGCAGTGCCAGGCTGATCTTTACCCCTTGTTTCTCTTTGAGATCCATGAGTTGCTTTAAGTCCGTAAACTCCTTGGCGTCAAATGTGTTTTCGGCAAACCATTTATCCACCAGGATGGAGATGGCTTTACTGCCAGCACTTTCGTCAAGCATGGTTTCCGAAATGGGACGTCGGGTTTTCACCACCATCACGGTGGCGCGCGATTCGCGCAGCATCTTCTCTGCCACCGGTCCGATCGATGGTCCCCCCATACTCTTGCTCGCAGTCACACCCAGGATCAGCATATCGTACTGTCCCGATTCTTCCAGGATGGCCAGCGCAATATCGCTCGTTGTGATCGAACGCAGTTTGACTTCGGGAATTTGGCGCAGGATGTGCTTCATTCCTCTGAAAGGGGTGTCGTTTTCCGCGCCTGTTAAGGCAAGGTGCAGCACGTCCAGGCAGGCAGGACACAGGCTCATGCCAGCCTGCAGTGCCAGTTCTGCATAAGACCCGCCGCGCACTGCGATCAATGTTCGCTCGAATTTTAAGGGCGATGCGCCGCGTAAAATGGCAATATCGCATTGTGAACTGGAGAGAATGTCGGATACCGGGACCCCGCACGTTAGCAGCCCGTCTTTCCACTCGACAATTAAAAGATCGGGTTTCTCGAAAGAGATGACTTCCTGGAGATCTTTCCAGGGTGACTCGGAAACGATCACGGTGGACTTGAATCGCGTGGTGGCATTACCCATGGAAAGTAGCCGCTTGCGCACCGCTCGCGCCGCCTGCGCGCCTGCGCTGACTGATTCTCCTGTCATAATGGGGACGACGCCCACCAGTACAACTTCCTCGGCAATCGCCTGTGCAATAGTCAATGCGGATTGCCCGGATGTACCGATCCCGATGGGGACGAGGACGGTTTTGGTTTTTCGAAATGCTTTGCTCATGCCATCACCTCCAGGATCAAGGGAGCGATATGCAACCTGTAAATTGAATCCCAGGTATAGCCGTGTTTCAAACGCCGCGACAGGCGGGACGTCGGTTCACGTTCCAACCTTACCGAAATTTGTTTTGCAATTGAATCCGGATCGGCTTGGGTGCCAAAATAACTGGCATCTTCTCCCCCCAGTTCCCGCAGGACGGGGATGTCGGCACAGAAAACAGGGATGGAATTAAAGGCCGCCTCGATGACGGGGATCCCGAATCCTTCTTCGTAGCTCGGGAATACCAGCGCATCTGCCAGCCGGTAAAGATCAGCAATAATGGCATCCGGTAAGGTTTCTTCGCTCGCTTCAGCCAGAAATTGAGCCGATCCTTGTAGATTGAGTTCGTCCCGAAGATGAAGAAGATCCTGTTTATAGGCGGCGTTGCCGGGGTCGTGCGGCCCTTCAGGACCCGTGACCACAAGCATGGCATTTGGGTAATAAATCCTTAGCTTGGCGAGGATGCGCAGGGCTTGCTCTATATTTTTCCGCCGCGTGAGACGTACAGGCAGCAGGAACAATGGGTCTGCCTGGGTGAGGTTTAATTGCTCCATTAATTGAACCGTGCGCGTCTCGAGTTTGAAGAAAGAGCTCAGGTCCACTCCGTTGGGGATTACTCGAATGAACTCCCCCGGGATTCCGGTCAGGTCGCTCAGTTCCCTGCGGCGTACCTTCGAGACCGTAACATGGGTAGCGCCTGTCCATATCGAGCGCAGTAAATCCCAGGGATAGCCCTCGTACAATTCTGAGTGATGACGCTCCACGGACCAGGCTAGGTCGTGATGCCACAAAACCAGGCGCGGGAACTCTGGCGTCTTGTATGCATGGCTCAGCGCCGCGGTCAATGGCAGGTTTTTATTCAGGGATGCCACATTGTGTGCAATTAATAGTTCATATCCCTGTAACGTTTCCTTCAGTTCCATCTTGATCTGGTTGCACAGGGCATCGAAGTCTTCCGTTAACTTACCGAGATCAAGTTGTTCTTTTACTTTTATCACTTCTGGGTGGCGCGAGTCCAGGCGCGGCAGCACAAGTACTGGGATGTGGTCGTCAAATTCCTTGCCACGTCCTGCCAGGATGGCCACTTCATGGCCTGCTTTTGCCATTAGGAGGGCGTGGTGACCAACTACACTTTCGACGCCGCCGACGATGGGAGGTGAGGAGTAATGCATGATCGCGATTTTCATACAACCTCTCCAAAGCAATCGGACAAAAGAAGTCCCAGCCTGCGCTCTAGCATGCTGTACGAGAAATATCGGCGCGCCAGCTCATAGTTGTAATCGCATAGTTGCTTGGCTTCCTTTGGATGTGTTAGCACGTATCGCGTTTCCTCCAACGTTTTTTCACTGATAAAACCATCAAATTCGATCACCTGGAATCCCTTTGGCTTGATGTCCGCTTCATAAATGGAATAGTTGTTTACCACCAGCGGGCGTCTGTAATATATGGCCTCCAGGAAGGCGTTACCAAATCCTTCGACGGATGATGGGTAGGTGACCAGGTCGGCTTGTGGATAAATATCTCCCAATGAATAAATCTTCCGTCCATCCGGGGTGATACCGCGCTCAGTGCCGACAATCGCAGATTCAAAATTGATAGTCACATCCAGCAGGGCGGCAAACTTGTGTACCCTCTGTTCATAATCGGAGCCTTCGTCGCCCGAAGCGTGCGATATGACCAGCTCTGCTGGCAGTCCGAGACGGCGGGTCAGCTCGATTGCGTGCTCGATGCCTTTCCGCTGGATGATTCTCGTCGGTTGGAGTATCAAATATTGATATGGAGCCAGCCCCAGGTCTGCTCGCGCTGATCGTGCGTATTCATCCAGCGCAGGAGGAGGGGCATCAAAATCCATGACATTCGGGATGACCATGGCTGCCATGCCCGTCCTGGACGCAAGCTGGAATGCCTGTACTGAATTGAGTACCACATGCCGGATCGAGGGAAGGTTGGCGGGAAATGCTGCAGCAAGATAATCGTGCACTGAATTGTTGAGGAAACGCTGCCGCTCCCAATAAAAATCGTGATGATGTGCGACCACTGGATACCCTGTTTCGGCAATGAATTCGGTCAGCGCCAGGCCGAGCGGAAGATTTATCGGGATGGTGAGTGCATTCTCAACGATGAGCATTTCCAGACCAAACCGGGATGCAAATTCATACAAATGCTTTTTAAAATAGCCCTTTAATTCTTCAACTTGCTTTGTGACAGTTGCCGGGCGGATGTACACCGAGAAAAAATCCTGGTGTAATTTCTTGATTTCGGGATGGACTTGATGACCCTTGTGCATTTTCCCCCAATTTCCCGTGAAAACGATCTGGTTTATGCGGTCGATCTTCGGATGGCGATAAAAGGCTTCCGGGACAACATAACTCTTTTCCTTTGGGCGATCACACTCACCGCTAAAGTAGTAGCACTCGTGTCCCATTCGTTGCAGCACGGCAGCCCATTTGGCTGTCTCGAGCGAGACACCATCGGTCCCTGCAAAGCGGGTGGAGATAAATCCGATGTGTCGGGAGGGGGTCATTAATATCTCCTTAATTGGTGGATTTCCAGAAATCCAGGCGATCTCCGATCATTCAAATTATGGATACGGTACAATAACTATTGTGAGCGTATCATTTTATACCACACAACTTGCCCGTATTTATGGCACGGACCTTGGGGTTCAAATGGCCCCTCTGTTACAGGGTCTCGTGGATAAATATCGCCGGCAGATCCCTGTTCCAAACGAAACATCTCTATCTGAAAGGGATTCAATCCTGATCACCTACGCCGACCAGCTTGGCGAAACTGGCAAACCGTACTTGCAAACTCTGGCGGAATTTTGCGAAAATAATTGCAGGGGTATTATCAATGGAATTCACCTCCTTCCATTCTTTCCCTCCTCATCGGACGATGGTTTCTCTGTCTTGGATTACCGTGCGATTGACCCTGCCTTTGGCACCTGGCAGGATGTAAAACGAATGGGGAAATCTTTCCGGTTGATGTTCGATTGCGTCATTAATCATAATTCTGCTCAGGGGCAGTGGTTCCAGGCTTTCCTGAGGGATGACGCCTCGTATCGTGATTACTACATAACTGTGCAGGGCAACCCGGATCTCTCCCAGGTTATCCGCCCTCGTACCCTGCCTTTGTTGACCGAATTCCAAACTGTCTCGGGAACTCGCCGCGTTTGGACCACTTTCAGTTCTGACCAGGTGGACCTGAATTTTCACAACCCGGGTGTCTTGCTGGAAATGATCGATATCATTTTAACGTATGCCCGGCACGGGGCTCAGTTCATCCGTCTCGATGCCATTGCATACCTTTGGAAAGAGTTGGGCACAACGTGCCTCCACCTGCCTCAGACGCATGCCATCATTCAGCTGCTGCGCTCGGTCTTGGATCAAGTGGCTCCACATGTCAGCCTGATTACAGAGACCAATGTCCCTCAGGCCGACAACTTTTCCTACTTTGGCGATGGTTGGAACGAAGCCCAGCTCGTTTATAACTTCGCCCTTCCACCACTGGTTCTTCACACTCTCCGTACAGGTGATTCAACCGTACTCTCAACCTGGGCTTCCGGGCTTGACCTGCCCTCTGAACGGACGACTTTCTTCAACTTCCTGGCCTCGCATGATGGAATTGGGTTGAATCCCGTTCGAGGGATTTTATCCTTCCCGGATATCGACGCACTCGTGGCTCAATCTCTTGCGCACGGCGGGTTGATCTCATACAAACAGAACCCGGATGGCACCCGTAGTCCCTACGAGTTGAACATCAATTACTTCGACGCGCTATCCGATCCGTCCGGGTTGGAACCCCTTGAAATTCAGGTGAACCGGTTCATGGCAGCCCAGGCGATTATGCTCTCTTTGCGTGGCGTGCCGGGAGTCTATTTCCATAGCTTATTTGGTTCGCGCAATTGGAACGCAGGGGTGTCACTTAAAAAGAACAACCGCGCCATCAACCGTGAAAAACTCTCCCGCCTCGACCTGGAGCATCAGCTTGCGGATCCAGCTTCAATCCGTTCGCAGATCTTTGAGCGCCATCGTGAGTTGCTTTCCCGGCGCAGAAGCTCGGCCGCGTTCCATCCTCACGGTCGTCAAGTTATTTTGGATGTTGGACGGGGAGTATTTGCCGTCTTGCGTTCTTCTCCGGATGATTCGCAACATGTTCTGTGTCTGCAAAACATTACTGCTCAACCCCAAACCGTTGTCCGTCCCGCTGCACGCTATTTACTCGAACCTTACCAGACCATGTGGCTGGATCAATCGTAATTCCTTGCCCTTCCCCCCTCTCTCCCACTTGCAAAGTGACCTGCTCTGCAGGTCTCTTTTTTCGATCCAATTCCAAATCCATGGATTAAATGGATCTTTTTATCCGCCTTCCGCTTCCTCGTGGAAGATCTTCTCCCCTGCCCGGATCGGCACTTTCAGTCGGTTTTCAGCTGGTGTGAGTGGGCAGGACCACGCCTCGTTATAAGCGCAGTAGGGGTTATACGCCAGGTTGAAATCCACCCGGAATTTGCCACCGGGTAATTGCTCCGGTTCTATATATCGCCCTGCTGGGTACGTTTCTTTTCCCGCCAGGCTGTCTGCAAACGGCAGGAAAAAACCGTCCTGGTTGGAATACAGGGTCAGTTCTGCGCCTTGTCCATCCACCTCGAATTTGAATCGACCGTAGCGCTTGTAGAGTTGCGGCTCCCCCCCTGTTGTCTGTATCGTAACGATGTCTTGTGTGGGAAAAACTTCGACCGTGGCTTCCAGCCTCAGGCTGGGATTCTCTGGATAATATTTGAGGCCTTTGAAATCGTGCTTTTGTGCATGCGTCAGCGGACTCTGCATGTGCTTCGCAAAGAATTCGTCTTTTTCGGCGCGGAAACTTTCCAACGGGGTCATGCTGCCCTCCTTCAAAATGTTAGATGACCTGGATGGTTGAAATGATACCCTCCAATCCCCGTGACGTAAAGTTTATCGGATGGTTGACACTCCCCCCTCCTTGGGGTATCCTCCCCCTGTCCGGGTGGGTCCGGCGCGGCGGAGCCTTTCGAACCCCGTCAGGTCCGAAAGGAAGCAGCGGTAAGGAAGTGTCTCCGGGTGCCGCCGGGATACCTGCCCGGACAATTTTATTGTCACCATGTCCCACTAGGGACAGGTTTCGGGAACCGTTTATTCCAAAGAAATTTCTTTTAATGAAGCTTATTAGGCACTACCTCGTGACTTGGTGCCTTGGTGGATTGTTCGAAGCCCATCTTCCCCCATACAGACTATAATACTCTCCTATGTTTCTCCCTACCACTCAAGAAGAAGTTAACCGCCTGGGCTGGGATGCACTCGACGTCATCCTGGTGACCGGTGATTCCTATATCGACAGCCCCTTTATCGGTACCGCAGTAATCGGCAAAGTTCTCCTCAACGCCGGTTACCGCGTCGGTGTGATCGCCCAGCCTGACCCGAAAACGGATGTCGATATTTCCCGTCTCGGGGAGCCGCACCTGTTCTGGGGAGTGACCGCCGGTAGCATCGATTCAATGGTCGCCAATTACACCGCCCTTAAAAAGCCGCGTCGGTCGGATGATTACACCCCTGGTGGTGAAAACGATCGCCGCCCTGACCGCGCCACCATCGTCTATTCCAATATCATCCGCCGTTTTTCCAGGCGGCTTCATCCTGCCAAACCCGCCCGGCCCATCGTTTTGGGGGGCATCGAGGCCAGCCTGCGGCGTGTTGCCCATTATGATTTCTGGGATGATGCTGTCCGGCGCTCTGTCCTTTTCGATGCCAAGGCTGACTATATCCTGTTTGGCATGGCTGAGAAAGCGACCCTGGAGTTCGCTGCCGCCCTGCGCGACGGGCAGGACCCGCGCCGGGTGCGCGGCCTGTGTTACATCTCCAGGGAGAAGCCTGTCGGTTACCTGGAATTGCCGTCCTTTGAAACCGTCGCCAGCGACAAGCTGGCTTTCATCGAGATGTTCCACTCCTTCTATAAGAACAACGACCCCATCAATGGGCGCGGACTCTGCCAGCAGCACGCTGACCGTTTCCTGGTCCAGAATCCGCCGGCTCCCTGGCAGACTCAACCCGAGTTGGATGCCGTCTATGCCCTCGACTTCGAGCGCGCTCAGCATCCATATTATGAGGCCCGGGGTCAGGTGAAAGCCCTGGAAACCATCCGGTTCTCCATTTCCACCCACCGTGGCTGCTACGGCGAATGTAGTTTTTGTGCCATCGCCGTCCATGAGGGACGCACGGTCCGCTGGCGCAGCCCCAAATCCATCCTCGCTGAAGCCGAACGCCTCACCGCTCACCCTGAGTTCAAAGGCTACATTCTCGACGTGGGTGGGCCCACTGCAAACATGTATGGTTTTGAATGCGACAGGAAACTCAGGAACGGTGCCTGTCCCGCCAAAAGCTGCCTCTTCCCGGAGATCTGCCCGCTTCTTGAGATCGATCACCGCCCTCAATTGGAGTTGCTCCGCCAGGTCCGGCAGTTGAAAGGCGTCAAAAAGGTCTTCGTTGCCTCTGGCTTGCGCTATGACATGCTTCTCGCCGACGCTCTCTGCGGTGAGGCCTTCCTGCGCGAGATCGTTGAACACCATGTCTCCGGTCAGTTGAAGATCGCTCCCGAACATTCCGAAAAGAATGTCCTCGACTTGATGGGCAAACCGGGACCGGACTCTCTCCTTGAGTTCAAGGAAAAGTTCGACCGCTTGAGCCGCCTCGCCGGAAAGCCGCAGTTCCTCACATATTACATGATCGCCGCCCACCCCGGCTGCACTTCCCAGGATATGCTCCACCTGAAACGCTTCACCAGCGAAAAACTCCGCGTCAACCCGGAACAGGTGCAGATCTTTACCCCCACCCCCTCCACTTATGCCAGCCTGATGTACTATACTGAACTCGACCCAATTACCCGCCGACCGGTCTTTGTGGAAAAGGATCCCCGCCGCAAGGAGCATCAAAAAGATATTCTCACTCTTAAACCTGCCGCGGAATTTTCCTGAAAGGGTGACCACTGATAACCACCAGGGACAATTGCCCTTCTTAGTGATCCTTCGCATTTAAATAGGTTTTCCTTTGGACTCCTTCTTCGCAGTATCCGCCCCTGGACTGGAACCCTTCACTGCCCTGGAATTGCACGTTCTGGACCTCGCCTCTGTCTCGGAAGAACCTGGCGGGGTCCTCTTCCGGGGTGATCTGGCTGCCCTTTATCGCGCCAACCTCCATCTGCGCACCGCCAGCCGTATCCTTGCCCGGCTGGGCAATTTTTTCTACGCCACCACCTCCTCCCAGCTTGAGCAGCGACTTGCCAGCCTGCCTTGGGAACGTTTCCTCTCCCCCCGCCAGCCGGTTTCTCTCCGCGTCACCTGCCATGCATCCAAACTCTACCGTTCTGACGCCGTTGCCCGGGTGGCCTCCCGGGCGCTGGAGCAGCGCATGGGAGCGCCTTCCCCTCTGATCAAGCCTGACGAGGAGAATGACCAGCCTTCCCAGTTGGTGGTCATCCGGCTTGCGGACGATAAATGTACCGTCAGCGTGGATTCATCCGGGACCCTGCTGCACAAGCGCGGCTATCGCCAGGCGGTCGCTAAGGCTCCTCTGCGCGAGACCCTCGCCGCCGCCATGCTCATGGCTTCCGGCTGGGACCTTTCCTCCCCGCTGCTGGATCCCTTCTGTGGTTCGGGGACGATCCCCATCGAAGCCGCCATGGCTGCGCTCGGCATCCCTCCCGGGCTCCACCGCCGCTTCGCCTTCATGGACTGGCCCAACTTCGACAAATCCCTCTGGCAGGCGGTCCTTGCGGGTGCATCTTCCGTTTCATCGATACACCCGGTCATCCAGGCCTCCGATCGGGACGCTGGCGCGATTAAAAGTGCTCAGGCCAACGCTGAGCGCGCCGGGGTTTCTGAACACATTGATTTCCAGTGCCAGGCGGTTTCATCCATCCAGCCCCCTTCCGGGATCGGCTGGGTCGTCACCAATCCACCCTATGGTCTCCGTCTCGGCGAGGGCAAAGATCTTCGCAACCTCTACGCCCGGTTCGGCAACGTTTTACGCCTGAAATGCCCCGGCTGGAGTGTATCCGTTTTATGCAGTGATCCTGCCCTGCTCGGTCAGATGCGCCTCAAGCTCGATACCTCCCTGGCAATGGTCAATGGGGGTATTCGTGTCCGGCTGGGGCGGGGAATTGTTCCGTAATAAGTGTTCGTTTTACCGTCAGGGGTGGGATTTATTCAAGTCTGCTCCAAAACTCATCTTAAAAACCCCCTTCACTCACATTTTTCATTCCTCCCCAACTCGGGTAACCCGGATTTTTCGCAGGTCTCAGTCTTCATCTCGTTTTTGATTGTTTTCCCTATCGATGAGAATTCGTTAATAATTATTGTTTTTCTCTTGACTCCTTGATAATTTGTATTATATTTTTAATAAAAACGATATAAATAGGCGCGAAAATGAAAGTCGGAATTTTCGGTTCAGGCATGGTGGGAAAGGCTCTCGCCAGCAAGTTGGCCGAGCTTGGTCACGAGGTGCTGGTGAGTTCGCGCCACCCGGAAAATTTAAAGGACTGGCTCGCCCAGGGTGGAGCCCGCCTCCGGGTCGGTTCGCTTGCTGAGACTGCTGCGCATGGGGAGATCCTTTTCAATGCCGTCAAAGGGAAGAATTCACTCGAAGCCCTCGCCTCTGCCGGGGTTGATGATTTAAAGGGCAAGATCCTCGTCGACATATCCAACCCGTTGGTTTTCTCCCCCGGGATGCCTCCCTCTTTATTTGTCTCTAATACTGATTCCCTGGGGGAACAGATTCAGCGCGCCTATCCTCAGGTCAGGGTCGTAAAAACCCTTAATACCGTTACCGCCAATTTAATGGTGAATCCCCGGGGACTGGCGAACGGCGATCATGCCATCTTTGTCAGTGGCAATGACGCCCAGGCAAAAGCGAAGGTCGTCGAACTTCTTACGGACTGGTTTGGATGGAAGCATGTCATCGATTTGGGGGATATCACCACCGCCC
>Ga0326726_10000602_pt1 | contig 32958 bp, 39 predicted proteins | sample MHFenrmetagenome_2_FD_207603 | JGI IMG/M metagenome (GOLD analysis project Ga0326726, IMG submission 207603) | Lab enriched peat soil microbial communities from Michigan Hollow, Ithaca, NY, United States - MHF15MN | ecosystem: Environmental > Terrestrial > Soil > Wetlands > Peat | place: USA...
GAAGGCACGCGGCGATCGAGCGTGCGCGGCGGTCGAGTTGCGCGTACGTGAGCGCCGTTCGCCGCGTCGGGTCGTCGCTCGGGCATACGAATGCAGCGTCATCCGGACGCTCGCTGGCGAGCCCGCGCAGGCAGCGGAGCAGATTCGCTCGGCCGGCGCGAAGGCCGACCTTTGCGCGTGCCCGAGTCTGTACGTCTAGCACATTGTTCTCCGGCTGCACTGGCTAGCGGCGTTGTCGTCCGCAGCTGATTCCACCAGCGCTTTGTGACGCGGCGCCCGCCGCCAAGGGGCGCCCACTGCAGCATCGGACGGAAGCGGACTTGGTATCACGTCATGTTGCGAGTGAAGACGGTCGCTAGGGGGTGATGACGTTGCCATTCGTTGGTCTGAAAATTGTTCATACGCAACGCCCTGAGAATGGACAAGGGGAACGACGACCCTTGGGCCCGACCGGCGCGCAATGAAATCTTATCTTACGTTTACCTTACTGGTTCGACTAGGCACGTTCAGTGCGCTAGCGTACAGTGCACTGAGCGGCGCGTACGGCCGCGGCGCGGGCTGTCGTCTAACTCGAGGATTCGGGTCGCGGCTTGCTCGGGGCCGCCGATGTCCGGCCAGTGTCAAGAGGCACTGGTGCCTCGGGGCCCAGCAGCCGCACACCGGAATAAACATAATGACAGCCCCGTTGGCCGGAAACGTCGCGCTCGTGACGGGTGCCGCCCGCGGCATCGGCCGCGCGATCGCAGTCAAACTCGCCACGGCGGGGTGCGACGTCGCCGTCAACTACTACAACAGCGCCCAGGAAGCCGAAGTGCTGTGCCGGGAGCTCCGGGCGCTCGGGCGGCGGGCCGTCGCGATCCAGGCGAGTGTAGGCGTCCCCGAGAGCGTCGACGAGCTGTTCGCCGAATTCCGCAAGCACTTCGATCGTCTCGACATCGTCGTCAGCAACGCTGCCTCCGGCGTACTGAAGCCGACGGTCGAGCTGACGTTGAAGCACTGGCGCTGGTGTCTCGAGACCAACGCGCTCGCGCTCAACCTGCTCGCGCAGCGTGCGCTGCCGCTGATGCCCAAGGGCGGTCGCATCGTCGCGCTGTCGAGCCTCGGCGCGTCCCGCGCGATGCCCGGCTACGGCTTCATCGGCGCGTCGAAGGCGGCGCTCGAAGCGCTGGCCCGCTCGCTCGCGCAGGAGCTGGGGCCCCGCGGCATCCGCGTGAACGTCGTCTCGGCCGGTGTGGTCGACACCGACGCACTCGCGTACTTCCCGAACCGGGAACAGCTGCTCGCCGGCTATGCCGAGCGCGCGCCGGCCGGGCCTGTGCTGACCCCCGAGGACGTCGCTGGCGCCGTATATCTCTTGTGCCTGCCCGAAGCGGGCATGATCAACGGTCACACGCTGGTCGTCGACGGCGGCTTCGCGATCTCCGGTTGAGCGCGCGCATGCAGGTGTCATCGGGGATCGAGGGCAAGACCGCGATCGTGACCGGCGGCAGCCGCGGCATCGGGCGCGCGATCGTCGAGCTTCTCGCCGCCGAGGGCGCCGACGTCACGTTCTTCTACCGCGACAACGCGGCGGCTGCCGCCGACGTCGTTGCCACCGGCCGCGCGCGCGGCGCCGCGATTGCCGCCCTGCAGGTCGACATCCGCGATTCGGCGGCGTGCGCGGCGGCAGTCGACAGGGTCGCCGAGCGCCGCGGGCGCATCGACATCCTCGTCAACAACGCCGGCATCACCCGCGACAACGCGCTCGCCGCGTTCGACGACGACGACGTCGCGGCCGTGCTCGACACCAACGTGACCGGCGTGTTCAACGTGACGCGCGCCGTCGTGCCGTACATGACGTCGCAGCGCGCGGGCACGATCGTCAACCTCTCCTCAGTTTCCGGTGACAAGGGCGGCCGCGGCCAGACCAACTATGCGGCGAGCAAGGGCGCGATCAACGCGTTCACGCGCGCGCTCGCCGTCGAGCTCGCGCCGCGGAAGATCCGCGTCAACGCGGTCTCGCCGGGCGTGATCGAAACCGAAATGTCGGCCGACGTGCGCGAGCAGTCGGGCGACGAAGTGCTCAAGAAGGTCCTGCTGCGGCGCTATGGCAAGCCCGAGGAGATCGCGTACGCGGTCTGGTTCCTCGCATCGGCCTATGCGAGCTACGTCACGGGGCAGGTGTTCAGTGTCGATGGCGGCTTCAAGATGGAGTGATGACGATGGCACAACAGGAAATCACCCGCGACGAAATCATAGCGATCTTCCCGACTGTAGCGAAAACGATGGCCGACGCGCTCGGCTGCGATGTTGACGACATCAAGCTCGACGTATCGCTGATCGAGAGCCTCGACGCCGAATCGATCGACTTCCTCGACATGGTCTTCCGGCTGGAGCGGGCGTTCAAGATCAAGATCCCGCGCGGCAAGATCGTCGAGAACGCGCGCGGCACGTTGTCCGAAGCGCAGTTCGAGCAGAACGGCCTCGTGACCGACGCGGGGCTAGCGCAGCTGAGGGCGTACCTGTCGGAAGTTCCTGCGGAGCGCTTCAAGACGCCGACCAAAGTGAAAGACATCCCACGCCTCTACACGCCGGAGACGTTCTGCAAGCTCGTGATCTCGGCGCAGCGATCGGCCGAAGCGGCCGGGTGATCCCGTCGCTTCCCGTGCGCCGCCATGGCTGACCACTTCGCCGCGTTCTCGTTCGTCGACCAGATCACCGGGCTCACGCCCGGGGTCCGCGCGCGCGGGCAGTTCGCGGTGCCCGCGGTGCTGCCGGCGTTTCCGTCCTGCCTCGTCGCCGAGGCGGTCGGGCAGCTCGCGGCGTGGGTGGCGATGGCTCAGGTCGGTTTTCGCGGCCGCCCGGTCGCGGCGCTCGCGAACGAGACTCGGTTCCACGGCGACGTCGCCCCCGGTGCGGTGCTCGGACTCGCCGTCGAGATCGACAGCTGCGACGACGAGGCGATCGCCTACGCGGGCCGCGCGACGAGCGGTGGTGCGCTGGCCATCGAGCTTCTCGACTGTCTGGGGCCCATGCTCCCGGTCGCGGAATTCGATTCGCCCGAGGCACTCGCCGCACGCTTCGAGCTGCTGCGCGGGCCCGGTGCGCCACCGGGACGATTTCACGGCGTGCCGGTTCCGGAGATGGTCCGCGGCGCTGGCGTTCCCGGCGAGAGCCTCGCCGCCGTGCTGCACGTGCCGACGGTGGCGCCATTCTTCGCCGACCACTTCCCGCGCCGCCCCGTCTTCCCCGCCACGCTGCTGCTCGATGCGCAGATCGGCCTCGCGCTACAGCTCGCGGCGCAAGCGCCCGACCTGCCCGCCGGCACGCAGCCCGCGCCGGTGCGGATGACGCACGTGAAGATGCGCTCGTTCATTGCTCCCGGCGAGGTGCTCGCGCTCGACGCGCAGCGCGCCCCAACCGCCGGGGCACGCCAGATCATGCTCAGAGCGCGCGCGAACGGCAAGACCGTCTCGACGGCGCGCCTAGAATACGCGCCGCGGAGGGTCGCATGATGGCCCGGCGGCGCGTCGCGATCACCGGCATCGGGCTCGTCACGCCGGTCGGCAACGATGTTGCCAAGACGTGGAGCGCGCTGCTCGAAGGCAGGAGCGGCGCTGCTCCGATCAGCATCTTCGACGCGAGCGGGTTTCCGGTCCGCATCGCCGCCGAAGTGAAGGAATTCAACGTCGACGTCGTCGATGACCGCAAGCTCCTCAAGTTCGCGAGCCGCTCACACCGGTTCGCGCTGGGGGCGGCCGAGCAGGCGCTGCGCGACGCTGGTATCCGCCCGACCGCGGCCGACGCAACGCGCTGGGGCTGCACCGTCGGTGCCGGCATGATGAAAGTCGAGTTCAACGACTTCGCGGCAATCCACCGTCACTCGGTCGTGGACGACGCCCTCGATCCCGCGCGGCTTCTCACCGACGATCATGCGAACGATCCGCTGGCGTTTTGCCGGACCACGTCCATATCCGGCCTGTCGCTGCTCGTGCGCCGCTACGGCATCCAGGGCTACGCCACGTCGGTGCACACGGCGTGCGCGTCGGGCGGGCAGGCGATCGGCACTGCGCTGAAGCTGATCCGCCGCGGCGCCGCCGATCGCGTGCTGGCAGGCGGCTTCGACTCGATGATCGGCCCGATCGGCCTGTCCGGCTTCTGCCTGCTCTCCGCGCTGTCGCCCGACAACGCGACTCCGCACCGCGCGAGCCGGCCGTTCGACGCGACGCGCAACGGCTTCCTGCTCGGCGAGGGCGCGGGCTTTCTCGTGCTGGAGGAGTGGGAAGCGGCGCGACGTCGCGGCGCGCGCATCTACGCCGAGCTCGCGGGCGACGGCAATTCGCTGTCCTCCTACCGGATCACCGATTCGCCGCCCGACGGCGACGGACCGATCCAGGCGATGCGCCAGGCGCTCGCCGACGCCTGCGCCACGGTTGCTGACGTCGACTACCTCAACGCCCACGGCACATCGACGCCAATGAACGACCGCAGCGAGAGCGCCGCCACGCGAGCGGTGTTCGGCGCCGAGACCGCCCGCGTCAGCGTGAGCTCGACGAAGAGCACGATGGGTCACCTGATCGCCGCCGCGGGTGCGGTGGAAGTTGCCGCCTGTGCGCTCGCGATCGCGAATGGCGAAATGCCTATCAACGCGAACCTGACCGAGCGCGACCCGGAGTGCGACCTGAACCTCGTCACCGGAGCGCCGCGGCGCCAGCGCATCCGCGTGGCCATGTCGAACTCGTTCGGCTTCGGCGGCTCGAACAGTTGCGTGGTGCTGCGCAATCCGGAAGAAGTGGACGGTGCCGGCGCGGTGCGCGCCTGAAGCCCGCGACGGTCAACGCGATGCCCAGAATCGTCATCACCGGCACCGGAGCCGTCTGCGCCGCCGGCAAGCACCCGGAAGACATCTTCGCCGCCGTGCGCGACGGCCACAGGGCGATTGCCGAGATCCGGCAATGGGACGCGTCTGGCTGGCCGACGCACGTCGCCGCCGAAATCGCCGAATTCAACGCGCGCGAGATGGTCGAGGACCGCAAGCTGCACAAGCTCATCCGGCGCACCGACCTCATCGGCCTCTACTCGGCCGGCTGCGCGATCGAGGGCTCGGGCCTCGTGCCGTACCGCGCGACGCTCGACGAAGGCGCGGCGGCGGCGTTTTCCGACCGCACTGGCGTCTGGGTCGGCTCAGGCAGCGGCAACTACGAGAACGACTATGACTTCTTTCCGCTCCTGACCGCCGCGCAGCACGACATGACGGCGTTCGGACGCGAGCTCGGCCACACGGTCAACCCGATGTGGTTGCTGCGCTCGCTGCCGAACAACGTGCTGGGCCACATCGGCATCAAGTACGGTTTCAAGGGCGCCAACGCCTGCATCACCAACCACAGCTGCAGCGGCGCCCTCACGGTCATCGAGGCCACGCAGGCGTTGCGCACCGGCGAGGCGGAGCGCGCCGTCGCCGTCGGGCACGACACGCCGATCGAGCCGCAGATGGTGCTGTTCTACTCGCGGCTCGGCCTCATCGCCGCCGACACGCTGCGCCCGTTCGACGCGAGGCGCGACGGCAGCCTGTTCGGCGAGGGCGCGGGTGCGTTGGTGCTTGAGACCGAAGCCTCGGCCGCCGCACGCAACGCCACCGCGCTGGGTGAAATCCTCGGCGCCGGGTACGCGTCCGAAGGTCTCGGGCTCCTCGCGGTCCGCGAGGACGGCGACGGCCTCGCGCGCGCGATCCGCGAAGCGCTGTCCGACGCGCGTCTGTCGCCGGCGGACGTCGGCATGATCGTCGCCCACGGCAACGGTACGCGGGCCTCCGATGCGTCAGAAGCAGCCGCGATCCGCACGGTGTTCGGCACGGCACCGCCGCCCGTCACCGCGTTCAAGTGGGCGCTGGGGCATGTCATCGCCGCCGCGGGCATCCTCGAGACGGTCGTCGCGCTTTGCGCACTGCGTCAGCGGATCGTTCCGGGCATCGGGACGCTCACTGAAATCGATCCCGATTGCGCGAGCCTGCGGGTCTCCGTGCATCCGCAGACGCCTCGGAGCGACGTCGCGCTGATCCTGAGCCGTGGCTTCGCGGCAACCAACGCCGCGCTCCTGGTTCGCGCCGCGTAACTCGCAGGTCGCGCGGTGGCGGACAACCATACCGGCTCGAGTCGCTGCGGGATCGACACCGTCGAAATCGCGCGGTTCGAACGGCTGCTCACGCAGGCGCCGGCCGCCGATCTGCGCAAGCTCTTTTCTGCGCAGGAACTGGCCGACAGCGGCGACGGCCCGGGCCGCGCCGCGAGTCTCGCCGCGCGCTTCGCCGCAAAGGAAGCCTGCGTCAAGCTCTTTCCGCGCGAGGTGGCGCTCGGGCAGATCGAGCCGGCGGACTTCTCTGTGGCGCGTGACAACTACGGTGCGCCCCAGGCCGTGCTGAGTTCAACCGCGCGGGCGGTGCTGGCTCGGCACCGGCTGTGCGGCATCGCGCTGTCGCTGACGCACGACCGAACGAGCGCATCCGCCGTCGCGCTGGCCGAGCCCGCGCAGGTCGCGGTGCCGGCGGCTGGCCGATTCCTCTACCGCTTTGTGCCGCTGCGGCGCCAGGTCATCCTCGCGAACCTGCGCCGCGTCTTCAGCGACACCGCGTCCGCTGCCGAGATCGAGCGGCTCGCGGCCGCGCACTACGCGCACTTGTGGCGGCTTGCCGGCGAGTTCATCCGCTTGCCCTGGATGTCGGAGGCGCGCAGGCAGGCACTCGTGCGCGTAGAGAACCTCGACACACTCGTCGCTGCAATGGCGCAGGGCAAGGGCGTCCTCGTCCTGACCGGCCATTTCGGCAACTGGGAGATCGCGAGGACAGCCGCCATTGCCCAGTTCCCGCACATGCGCGGCAAGTTCCACTTCGTGCGCCGCGCGCTGAAACCGCAGTGGCTCGACCGCCTCGTCACACACCGCCTCAAGCAGGAGGGGTTCGGCGTGTTTCCGAAGCGCGGCTCACTCGATGCGATGCTTGCGTGCCTCGAGCAAGGCGACGTGATCGTGTTTCCGTTCGACCGGCACGCGGGGCCTCCGGATGGCATCGAGGTCGATTTTTTCGGGCATCCGGCGTGGACGTGCAAGAGCCTCGCGATCATCGCGCTTGCGAGCGGCGCACCTGTGTTGCCGGCCGCCGCCTGGCGGGAAGCTGACGGCCGGCACGTGCTGCGGTTCGAGGAAGCGCTGCCCCTTGTCGAGTGCGAGAATGCGAACGAGGCGATCCGGCGCAACATGCTCGTCCATAACAGAGCGCTGGAACGCTCGGTCCTGCGCCATCCGGAACAGTGGTATTGGGTGCAACGGCGCTGGAAGCCCGCGGCGAGTAGGCTGCTGCCGCGCGCGAAGCGCTGACACCGCGGACGCTCCGCGCATGGAGCCGCTGAGCGGCTCTATCTCAACGCCGTCGGACCCAGTCGCAGGACCGGCAGACCGGATACGCGTCGTACCGGAGCTTCCCGAAATCGTCGCGCACGCCCTTAAGTACTGCTCCCGTCCAGACTTCCTCGACAGTCTGGGAGTTGAGATTTCCGAGGACCTGAAGGCCGTCGGAGTCCATGCAACAGGTGACGACTCGGCCGTCCCATAGCACCGACATGCTCGTCCAGGGGAAATAGCAGACGGACACGATCTTCGTGCCCATCGGGTTGTAGTCCCGCCCGCCGCCATAGTTGTGCAACGTGCTGATGTTCAGACAATCCCCTGCCTTCTTGTCGATCAAAGGTTCCCACAGGGCCCGGAACTCGCCCGTCCGGGCACGGTTCGTCTCGTTCGGGAGGTACTGAACGATCAGGCGCGGGTTGCGGCGCCCCATTTCGGCCCTGATTCGCAGGAAGTCCTTGATGTTCTGCAAGGTGGCCCTGAAATCCAGGTGCTTCATGGTACTGTTGTAAGACTCCTCATCGGTCCCGTAGAAACTGATCTTCATCTTGTCCAGGCCCGCGGCGATGATCTCCCTGGACCTTTCGGGAGACAGCAGGGAAGCGTTGGACACGATGTACGTTTGCTTGATCCCGTACGCCTTGGCGATCCGGATCCGCTCGGGCAGCAGCTTGTCCAGCATCGGCTCGCCGAATCCATGCAGGTGCGTAACGGGCTGGCGCTTCAGACCGGAAACCTCCCGGATGATCTTCCCGAACAGGCCGAGGTCCATGAATCCGCGCTTCCGTGAGAGCAACTCCCGCGGGCACATGACACACTTGGCGTTACAGTGATTCGTGTTCTCGATCATCATGATCGAGGGCAGCGGCATGTGATACTTGTAATGCGGGTAGAAGATCAGCGGCGTCTTGACCAGCGACAGGAGCACCTGCGTTGTCTTGTCACCGATATTGAGGATCATGTCTTCTTTCCCTTTCCCGAGAGCGAATAGGAAAAAGCCCCGGCGGTTCGCGCCGAGCCCTTTCAGTAGTGGTAGCCGGGGCGTGCTCGCGTACTGACCGCGTGCACGCTCGCGAGGTCGTTGTGCCAGTCTCTGCGGCCTAACCTGCCCGCGACGCGGGGCGTTTCCATCGTCAGATCTTCCCCAACAGCAGCAGAATGATAATAACAACCACGACCACGCCCAGGATGCCGGTCGGGCCATACCCCCAGTTGCGGCTATGAGGCCATGTCGGCAGCACTCCGAGCAGCATCAGGACGAGAACGATCAGTAGAATTGTTCCAAGACTCATAACGGCTTTCCTCCACTTTTTTTTGTTTGCTGTGCGCCTCGTCGTGCGAGTTCACCGGATGCGCACCGTCCGGTTTCGGAACTCCGAATCCGCCAACACCACCCCGGATTCCGTTCACCACGTTCGCGAGGATATCGCGTTCGCGGTTTCTCAATGGACCGCGGGTTGGGGCAAGAGACGATCGGTCTCTTTCTTGACTACCGAGTAACACTCGCAACACAGCTCCTCCAGCTTGGACCGGTCCAGCACCGCGATGTGCCCGCGGGTGTACTCGATCACACCGAGACGCTGCAACTTGCCGGCGGCGTCGGTGACGCCCTCACGGCGGACGCCGAGCATATTGGCGATGAGCTCCTGGGTCATGCTCAATTGGTTGGAAGACAGGCGGTCGAGAGACAGCAGCAACCAGCGGCACAACTGCTGGTCTACTGTGTGATGCCGGTTACAGACCGCGGTCTGGGCCATCTGCGTAATCAGCGACTGCGTGTAGCGCAGCAGCAGGTGAAGCATTTGCCCGTGACGATTGAACTCCTGCTTGAGTCGCCTACCGGTCAACCGGTAAGCGAACCCGGCACTCTGCACGATCGAACGGCTCGTCGTTGTCTCGCCCCCCATGAACAAAGCAACGCCAATGGCACCTTCGTTGCCGACCACGGCGATTTCCGCAGATGCGCCGTCCGCCATCACATACAAGAGCGAGACGATCGAGTCAGTAGGGAAATAGATGTGGCGCAGCGTGCTGCCAGACTCGTACAAGACCGTACCGAGCGGCATTGGGACGAGTTGCAGGTGCGAGAACAGTCGTTCCCGCTCCGCCGGTGGCAGCGCAGCCAGGATGTGATTTTGTTCTGGATGATGCGTCTCGGGCATCGAGAGCGTCAACCGTAGCAACTAACGGCGATACTAGCCGCCCAGTATTATAAGCCACTTATCATTCGCTGCGTTATGCACGCGCGGATGCAATCGATGGTCGCCTCCAATTTTCCAGCCACGTTCTCGGCGGCGACGCTTGTTTCTCTGCCTGCCTGAATTTCTGCGAGCAGCCAGTCGTTCATCTCCTGAAGGTAGCCATCTAAACCGAGCCGTGCTGAGACCAAGCGGTCCCAGTTTGGTCGCGTCATACTGGTGTTAGCCATGATGAGACTCCGTAGCACGGCAGCACGATTGGTCCACAGCTTTGGCCGCAGGAACCGGACCGGTCTGTACGGTAGCGTACACAGGCGCCGCCGCAGGTTGGCTTTGTGTGTTATGTCGTGTGGCTTTTGGGTGAAGGGAGTCGATTAGCCGGACGTGAAATGGAGCTGCCGCTGCGTACGACTCCGCGGCGCGCAGGATGCGCACGCTCATGAACCAGGAGTACCGCGAGGCGATCAGCCGGAGACGCACCGCGGGCTCGAGGGGCGCGCCCGCGCCGGTTATTCGACCGGCGCGCGAGGAACGCGCGATCGCGCACCTCGCAGACGTGCTACCGAAGGCGTTCGTCTGCGCCAGCTTCACTCATCGCTGTGTTCGGATCCATCGCACCGGTGACGAATACGAAGAGTGTTTTCGGTCCGTTCATCAGGGACCGGTGTCCGCTGCACGGGGCTTCACGGCGGCGACCCGTGCGCGCACGCTCTTGATGATCAGCGGTGCCGAGTCACTATTGGCCGTGTTCGCAACGAAGGCTGGAATCGCGCCGCCGGGATCGGTGTGGACGAAATAGGTGACGAGTGTTGCCTTGGGGTCGACATCGGGCCGCAGATCCCAGGACCCATCGTTGATGGATGTGGCCACGCCGCGACCACGGCGCGAGGGTTCGTCGGTCGCGGCGAGTTTCCAGACGATGCGGTAGATGCTCCGGGCTGCAAGCGTCGCGTCGGCGTCGACCCGAATCGTGTAGTAGCGATCGCTGACCGAAAACGGAAACGCGTGCTGCTGGAAGACCCAGTTCACGCTGCCTTCCGTCTTCAAGACTTCGGTCGCCGCGACATAGGGCATGAATTCCGAATAGTGTGCAAAATCGAAAAGCACCGCAAATACTTCTTCGGGCGCGGCGGCAACAGTGGCGATGGCCATCACCTCGCGGATTCGCGAACGCCGAACGTTGCGCGTGTAGACGCAGATCGAGTCGCGATCGGCGACGGACTTCCATTCACCTGTAGACGCACCCGTGTCTGCTTCGGTCGCCGGACGCGCGGGGCACGCGTCTGTCGCGACGACGGGCGTCGTTGCTGACCACATGACCAGGGCCAGCATCGGCATCATCTTGTATAGGACGCGTGCCGTGGGTTGCGTTGCGGCAGTCACGGCGTCACCTTCTAGCGTGAATGCGTCCAAGGCGTCAACGTAGTTGGCTCGTCGAGCGAGTGCCTTCATCGGGGCGTACTTGCCTATCGCGCAAAGACCCGCTATTTGCACCGGCCTTCGACTACGAGGGTTCCGGACACCTCCTGGCGCGACGTGATTCCCCAACCGTGGGCGCAGAACTGATATCGGGCCATGGTCGAACGGGAGGCTGGGCGGAAGGTCCGGGTAGCCGTTGTAAACGGCAATGTCCGGGCCCTTCGAACGGCAATGGCCGCAGAAAATGCAGCCGTTGATAAGTTTGGTAGCGGGGGCAGGATTTCCTTATTTCCGCGTGCGAATAGAGCTGCATTAAAACCGCGCCCCCGACTAAGAGCGGCTGACCCGAGGGTGGCAGGAGCGCCACCAGGAGAACGTAAGGCACTAGGCAGTTGCGCGAGCTGATCCTTCAGTCACGACTGACGGATTACTTACCTGTCGCGTTCGGCACTGAACTCTGGCGCCCTGGATATGCCGCGTGGCCTGGGCGCTCAGATCGCCGATTGAGACCCGCTCGAGTGAAACCAAGATCGTCGCGGCATCGCCGCTGTCATTGACCCGGCGCAGCGCATCCTGCACAGCAAGCCGCGCAAATTCTAGACGCGCCCTGCTTCCGGGATCCTGGTTCTCTGCGAGGCGCCTGCCGAGCCAGTGGTCGGCCTCCCGCAGTTGGCGCCGTAGGATGTCTTTGTCTGCGGGGGTGCGCATCAATTGCGTCCCAGCGGGGGTGCCACATCTCAGGTTTCCGATCTTCCAGTACGGCCTGCCGGGCTATTGCGGGCAGCCGTAATCAGGAGCGTGTCATGAGCATAAACAAAGACCAATCTTCAGGCCGAGTCAAAGAAGCGAAAGGCAAGATCAAGGAATTCGCCGGCAAGCTCGTGGGCAATGAGCAGTTGGAGGCAAAAGGCAAGGTCCAAAGAACCCTTGGCAAGGCTCAAGCAAAGTATGGTGACGTCAAGCACGACGTGAAGGAATCCTCCAAGAAAGGCCGCTGACTCCAGCCTGGCGCTCTCGGCAGCAAACTGCCGCAGGGGAGATGACGGTCAGTTTGCGGACGAGTTCATCCGAATCATCACGGACGAGACCGCCGGCGATGTCCTGGGGCAGCTCGAGCGCACCTTCATTGCGAAGAACTGCGATCACAGCGCCGGCCGCATCCGTGGAAAGCCTTAGTGATTCGGCAAAGTGCGGCGCGTGGCTTGTGGGAAATACGGATGCGCCCTGATTGCCGAGGCGCGTAACCTGAAAACGTATTTAGGGGAGCGAATAACAATGCTGTGGACTATTGCGGTCATCCTGGTTGTGCTTTGGTTGGCCGGACTGGTGTCTTCGTACACCCTGGGCGGCTTTATTCACATCCTCTTGGTCATCGCCGTCGTGATCATCATCGTCAATCTGGTTCAGGGCCGACGGGGACTATAGCGGGCGAACGAAACCATCTCGAAATCGCGTCCTCGCGCCGACCCCACCTCACCGCACGTGCGGGGTTGGAGGCGGCCACTTAAGCAATGAAAGGTATTGTCATGAAACGGCGCGACGGGAAACACGGGCAACGCGGGTAATACCGGCACTACAGGCGCAACCGGCACTACAGGCGCAACCGGCACTACAGGCGACACCGGCACTACAGGCGACACCGGCGCGACGGGAAACACGGGAAATACTGGCAACACGGGTAGCACGGGTGAGACCGGCGCGACGGGAGACACGGGCTCCACCGGCGCGACAGGTGACACCGGGAAACCCGGCACGAGCCCGCCGCCCTGAGGGCGCCGGACGAGCCTGAAGACTAGTCTCCACGTAGTCGCGCCGGCCCTCTTGGGCCGGCGCGTCCGGCGGTTGCCGACCTCCTGCTAACACTCACCGAACTCTGACTGCGCGCAGGTTCTTGCAGCACTGCCGGAACTTCGCGGCGTGTTCGGGTTGGGTCAGCATGTAGACACTCCTCCAGGTTTCCAAGTGGAAGACATCTTACGGCTGCGCCTCACACATCGACGGTGCAGGCTGTACCAATAGGATCCGGGTCAAGCGGACCCTGGTGGAATCCAAGGTGCTCGACACCGTGCGCCGTGACTTGCTCCACCCGGACACTATCGCCGAGGTCGAGCGTCGGTTCCGCAAGGCGATCAAGCGCGGGCCGAGGAAGGCCACCAACGCGGCGCAGGTCGAACGGCTGAAAGGCGAGATCGACAACCTGGTCGCCGCCATCGCGAGCGACCGGTTGCAGAACTCGCCCGCCCTCGCCCACCGCTTGGCAGAAGCCGAGGGAAAACTGGCGAATGTGAACCATGGTGCACACTTGCCGGTCGGGCCGAGGATTACCCCGAGCCCGCATCGGTCCGGTGAGTACTTAGTGGCCGAAATCGGCCTAGAGACGGCATCCCTGTTTGCAGCCTCAGGGATGCCGGAAAGTTTGGTAGCGGGGGCAGGATTTCCTTATTTCCGCGTGCAATTAGAGCTGCGTTAAACTCGCGCGCTGTGCTCGACCAGCCAGCCCAGCGTGAAAGCTACGGCGCGACGCTCCCATCGTCGCTCGACGGTCCGTGTCCACGCGCCAGCCGCTGTGCGAGTCAGCAGCACGTCTGCGTGAGCTTCCAGCAGTGCGTCTTGGGTTACAGCGAGGTCCGCTGACCCCGATTCGCACCGTGCCACAGGCTCAGTTGATGTTGACTGAAGATCCAGAGGAAACGATGCACCGCGTGGCGTCCGTGTTGAAATACCTAGCGGCTAGCGAACTGGACTCAGAACTCGCGGACGATGATGTGGAGTTTGGCCGCCACGTCCTGCCGAAAGACTTAGCCGCCGCACTCGAGCACGCCGCCCATGCGCAACGTGTGGCTGCAGTGGAGTGTGCGGCGATGAGCTGAACCTTTACCTCATGAGGTAAAGGTTAATGCCCCAGCTGGCGAGGTCGCATGGGGCTAGGTACGCCACCGCACAGACTGGCCGGGCTGATGTGGCCAAGATCTAAGACCGTGATCCCCAGTAGTTCGGCAAATGGAGCAATTTAATGGGCCCACAGCCGCCCGCTGAAACGCACTCGCCGCTAGTGCCTGTGGCACTCTACTACCACCGCTCCAGTGTGGTGCTCATCGCGTTACTCATTGTGGGATGCGCGTTCTACGTCAATTGGGGTGTGGGCGTAATAGTGACCGTGTTCGTGGCTCCGGTAATTGCAGGTGCGTGGAAACACGCCTGAGCAGCGCTGTAGGTATCTACTGCTGCCGTATCGGCCCGCAGCGATGCGTCACTTCCAACCGCACCAAGTCCCAGCGCAGAGCCTCGACTTGCTGCATCCCGACCGTCGCTTCAACAGCAAGGTAAGTCGCGACTGCCTGACCGGATACGACTACGGCCACAATTAAGGCACGTCGAGTGACTGGCATGTGCGTCGCCGCGAAATCATTCGAGCACGGCATAGCTTTTAGTCCCGCGGCCTAAGTGAGCGAATCATGATCCGCGAAACTGGAACACCCCGGTCGCAGCTGGTGAACGCAACGGTATTGCTCGCCTTCCTCGCCGTGACTGTGCTCTTGTACTTCGCCCAGGACGCTTTCATTCCGGTCGCGGTCGCACTCTTTCTTGCATTGCTACTGACGCCTGCGGTAGATCGCCTTCAGCGTTGGCATGTGCCGCACGGGCTCGCGGTCACGATCGTCATGTTAGGGGTTCTGTTGGCGGGAGCGAGCGCCGTCAATGCAGTGTGGAATCCCGCCAAAGACTGGCTCGCGCGCGCTCCGCAGACATTGCGAAAGATAGACGCGCGCGTTCGACCGGTACGCTTAGTGTTCGCGCAGGTCGATGCAGTGACCGAGCGTGCCGGGCGTCTGACGGAGAGCACCCCGCAGAGCACCTCTACAGCCGGCGGCGCAGTCGCTGCACCCGAGACCGGGAAGGCGTTATCGATAACGAAGTCAGTCCTCGAAGGATTGACGGTCATTCCGCTCACGCTGTTCTTTCTACTCGGCGGTCCGCCGCTTCTGGCACGCATGGTCGCGTCACTCTCGGGAAAGGAAACCTCGGCCAGGTCGTTGCGACTCATGGAAGCGATTCGGGTGGAAGTCGGGCGTTACTTCGCGACAATTGCGCTCATCAACGTCGGCTTGGGTGCGGCAACCGCCGCCGCAGTGGCCGCCCTCGGCATGCCCAACCCGATCCTGTGGGGAACGATTGCCGGAGCCCTGAACTTCATCCCGTATCTCGGGCCGATTACGACCATCGCCATTTTGGGGGGCGCGGCACTAGTGACTTTCGATGATCTGGGACACGCGTTGGCTGTGCCCGGTGCATTCATCGTGCTTCACTTGATCGAGGGCCAAGTCGTGCAGCCACTAACCGTCGGACGCCGCCTCGAAGTCAATGCACTCGTAATCCTGCTGGCGGTCTGGTTCGGGTTCTGGTTCTGGGGAATCCCAGGCGTGCTTCTCGCCATTCCCCTATTGGTCGCATTGAAAGTGGCCGCTGTGCACCAGCCCTCCTGGCAAGCGGTGCGCAACTTCCTCGCACCGAATGAGGGTTGGCACCCAAAGAAGCTCGATAGACTGCTCCGCGCCGGCGACCTGCGCGCGATGCGCTCCGGCGTTCCCACTGCACCTGCCACCGCGCAGCATGCTTCTCCGAAAACGATTCGCCCACTCAGCGATAAAGCTGATTGACACGGTTTCTCTTAGGCCAGGGCCTACAACGCGCCATTCATCTCAAAATCAAGGAGAATTCATGTATTATCAACTGTCCAGTGCAGAGCGCCTACCCTTCCTTGCAGGGGTCGGTGAGTTGTACCGCTGGGTCCGCGAGGCTGTGTCAGTGCACTAACGGGCAGAAGGCGACGGCTGGTTGTGTGCCTGTGAATTGATTTGTCTCGTAGCTGCCGAGCAAGGCCGCGACCGCGTCGCCTGAAGTTGCACTATCCAAGCCCATCTTTCGGCGCGCCCTCAGCTACGGTTGCGACACCGACTAGCTGCCCGCACTGGCTGAAAAGAAGAAGAGATGATGTCCGACTTACTACCGTTCATTCGCGCGTGGATTTCCGACCCGCTACACGTCGCTGCAATCGCTCCATCGAGTTCGGCGCTTGCCCATTTGATGACGAGTGAGATTTCGTCCGAGACCGGGCTGGTGCTCGAACTCGGGCCGGGCACGGGGGTGTTCACGCGTGCGCTGCTCGCTCGAGGAGTGAGGCAAAAGGACCTCACGCTCGTTGAATACGGATGTGACTTCGCCCGGCTGCTTGAGCATCGCTTCCCGGACGCGCGCGTCTTGCCCGTTGATGCCGCGCGACTCGGGGAGGTAAGTCTGTATCAGGGCACGCCGGTCGGCGCTGTCGTAAGCGGATTACCTCTTTTCTTCATGTCCCGACGCAAGGTGATAGCGATCCTCTCCGGAGCCTTCCGCTACGTTCAGCCTGGCGGGGCTTTTTACCAGTTTACGTATAGCCCGCGTTGTCCAGTGCGGCGAGCGATCCTCGAGCGGCTTGGCCTCAAGGCGACGTCCATAGGGCGCGCAGTACGTAACATTCCGCCGGCCGCCGTCTTTCGGATCACGCGGCGCACACCAACTAGATTCCTCGTCGGAGGAACGGGCAGCGAATGCCAACGCGTCCGGCACCGAGTCCTCGACGACCTTCTATCTCGGCATCATAACGGCGTAGCGGGATTGCACTTCGTGATGGCCCTGGCGCGTGTTGGCCTGCGGGGTGACTTATATAAAGACTCTTGTAAGTCGCGTTACTACAGATAAACGATGGATTGACCTGCACCCAAGTCGACGTTCCCGCGGGGCCAGCCGACAAAGAGCACCTGACACACAGGCGCGCGCTCAGGCCTCGTAGACACTATCGGCCGCCTTGATTCGTCGCACGAGACCCGGCGTAACGAGCGAGACGGCAATTGATTGTCCGCTTACGGACACTCATAACTGGCGGGATTGGGTCGATATCGGACAAATAAAAAGGGCCGCGGCGGTTCGCGCCGAGGCCTTACTAAGAAGTGGTAACGGGGGCAGGATTCGCTAATTTCCGACGTCGCTTAAAGCTCACCCGCAACGCATAGGCTAGGGCTGCACCCGGCCACATCGCGGCTCGCCCGCACGTTCGCTCTGGTTGCGATCCCGAGACCCGGCCGCAGGGCCTACGGTATTTTGCCGATGATCTTCTTGATCTCGTCTACAGAAAATCCGCGCAACGTCTGCGTTCGCACGTTGCCAAGCGAGGCCACTTTCAGCAGTGCTGTCATAGCCGCTTCATCGGCGCCCTCTGTGACTATCACAATGTCGTAATTCCCGACGGTGTAATACGCGCTCTTCACCATTACATCGAGCTTTTCAGCCATCGCCTTGAACGCCTCGAGCCGAGCCGGCGAGTCCTTGACGTTCTTGATCCCCTGATCCGTAAAGTTCAAAAGGCTTATGAAGGTTGCCATGGTCCACCTCCGTTAATGAGTGAGAGCTGACTGCACCACCGTTCGGACCCGCGCGCCATTAGAGCTTGTTCGTATGGCCGCCGACGCAGGTACCTGCCTCGAAGGAGGCTTTCCGTGCAATTCAACAAAGAGGGTATCCCCGAGCGTTCCACAGCCCGCCCCCGCTACTCTTTGCGCATGTCACTGGGCTTTATCGGGGAGGAGGTCCTCGAAGCGCTCCGAACCCGAAACGCGTAACCTGCGGTAGTGATAGCCGCCCGCGAGCGCCTTGCGAATGCGCATGCAGGTCGCTTGGTATTCAGCGCCGGATATTGCGGTCATACTGGTTTAAATGGCGTCTTAGTCCAGGAGCCTGACAATGACTGCTCGCGCTCCCAATCGCGATGAAGTTGGCCCTGTCGTCGAATCTCCTCATCTCGACCGCAGGGCCTTCCTGGCGGCGTCGAGTGCCGCGGCAGTGTCTTGCGGATTCGGGTTCTTTTCCAGCGTAGCCTTTGCCGCTGCGCTGACCCAGGCGCAGCGCGACAAACTGACCCCAGCGCAGATCATCGCGGAGATGAAGAAAGGCAACATGCGCTTTCGCAACGGTCAGGAGACGCCGCACGACTACCTCGCCCAGCAACGGGCGAGCGCGAAGGGGCAGCATCCCGCCGCGATCATCCTCAGCTGCATCGATTCCCGCGCGCCCGCGGAAACCATCCTCGATCTCGGCATCGGCGATGTGTTCAACGCTCGAGTCGCAGGCAACATCGCGAATGCCGACATACTGGGCAGTATGGAGTTCGCCTGCAAATTGGCCGGGGCAAAAGTCGTACTGGTCATGGGCCACACATCCTGCGGAGCGATCAAGGGCGCGATCGACAAGGCACAGCTCGGCAATCTCACGGGACTGCTCGCAAAGATCCGCCCGGCGGTGGATGCCACCTCATTTGAAGGAGAGCGTTCTGGAAAGAATTCCGCTTTTGTGGATGCGGTAGCTCGCAAGAATGTCGAGCTCACATTGGCTGAGATCCGGAACCGCAGCTCGGTGCTGGCTGAGTTGGAGAGCAGCGGCGCGGTCAAAATGACCGGGGCGATGTACAACATCGAGACTGCAGCGGTCGATTTCTTTGCCTGGCCTGAATTGAGCTGATTGCACCGCTCCTGCAGGGCGCTGGAGCCAGTCCGAATTATGGTAGCGGGGGCGGTGAGTGAGGGTCTGCCATTTTGGACTCAAGCGAATTACGGACGCCTGAAGGCTCTCCTGGGGAACGCGAGCTTCGGCGCGAGTTACGTCGGCCGCAGATGCTCGCGATCGTTGTGGGGGGGGGATCGTCGGCGCTGGCATCTACATTCGGCCGGCATCGATCGCGCGGCTGCTCGGGTCCCCAACGCTAATATGGGCCGCGTTCAAGTATGACGCGGCGTCCGATAGGTTCATGCCCGGCACCGTCGCTGACAAGCCACCGCAGGGGAACGACGCCAAGTGCGGGTTCGCGTGCCACACTGTAGCGAAGAACCGGGACTACGTTTTCACGCAGTACGGGAAGAGGTGAGCGCGCGCATAAGGTTGCCGCGACAAAAGCCCCGGCGGTTCGCGCCGGGGCCATTGAGGATCTTGCCGGGGCCATTGAGGATCTTGGTAGCGGGGGCAGGATTCAGTATTTGTCTGCTTGCGCATTCCGCGCACGCGTGCTGCATGATTTGAGGCGCGCCCCGACACCTCGCAGTGCCGGGGCGCTCCGCTCCGCTTTGAATTGCAGCGCCCTATTGCTTGTCAAACACCATCGTGTTTTGGAATTTCTCGCCTTTTGCATTCGTCCCCTTCCCCTTGATCGTCAACACTTTCCCATCCTTGGAGATCACGCGCGTGCTGGTGCTGACTACTTTACCGGCCTTCTTCAGTGTCGCCTCGACAGTTGAATCGTCGATGCGCTTCAGCGAGATCGTATCCGCATCCGGATTGCCAGTAGTGGGGAAGTCCTTGCCGTCGAAGCTGCCAGTGAACTTCATCTGTGTGTCCTTGCCTTCGGCGTCAACTCCTTTGGCGCTCATCTTGACGACTCCGCCGATGACCTCGTAGGTCCGCGTCTGGCTCTTTGGTGCGGGACCGGGATCAAACTTCGATTTTGCTAGATTGAGTACCCAAGTGCCGTTTGAGGGATCAGCTCCCTGGGCTAGTGCCTGGCTCACAGGCACGAGCATCGCTGTCATTGCCGCGAGAATGATTGTCCGCAAGAGTGTATGCATCGAACTCCTCCTTACTTCTTAGCTGTAACGTTACCTGGATTTGAATTTTCCGCCCGCTAGACCGTGGCTGTCGGTGCGCTATCGAACATTGGGACTCTGCCGGGGCGCGAGTTGGATTTCGAACACCCCTGAATTCAGTGATATTCAATTGCGCTGACGGGAGTCAGCAGGCGTGAACTCAAGCGAAGATCATCCTGACAGCGCCGACTGTAGTCGGGCGAAGTACCAAATCCACCCTCCGATCTGAATCGCCAGCGCAAGGCTTTGCACCCAGGGCCGCCGGATGAAGATCGCCGCCACGCTTGTCGCCAAGGCCATCGGAACGATAACGAGATTCTGTGCTGGCCATTGCGAGATGCCGTAGGCCTGACCAAGCACGGCATTAACCGCCACCGTGACCCAAGAAAGAATTGCGTAGGCGATGAGGTATTTTCGGCCTTCCTCGGCATGGAATTCTTGCAGGTCGATCTCGCCTCTTTCGGGGATTCGCGGCGAAACGAGACGAGCCTGCATGTAGATCCCAGCCGCCACCGAGAAATAGAACGCGATCGAGCCGATGTCCCAAGTCCTCACCGTGTGCAGGTCCCACAAGCCGATCCACCATGCACAAGTGAAGAGTAGCGCAGCCAACATCCAGCCGGCGTTTAACCACGAGAGCCGGATACGCTTCGACGCGATGATGATTTCCCCCGCCGTCGACAGCACGTGCGTAACCGCCGCCGCATACACGAACGAGAATAGGATCAGGATAAAATCGTATGCATGCATAGGGACGCCCTGTGATCGAGGGTCGCGGTGAATGGGTTAGCCTATCAGCAAGCGAGGTCAAGTGGCGGAACCGCTAGGCCAGGATGTTGGGACAGGTACTCTGATCACTCTGGCGTTTTCAGCCACTGCGGGAGTGTTGGTTGAGTTCTACGATTTCACGCTTTTCGGATTCGCTGCGGCCAGCGCGTTCCCAGCGATATTCTTTCCGAATCTACCACCTACGCAGGCCCTGATATTCTCTTACCTAGCCTTTGGCGCTGGATATCCCGCGCGGCTTTTTGGCGCATTCATCTTTGGGCACTTTGGCGATCGCGCGGGCCGTAAGTTTGCGTTCTTGATTAACATTGTCGTTGTCGGCGGCAGTACGTGCCTTACTGGCCTGCTACCCGGCTATGCAACGCTGGGTATTGCAGCGCCCATACTTCTGATTCTCTTGCGAATCATCCAGGGCGTAGGGGTAGGCGGGGAGTTTGGCGGCGCCCCACGTCGCTACTTGCGGAATTTGGGGCCAAGCGACGGTCCCGCGCCTTCTGGATGTCGCTTGCCAACCTAGGCATCGCCCTCGGGGTGTTGGCCGCGAGTGCCGTCTTCCTGGCGCTGAGTAAAACTTTCGCGACCACCGGATGGCGGATCGCCATGCTGCTCTCTGCTGTAATCGTGATCCCCGCATTGGTCGCGCGCTACAAGCTGGCCGACTCGCCTCTCTTTGAGCAGCTCAAACGCCGGGAGCAGCTCGCCCGAATGCCGAGTTTCAGCGTGTTTAGAAAGCACGCCGTTCCGATCTTCCTCCTTGCGACGGTCTCCGCCTTCCAGCTGATGGACTCAGTCGTGACCGGAACTTATATCCTTTCATTCATGGGCATCGCGGGCATCGCCTTAACAACGGCGGCAACGATCATTTTTGTCGGTCGGATCGGCGCTGTGCTAGGCGTGCTCCTCAGCGGGCCCTTGGCCGACCTCTGCAAGCGAAGAGTGGTTGCGTACTTCGCGATCGGGCTCACGACACTGCTCTCTTACCCGTTTATCCTCGCGATCCTGGGCAAGCACATTTTGCTCGCGATGATTCTGCAGTTTGTTGTCGTCCTTTTCGGAATGGGGCTCATGCACGGGCTTGCCCCCATTTTGACCGCGGAGAGTTTTCCGACAAAATTCAGATATTCGGGCGCAGGAATATCCTTTAGCCTGGCCGGCATGCTTGGCGGAATGATCGTGCCGAGCGTTCTTGCGAAACTCATAGGCAGCGACGTTCTTCACAATTGGTACTACGTGCCGGTGGTCTACGCTGTGTACTGTGCGGCGGCGATGCTGGCCCTGATGTTTCTCCCGGAAACGCGTGATATGAAATTGGAAGATCTCGATCGGGACTAACAACGCGATTGAGCTCGGTCGATTGCCCCAAAAGGTTCAGCGCCGATTACGAAAAAAGGCCCCGGCGGTTCGCGCCGGGGCACTAGTAGAAGGTGGTAGCGGGGGAAGGCCGAGCTATCTCACTTGGCCGGTGCTTCCTTGGTCTTCAACTCCACCAGAATCACCTCAAAGGGCTTGTCGCCGGTGCTCTCAGGGTTATGACTGCCGGCGGGAGTCCATTCGGCTACCCCGGCCTTAAACGGAACAATCTGGCTCTTTCCGTCTGGCGCCGTCATGCGTGCCTGGCCGTCGGTGAGGTATACGGCCACGCTATCCGGGTGGTGGTGCATCACAGACTTTTCGTGAGGACCGTACGTGATACGCAGTACGCGTACCTGGCTATTCTCGAACTCCACCTTGTAGTGCTTTGGGTCAACCTTGACCGGATCCTGTGCAGTTGCCGCCGCACCAGCGAGCAAGCCGCCGGCGCCGAAAGCAACCAGGCTGATGGCGAGACACAGCCTGCGCGTGCGGCCAACGCTGGCCCCGCGCCGAAGAATTGAATCGTACATGGACAGGTCTCCTCGAGGTTCGGGATGCCTTCGCGGTCTACTAGGCGCGCTGTCCGGTAGCGGCCGCTGGGCGTCGTTGTTGTTGCTGATAGAGGGACTGCCCGCCTCATCGCGTGACTCTCGCGGACGAATCACCCCGCTAGTCGTATACGCGCATTACTACTGGTGCGCCACCTGCGTTGATTCGCCACAGCGTCATCCGATAGCAGCGGGAAGGCCTTGTGCCGTCTTCCGCACCTCGCTTCGCGTTGGCCTGGCGGCGCTGCGCAGCGAAGTTTTCAATGGTGTCGGACTTCCAGCGCACCGCCAGTACGCGCAGCGCGCGCGATCTGGCCCGCACGCGGGGTGCATCAGGTGAGGTTGCGTAGCACGCCTACTTTTTCTGCCCGGCAAGCTCTCGGAAGGTTGCTGCGAGGGCGTCGCTTTCATCCGCTGCGGCGCGGAGATCTGCCGCAATGCCCTCGCAGTGCTTCGCGATGCTTTCGTGAGCAGTTTTTGAACCACTCGCGCCTGAACGATGCGCCTTCGCAATGGTGGCGTGCTTATCGGCCTCGGCGCGCAGGTGAGTCGCCTGCTGCGCGTACTGCTTCGCCTCTTGCGCGTACTGTGTCGCCAGCGCCGCAGGGTCCTCGGTGGCGGGCTCGGCGGCTCGAACGACTGAGATGAGCGCAAGCGCTGGAATCAAGCTGAGCAGCAGCCTTCGAGTCGACCGTGACGATATAAGTGCGTCCATGGAGGGCCCTCCAATGCTAACAGTGCCAAAACTAGGCTTCTGGCATTTGACCAACTACCCGTGCAACCACGTATGTAGAGCGTCGCGATGCGCGTCGTAGCTTTGGAAGGGATCCACGCGTTGCGAGAAACGATCTGGCGTTCATCGTCCTCTCCTTTGGACCCTGTCTTTCACTCCTTTTTATTGTTTGCAATTATCTTCACAAAAGTAGCACGTTCACAATTCGTATCAGTACTGCTCGCTCCCAGACTGCGACATTCATCGGCGATATCCAGGTGACCGCAACTTAGCGGGGGCGTGATATGGCCCAGGTAGCGATCGAAAAGGCAGAACAAGAGCGCAAGGCGCTATCGCGAGCCATTCCCGACCGCGAGGAGAAGCAGCAAACGGCGCGAATCATCCGGATGCTGCCGCGGGCGGCTGAAGTCTTGCGCGAGCGTGTTCCTTGCTCATCTTTCGCCATACCCATGGCTGCAAGGGGTCGGCCGGTTGCCTAGCCGCGGCGGAGCCCCGCCGGTTGATTCGCCGCTCCATGAACGTCTTCTCTCTAGATGATCCAAGCCTCTCCATTGGTCGCTAAGTTGAGCCTATATCGCCAATGAGCGCGACACCGCTTGCCCTGCCAACCCGGAGTACTGGATAGTAGGCCGAGCATGGCCGATAGGCGACCGCCGATTCTCGGTACCGTGACCCCAGGGCTCGAGCGCTACTGTCCCCTGCTAGCGCAGCAACTGGACCTCATGTGGCCAGGGCACCCGCCGCTCTACTACGCTTTGCCGCAGGGCCAAACGGCCCCTTACGACCTCACCATCCCGACACAGGAGACGACTTGGACAGGTGTCTTGCTGGCCGGTCTGTCGTTCCTGCGCGCGCGTGGTGCGACTCATGTCTTCATCCTGCTCGAGGACCACGTACCGCTCTGGCCCTGCGATGTGGACCTGGTCGAGGACGTCTGCCGCATCGTGGTACACGAGGACTTGCCCTGCGTCTTCTTCACCAAGTGGGAATGGCCGTGGCCGCCCAAAAATGAGGTCCTGTCCGTAGATGGACGGCAGTTGGCGCGGGTGCCGCAGAAATTCGCCTACTACAACCAGTGCCAACCGGCGATCTGGAAACTCGACTACTACGCCTCGCTGCTGACCGAGGCCGTACGCCGAGGGATTGCCGACCCCTGGACGTTCGAGCGCTTTTCGGTGCCCGATCAGCCGCAGCACTACGTATCCGACTACACCTGGCCGTCGCGGCACTGCGGTTTTCGGAGGCGAGGCCGGGTATATCTGCGTGCGCTCTACTCTATGAAGCTGCCGGAAGGTAAGGCGCTGCACGACGAGCTGCTGCGAGAGCGATTCCCGCGCGTTCCACCGTTTCTCCGGCAGGTGATCGGCCAGGCCTTCGCGCTTTGGGGATGGGTGCGGAGGATGCCAGCGCGCTTCGAGCGGCGGCGCCCGCCGGTCGGGAGGCGCTAAAAGCATCACGACAGCCGCCGGCGGATCACAGCAAGCGTATCAAGGAGCTTTCTTAGCCAGCGCCGGGTGGTTCAGGCCCCGAACATTTGGGCCAGCAAATCGTCACCGTTGCTCGATTGCGGATAAATGAAAGGGCCCCGGCGGCTCGTGCCGAGGCCCCGAATGATTAATAGCTGGGGCGCGAGCAAGCAAGCGTCCGCTCCCGGCCACAAACGGACATTTGCTGTCAACAGAAACCCCGGCGCAGGCCGGGGTCACGGGCGCGGTCAATCACACCAACTGGACGATCAGACTCTCACTTCTTCGGGTCGTCTCCGCCCGCCCAGGCCAGGAACAGCCAGCGGCCGCCGTCTTTGACCAGCACGTCCGTGTAGTGGCCGGTTACCGTCTCCCGTTCCTTCTTGTAGTTCTCGCGCGCAATCATGTAGTTGTACTGCACAACCGCAATATTTCCGGTGACTGTCGCCGAAATCGGAAATAGCTCCTGTTCGAGGATCGAGCCGTTGTCGGCATCGAACCGGCTCCAGTGCTTGAGCGACGCCTTGTCGCGAGGCATCGGCGCACCCGTTTCCCAGTACCTCATGTTTTGATGAACCATGGTGTCGATCCAACTGAGATCTTTCGCCGCCGACATCTTCCATTGCTGTTGCTCGAGCTTCCATATCTCCTGCTGCTCCGGGTTCCACTCCTGCGCGGATGCCGCGCCCACGACTGCACAGAGCGCCAGGACAGTTGCGGCCATGGCTACCATTCGATTGAACATGGATTATCCTCCCCATTTGTATTTGACGTTCAGCACCGGGCTCCCTCGGCCTTGGGTGCGGCTGGCAGAGTACTCTATTGGCGGAGGCGTCAGACACGAAAGCGCACCGCGGGGCAGGCTTCCTTGGAACGTAATAGAGCGCCATCGTGCTAGAGCCATTTCGGCCGCTGGAAACTCCGCGTAGATGTGCGGCGCACAGTAGCAAACGCTGCTCCTTTTGGTATTCGTAAAGGGCGGTGCTAGAGTCTGGCTGCACGCTCGTGGACCGGTATGGCGAAGATCACGCATCTGGGCTCGATCGGTCAGGAGCGCGACACAACACCAATCAACAATCGAAAACCGCTGCCTTTGAGGCAGCTCAAGGGGTAAGTCATGAAGACGCACTCGCTATTGGCCGTTGGCTTGATCATTGCCGTCGCCTCGACCATGTCATCTGCTGCGCCACCGGCGAGCGCACCGCGAATAACCGAGGTCTATGTGCTCGACGTCGGTCAGAACTTGCCCAAGTTCATCGAGCTCTCCAAGCGTATCGACGCATTGGTGAAGAAGTACGGCTCGCAAGGGACGTCGCACTATTGGATCGGGCAGTGGGCGGGCTCCGATGTTGGCAAAGTCATCGTCACCGTGGAGTTTCCGAGTCTCATGGCGCTGGCGCAGGACGAGGAGAAATTCCAGAACAACCCTGAGTTTCAGCAGTGGCAGGCTGACGCGGCCGCCTCGGGAGTGAAGCTCCTCTCGCAGTCGATAGTGACCGAGCTGAAGCGGTAATAACCGGCCAGCGCCGCCCGATTGCCGCCGGAATCCTGGTCGCCGCACAGGCGCGAGAGCCGACGATTGCGGCGGCGCCACGGTCGGCGGAGGCGACCGCGATGAGCGCGATGATCGAGTACCAGGGGAATCGCGACAGCCTCGACCAACCGCCCAAGGAGGCGGCGAGCTTTCGTTCCCAGTGGGCGGTCTCCGGCTCGGCTGTTTCTGACGCGTGCGATCTCGCAGCAGCCAGCGTGCGCATGGGGAAATTTCCGGAGACTCGAACTTATTCACGCTTTGGCGCCAGCCCGTCCGATAGGCTTCGCGCCCATGGTCGAGCGCTATGTCCTTCCGGATCAGCTTACGACGGAGCGGGAGTTCATGCCCGCGCACTGCTGGTGGCGATTCGCGGCCAGCTTCAACGTGTAGTCTACGCAGTACGTGCCCGCGATCTGCATGCACGACGGGAAAGCCGAGGGCTTGATGATGCGCTGGGGCCTGATTCCCGCCACCGCCGAGGGCCAGGCAAGTGACGGCGACGCCGCGTCGGCCGATATCGAGCACATTGAGCACCACCAGGACTATCGCGGGCCCTGGACGAATAACCAGCGTTGCATCCTGCCCGCCGCTGGCTTCTACGCTTGGCAGCTAACGCCGGAGAAATTCAGGCGACCGTTCTTCATCCGCTTAGTTGCCCGGTCGGTATTCGGGATCGCCGCGGTGTGGGATCGTTCGGAGAGGGATGACGGAGACATCATCGAGAGCTGCGCGCTCATCACGCTGACGGCGAACGCGCTGGTCGCGGGCATCGACAACGTCGTGCGGCGCATGCCCGTGATCCTCCGCCGCAGGGACTACACCACCTGGCTCACCGCGACGCCTGAGCAGGCGCGCGGTCTTCTGGTCCCCTATCCTGCCGAACGGATTGAGGCACACGCCGTCAGCCCGCGCATCAATTCCCGCAAGCACAATGACGCCACGCTGCTCCGGCCAGTTTCCTGAGCAAGGTCCACGCTCAACCTGCACTTCGAAACTGGGTCGAGGGCCGACAAACGAAAGGCCCCGGCGGTTTGCGCCGAGGCCTTCTTAGAACTGGTAGCGGGGGCAGGATTTGAACCTGCGACCTTCGGGTTATGAGCCCGACGAGCTGCCAGACTGCTCCACCCCGCACCTGAGGGACGCGGATTCTACAGCAGCGGTTCGGGGAATCAAGGCGCCCAGAGTACGAGGGACTTTCCGAGGCTGCGCCGCCTACAATCCTGCATGCGTAGCCTAAAAAAAGGGAGATTTCAGATGCCCGCGCCCACCCTCGCAACCTGCCTGACAATAACTGCCGCACTCGGACTTGCAGCGGTCCCGCAGCTCGCGCAAGCGGACTGGACGGGAAAGGGAGAGGTCGGCTACGTGATGGCCCGCGGCAACTCCGACACCGATACCGGGAATGCCAAGCTCGACATCGCCAAGGAGGTCGGCGTCTGGAAGCACTCGCTGGCGCTCAGCGGGCTGTACGGCAAGAACAACGACATCACCACCGCCCAGCGCTGGGACATCCGCTGGCAGTCCGATTACAAATTGAGCGAGCGCATGTTCGCGTTCGGCGCGGCGCGCTACGAGGACGACAATTTCAGCGGTTTCGACTACCAGGCCACGCTGTCCGCGGGCCTCGGCTATCACTTCATCGCGACCGAGGCGACCAAGCTCACCGGCACGCTCGGCGCCGGTTACCGAGTGTTGGTGCCCGAGCAGCTGATCAAGGACGCCGCCGGCAATGTCGTGCAACGAATCAAGGGTGAACGCTCCGAGAATGTGGTGGCGAATGCCGGCATCGACTTCGAGCAGAAGCTCACCGCCACGACGACCCTCACGGACAAGCTGCTGGTGGAAGCGGGTTCGGACAACACATACGTCAACAACGACCTGGCCCTGCGGGTCAGCATGACTGGCAAGCTGGCGCTCAGCGTCGGCTACAGCGTGCGCCACAACACCGATCCGCCGCCGGGAATCGAAAAGACGGACCAGCTGACGACGCTCAACCTGGTCTACATGATCAAGTGACCCGGTCGCGGCGGATGTGGTGACGAACCTGTTCCGGTGACTGGTCGAGGTGGCTGCGTGGGACGCAGACGCGGCCGGGTTTCGTTCCTAGAGTTTGACGGCCACTTTGAAGCCGCCCCAGAACATGCGCTTGCCGTCGAAAGGCATCTTCTTCTTCATCATCCTCAGCACGCGCGGATCCTTCATCACCTTCGCGTTCACGCGGTCGCGCTGCTTGCGGGATCGATAGACGATCCAGGAGAACCAGACAGCCTCTCCGGGTTTGAGCTTCACGGCTTGCGGGAATGAGGTGCGCTTGCCCGGCTTTACATCGTCGGCCATGCACTCCCGATACTCGAGCGCGCCATGTTCGCGCCAGATCTTGCCGGCCTTGCGTGCCATGCTGCGATAGGCCTTGGTGTTGCGCTTGGGGATGGGAAGAACGAAACCGTCTACATAGGCCATGCCGATCTCCTCGTGCTGATCGCGCGTCTCATGACTGAGCCTCCTCCAGCGAAGCGTTCAGCGCCGTAGCGAGGGCCGCCTGGCCGCTGATGAGTTCCTTCCACGACAGTTCGATTCCCTTGCGCTTCCCCTTCACGGTGATCTTGAGACCCTCGGGCGCGATCGCGACCATGTAGGAGACCCCTTCGAGCTCAAGCTCGCGCTTGAGTGACTTGTCGAGTTTTGTTGCCATCTGGTTTCCTTTCTATCAAGGCAGAATGTGCGCAAGGAGATTCGTCGAGCAGCAGCTCTGGGTGACTAGATTGAACAGGAGCCCCGGTGCCAGGCCCAGCACCAGCACCGCGAGGCCATTCACGCTCAGCATGAAGCGCAGCGATCGATCGGCCTCGATAGGACTCGTGTCCTGCGGGTCATCAAAGTACATGAGCTTCACGATGCGGATGTAGTAAAACGCCCCTATCACGGAGAAGAACACAGCCACTGCCGCCAGCCACACCATACCCCGGTCGAGCACCGCCAGGATCACGTACAGCTTGGCGAAAAAGCCGATGAAGGGCGGAACTCCCGCAGTCGAGAACATCAACATCATCATCACCGCCGCGAACCACGGGCTGCGCGCGTTGAGTCCCTTGAAGTCATCGAGCTGATCCGCCTCGAAGCCCTTGCGGCTGAGGAGCAGGATCATACCGAAGGAGCCGACCGCCATGATTACATACGTCAGAGTGTAGAACATGGCCGCTTGGTAACCCCGCGTCGTACCCGAGAGGATTCCGAGCAGGATGAAGCCGACGTGCGAGATGGTCGAGTACGCGAGCATGCGCTTCAGATTGCTCTGCGCAATAGCGACCACGTTGCCGAGCGCCATCGACAGTACGGACAGGACCGTCAGCATCTCGGTCCACGCGGTTCCGGTCGCCGCCAGTCCCTCCGCGAGCACGCGGATGGCGAACGCGAACGCCGCGAGCTTGGGCGCGGACCCCAGAAACAGCGTCACCGATGTTGGCGCGCCGTGATACACGTCCGGAATCCACATGTGGAACGGCACCGCGCCAAACTTGAAGGCAACGCCGACCACGATGAATGCAACGCCGAACAGCAGACCGATATCGTTCGCCGAGCTGTCCGCCAGTGCCTGGGCCACGCCGTCCAGTGCAAAAGTGCCTGTGACGCCGTAGATGATCGAGATGCCGTACAAGAGCGTCCCCGACGCAATGGCACCGAGCACGAAGTACTTCATCGCCGCTTCCGCAGCGATCCCCGATTCGCGGTTGAACGCCACCATAGCGTAGAGCGAGAGCGCTTGCAGCTCAACACCCAGGTAGATCGTCAGCAGGCTGTTGCCCGAGATGATCACCATGATGCCGAGCATGGCGAAGAGCGTCAGCACGTAGTACTCGCCACGGAACAGGTCGCGCTTGGCGAGATAGCTGCGCGCGTAGATGAGCGAGACACCGACGATCAGGTAAAGAAAGAGCTTCAGCACGTCGCCCATGGGGTCGGCGACGAACATGCCATTGAAGGCAGTCACACGCTCGCTCACACCGGAAACGTACGTGGTGATCACGGCCGCGCCTGCGAGCGTGGCGAGGGTCAAGGTCGCCGTGATCCAACGCCGCCGGTCACTCAGGAACAGATCGATGAGCAGGATGAGGCAGGCCATCCCCAGCACGAAGAGCTCGGCATAGGCGGGAACCAGATTGACGGGGGCGGAATTCATGCTATCAGTGTCCGAGCTTCGAGATCATGAGCTGCTGCACGAGATGCTGGACGGTGCCCTGCATGCTGTCGAGGAGCGACGCGGGCCACACCCCCAGCACCAGCACAGCAATGGCGAGCACCCCGAGCACGATGAACTCGCGGTAGTTCAGGTCCTGGAGCGCCGCGACATTCGCATTCGCCACCGGTCCGAAGATGACGCGCTTGACCAGCCACAGCGTATAGGAGGCCCCCAGTACCAAGGTCGTGCCGGCGAGCACCGCGTACCAGAAATTGGCCTTGAAGCTCGCGACGATCACGAGGAACTCGCCCACGAAGCCTGACGTGCCGGGCAGCCCTGAATTCGCCAGCGCAAAGAGCACCATCAGCGCAGCGAACTTCGGCATGGTGTTGATCACGCCCCCGTAGGCGCTGATCTCGCGGCTGTGCACGCGGTCGTACATCACGCCCACGCACAGGAACAGCGCGCCTGAAATCAAGCCGTGCGAGATCATCTGCACCATCGAGCCTTCGATACCCATCGCAGCGCCCTTCAATGCGCCGGTGTTCGCGTAAATGTCGAAGGCGATGAAAGCGCCGAGCGTCACGAACCCCATGTGCGCAATGGACGAATACGCGATCAGCTTCTTCATGTCCTGCTGCACCAGCGCGACGAAGCCGATGTAGACCACCGCCACCAGCGACAGCGTGATGATCAGCCAGTCGAGCTCGCGACTGGCATCCGGCGTGATCGGCAGGCTGAAGCGCAGGAAGCCGTACCCGCCCATCTTCAGCATGATAGCCGCGAGGATAACGGAGCCGCCGGTCGGCGCCTCGACGTGCGCATCGGGCAACCAGGTGTGCACCGGCACCATCGGCACTTTCACGGCGAAGGCGAGCAGGAAGGCGAAGAAAATGAGGATCTGCGTTGTCATCCCCAGCGGCAGCGCCTGGAACGCCGCGATCTCGTAGGTCCCGCTCTGCAGGTACATATAGATGAGCGCGACCAGCATGAACACCGAGCCGAGGAAAGTGTAGAGGAAGAACTTGATGGTCGCGTACACGCGCCGCGGCCCGCCCCACACGCCGATGATGATGAACATCGGGATCAGCATCGCTTCCCAGAATACGTAGAAGAGCAACGCATCGAGCGCCGAGAAGACGCCGATCATCAGCCCCTCCATGATCAGGAATGCAGCGAAGTACTGTGCGACACGCTTCTCGATGACGGTCCAGCCCGCGATCACGACCAGCACCGTCATGAACGAGGTCAGCAGGATGAGCGGCATCGCGATGCCGTCGATGCCGAGGTAGTAGTCCGAGTGAAACGAGGTGATCCACGGCCGGCGCTCGACGAACTGCATCGCCGCCGTCGAGCCGTCGAAGCGCGTAAAGAGCGGGATGCAGGCGAGAAAGGTGGCGAGCGAGCCCAGCAGCGAGATCCAGCGCCCGACCGCTGCGCGCCCCTCTCCCAGCACGAGCACGAGCAGGCCTACTGCGATCGGCAGCCAGATCACCAGGCTCAGCAGCCCCATCCCGCTCGGCATGATTCTCCTTCTTCTTTAGCGCGTGAGCAGCCAGGCCAGCAACGCTGACAGGCCAATGATCATTGCGAAGGCGTAGTGATACAGGTATCCCGACTGCACATGTCGCACCACGGCCGCGACCAGGCCGATTCCGCGCGCAGAGCCATTGACCATGATGCCGTCGATGAGAATCTCATCGCCGCCCTTCCAGAACAGCCGCCCGATCCCACGCGCGAGCGGCGCAATCACGTTCTCGTTGAACCAGTCGAAGTAGTACTTGTTGACGAGCAACGTGTAGAGCGCCTTGAAGCGCCGTTCGGCAGCGTCGGCCCAGGCCGGGTTTCTCAAGAAAAAGAGATAGGCTGTGAACACGCCCGCCGCCGCCAGCCAGAAGGGCGCCGACTGCAATGCGTGCAATCCAAAGCTTGCGGGGCCGTGGAACTCGCGCGCCACCTCGCCCACCACGTTGTTGTGCTCGAGCACGAAGATGGAGCCTCCGAAATAATCGCCGAAAAGAACAGGCCCAACCGTGTAGTAACCGGCGATGACCGACGGAATGGCGAGCATCACCAACGGCACCGTCACGACCCACGGGCTCTCATGGGGTTTGTGATCGTGCGTTGCAGGAGCTCCCGCGTCGTGGCCGTGACCACCCTCCCCCGCGTGCGCAAAGCGCTCCGGACCGTGGAAGGTGAGAAAGATCAGACGGAACGTGTAGAGCGCCGTCACGAACACACCCAGAAGGACGCACCAGTAGGCGTACTGCGCGCCCCAGCGATGCGACTCGTGCACTGCCTCGATAATGGCGTCCTTGGAATAGAAACCGGAGAAGAACGGCGTCCCGATGAGCGCCAGCGCTCCGATCCACGAAGTGATGGCGGTAATCTTCATGTACTTGAAGAGTCCACCCATCTTGCGCATGTCCTGCTCGTGGTGAAGCGCGATGATCACCGAGCCCGCCGCGAGGAACAGCAGCGCCTTGAAGAACGCGTGCGTCATCAGGTGGAAGATACCGGCGCCATAAGCGGAGGCACCCAGCGCCACCGTCATGTAGCCGAGCTGCGAGAGCGTCGAATACGCGATGACCCGCTTGATATCGTTGTGCACGACGCCAAGCAGCCCACACAGGAACGCCGTAGTCGCGCCGATCACCAGCACGAAGCTCAGCGCCGCGTCCGAGTACTCGAACAGCGGCGACAT
>Ga0326726_10000603_pt1 | contig 32792 bp, 30 predicted proteins | sample MHFenrmetagenome_2_FD_207603 | JGI IMG/M metagenome (GOLD analysis project Ga0326726, IMG submission 207603) | Lab enriched peat soil microbial communities from Michigan Hollow, Ithaca, NY, United States - MHF15MN | ecosystem: Environmental > Terrestrial > Soil > Wetlands > Peat | place: USA...
GGCTTACACTTCATGTCTCGGTTATAACTGGCAGTTATGGATTTCTGGGCCTGGGAGCAATACTGAGCATTATTTCGATGATCCTGCTTTCACTTTCGGATAAGAATAATATTGAAAGGATCTCCGGTACTATCGATGAACTTGCTGTGATCAATTTCAAAACGCTCACTTTAGGCCTCTATCTGCTGACAATCGGTACATTTCTCGGGGCAGTCTGGGCCAATGAATCCTGGGGAAGATACTGGGGATGGGATCCAAAGGAGACATGGTCGCTTATCACGATCATTATCTACAGTTTTGTTGTTCACTCCAGAATGATACCAGGGATGAAGGATATTTACACATTCAATATCCTGTCACTGTTTGCTTTTTCATCTGTTCTTATGACATATTTCGGCGTTAACTATTACCTGACTGGTCTGCATTCATATGCAAGCGGCGATCCGATTCCGGTGCCAATATTTGTATATATTGCTGTTATTGTGTTTGTTTCACTCTCGATGGTAGCTTATATGAAATACAGGAAGTGGGAGAAGCGGTAGAAAAATAAATATAGTAGAAAAATATTATGGTGATATTGTTATGTTATATTAACCGGGATTGCTGTCTTCGCAAAGCTCAGACAGCGATCCCTTGGGGGAACTCCAAACAGAAAAGGCTGAATCCCGAGGTCTCGGGATTCACAGCCTTATTTTTTTAAATCGCTTCCAAAAGCAAGCTTTTGTCGCTCTAAAAAAAATAAGGCTGTTCCACCTCCGGTGGTCAGCCTTTTCTGTTTGGGTGGAAGATGGGAGTAGAACCCACCTATTTAAACCCCGCTATCTGCTTGAAAAACAGTCTTAATTAAAAACACTTAAAAATATTTTACGTACATTTACATCAGTTAAGTTAGAATATGGTTAGAAATATACTATTTCATGAACATAAGATTGATGATCGAAGCCACAAAGGCAAATAAAGCTAATGATGCAAATGTTTATGTTGAGGTTTCAGTTCATAAGCAAGGTGAAAAGAAAAAGACGATCAGGATTCCTACTAATATAAAAGTCAATGCCGATAGTTGGAGTGCAAAGAGTCAATCAGTTATTCGTGGCAAATCTCACGATTACTATAAGGTCAATCAAATGTTAATTGGGCAGAAGGAATTAGTCACTGAAATAATTGCTGATCTCTCTCAAAAGGGAAAATTTCAGTTATCTGAAATCAAACGAATCTATATTGAAAAGACTGCTCCTGTAATACTTGGTTTCTTTGAAATATTTGATGAATTTCTGAATCTGAAGGAACAATCAATGTCCCACAATGGTATAAAAGATTTTAAGACCCTAAAAACGCATCTTTTGGGATTTGAAAAGTCCCGAAAAAATAAAATAATATTAAGTGAGATCGATAATGTCTTTTTCGAAAAATTCGAAATATATCTATCTCGACTGAAAATTGAAGAAAAGGTAAAAGGCAGTGACGAAATTAAAACAAAACTTTTTGCCGACAGTACCATCTTGAAAAACCTTCAAACTTTAAGGGTTTTTCTTAATAGTCAAATTGACAGTGGAATGCCAATAAGCCTTTCATATAGAAAATTTAAAATAAGGAGTAAACAATCACCTGCTTTAATCACCCTTGAACCTGAGGAATTTAGACTAATTTTAAATAAACTGGAGAACGAAAGGCTTGAAAATGTAAGAAAACTGTTCGTTTTGCAGTGCTCAACAGGACTGAGATACAGCGATGTTATCAAAATCAGGAAAAATCATGTCCGTAACAATGCTATTAACATTAGAAGCACTAAAACGAAGCAGCCGTTGTTAATTCCATTAAATGAAAATTCAAAAGAAGTCCTAACTGAATGCAACTTTGATACTTCAACAATCTCCATCAGCAATCAGAAGTATAACGATTACATAAAAGAATTGTGTGCCCACGTAGGCATCAACCAACCGATAATGAGAATTACATATCGTGGAAAAAAAGAAATTCAAGACCCACTTACAAAAAGCGAAATAATGTCAAGCCATCATGGTCGAAGATTTTTCATCACCCAGAACCTTATCAATGGTGTGAGACCAGAAGTTATAATGTCTATGACTGGTCATGTTGACTTTCGTTCTTTTAAAAAGTATATAGCTGTTACAGACCAAGCAAGAGTAAATGCTATGGATTTATGGTCGAGGACATTTGGGAAAAATGATAATTTGACAAATTAACAATATGGTGACATTTCCTGATCAGATTCATCCAAAGAATGGATTAGTCATAAGGTTTAAAGATGGGTCAAGCTCATCAAAGTATCTTGAGTTTTTCAAAATAACAACGTTATATCCACTAATCAAATTTATTCCACAGGATATAACATTTGATAGTGGTGAAGAACTACAAAAATTTCTTTACAAAACGGGTATAGTTCAGGATGAAATTGAAGTTTCAGGGATTTTTCCAAAACTTTCGAATGTAGCTACAATAGTTAACACAAAGTTGATTTATGAACCTGATGAAAGTAATTTAAATAGCTTTCTTAAATACAAATATTATTCCGTAAATGAGGTTGCTGAAATGTTATCATTAAGCCGACCTACAGTTTACAAATTAGTTAACGATCAGACACTTAAATCGATTCGAATTTATGATCAGTTAAGAATAAACCATGTGGATTTAATGGCGTTTATAAACAAAGAAAACCAATCTTAGATCATACAAATTTAATCTTGTCGGACTGCCCCCCGACAAATGTTAAATGATCATCAAATAGTTACAAGTTTTTGAACCACTATTTGAACCGAAAAACGAAAACCCTGTCAAATTACTGACAGGATTTTTATTTAAAAACGGTGTATTAACCTGTCCTAATATTTATTGGATTAATTTTTTATCTGGGTTCATTGGTGCAATATCAATGCTAATTTCTTCAATGTCGTCACTTGTCCTGAATTCCACAAATTCAGGGTCAAATTTCACCCATTCGTTATTTCGCATTTCCTCAATATTAAACTCATTGCGTTGATACTTATTCAAAGTATATGCTTTCAAGTTTCCCGACCTTTCGGAAAAAATAATACTGCCGTTTATGTTATTCTTTGCAGTAATAACGAACCATTTACCAACAGCACGAATTGGAAGTTCCTGATTTGTTTCAATTTCAATTGTCATATACTTTGAAATTAAAGGTTACACGAGCCAATTGCCACCAATTGCCTGTCCACCGTAATTACCTGATGCAGCCATTGTATTATTAATTTGGTCTTGATGAAAAAAATCCAAACTATGGAGTTCAATTTCTTTGACTGCGCATACTGTCACACCGAATATAATTATTCCAGCAATAGTCTTGTTAACTCCATTTACTTTAAACATTTTTGTATTGTCTTCCATTTTGATAAAATTTATTATTGTCAAAATTACGATATTCCATTGAAAACTAAATATATGACAATGGTTCAATTATAAACAACTTACGGCTTTTCTCAACAAAAGACCTATGTTTCAGTATAAGGATATAACAAACCCACTTTATTCAGTTGATTTAAATGAGAATCAAACATTTTATTAAAGAAAACCTGAAGTATTTTATATTTATTCTCATACCTATGTTTATAGGTTCAATATATTTTGCTTCAATTGGTAATCATACACTATTATTTTTGATTTGCTTTAGTCCTTTTATGTTATTAATAGTACTGCTTAATATTGCTGCATTCACTCAATTTTCATCAATTATAATTAATTTTTTCGCCAAATCGTTTGGAAGTAGAATTGTTGGAATTATCACATTAATAGCAATATATATAATTGCAGTATTAGCCTTTATTCATTCTACTCGATACAGATAGAAAATAACTAAAAAACCATGTCAGCAAAATAAATGAACAGGGTCTTAAAGTGTCAATAAACAAATATATTTATTGCGGAAAGAAATCTCTTTAAAAAAATATTATTTAAAATAGGCTGTCCCGTACCTTTGTCCAATAAACTTAAATAAGTGTTATATGGACAAATTTAAAGTTGATAAGTGGCGCAATAGTGTTCCTGTTATCATTGAAAGGTACGATAAACCGAATTTATATGGCGGTATTGTCGGGATAAATACCGATTCCATTAGTACTACAACTGTATTTTGGGTTTTAGAAAACCTAAAGAAACACCAATTTGATGAAACGAAAGATACAGAACTGCTTACTCCTGTTCCATATGATGAAATCAAAAACATTAATCCCCAGATAAAATAAAACCAGACCTAAAATAAAGCTGTTATAGGCATTTTTTAATGAGAGAGTATTCTCACCTCGACAATTAAGGTTCATTATCAATCAGTTATAAATATTTTGAACTGATTTTGAACCAAAAAGCACAAAAAGAAAAACTGACTCATCAATATAGAGTCAGTTTTTCTTTTGTAAACCTTACGTGTTTAATACCACTATGTCCCTTACCAGCTTGTTATTGTTCCGTTATTCCTCCATTTTGAACATTTCCAGAGAATTTGGCACAAAATGACGAAAGAAGTCCACTTTATTAGCGATAGCTTTTTATACAATTTTTAACTGTTTAATTATTAAATCCAACCTCCTTAATAAATCATCATAAGTGAAAATATCTATCACATTTTTATATTTTCTTTTAATAATTTCAAAATCACTCTTTTGAGAATCTTCAAGGTCTTTATCTCGTCCCATAATTATTATCCCTTTGGGATTTATTATTTTTATTTCAAGTCCTTCAGGCAACTCATTTTTATATCTTTTCGTCAATTCCTGTTCTCCTCTAATTCCTGTCTTATTTAAGTAAAAAATGTATTTTTCAATTTGCATTATTGTACCAGACAAATCCCTGTTAGGAATGTGATTGTCTCTGTATTTATTACTTGAAATTATGTTTTTGTCAAAAGGAATTTTAATTTCTGCGATGTCCAAATTTCCCATGAAATCAACTAATCCAAAGTCAAGTCTCCTTTTCTTATTGTTGTATAAATCCTTAAACATGACCTCCTTAAAAACCGATATATACTTTGGGAATAGTAATTGTATTATTTGAATTATTTCATTTTGCCAAGTATTTTCCGAGTATGCCTTTTCATTATTAAGCATATATTCAAGTTTTTCATGAATCGTTTCATATTTCTCAATTTCGGAATCTTTAAATGTTTTTATTAAGGTACTTTTGCGATTTGGAGTTTTATTATTTAAATAGCTTTTATAAACTTCTTCATAATCCTTTACCTTTTCAAAATACTCATTAATTATTGAAGTTATTCTTGCATCTCTATAGATTTTAATTTCATATGCATTAGGAAATATTTTGATTAGCTTCTCAAATTCCTCAAAGGGTATAACGTCTTCTTTTTCACCACCAATATATACTGGACTATTAACTTTCGTGTCAATTTGTTTTAAAATTGATATTTTATCGGCTGCGTAAAAATGTTTTTCAGAAAGCTCAATGTCCTTATGTAAATAGAAATCGTTTTTAAGATTAAAAACCGATTTTTCTACTTTATAATAATCACCTTTTAGTTTGCCAATAATGAATTGATATACAACTTCATCAATTCCATCCTCTTCAATCTTTTTATAAAATTGGTCTTGATTAACAGAATATACACCTCTTAATTTGAATGTTTCGTTCGTTTTCAATTTGTTATCCAGCCATTCAGTTGGTTGAAAGTCTGAATAGTAAACTAACAATAATAGATTTCCTTTTTTATTAATCTCAATCATTCAAATTTATCGCTAACGATTCTATAAAAGCTATAGTAGCGTTTATTTTTGAAAAAGGGGTGTGACCATCTTTATCTGTTCAATCAAGTAGCAATATACAAATATTTTGAGAATCATTTGCTAACTCATTCAGAGATAGATGATAAAACATTTCTTGGAACAGTTTCTTGATATTGCGATTGAGCATTCACAAATAAAGTTACAATAATAATTATCGTTGGTAATGTCGATTTAGGGATTATATGTACACAATTATACTGAAAAAGGTGGTTTACTTAATCTGTCCTCTTGAATTAAGATAACTGTACAACTATGTTTTGCCCTTGTAATTGCGTTATAAAGAAGTTTTCTTTTGTATTCATTTGAAACCCCTTGAGCAATTCCAAAAGTCCAGAGAATAACTACATTATCGAATTCCCGATTCTTAGCTTGATGTATCGTTAACACTTGTTTATTATTCTCTTTATATCTTTTATAAACCCTGCAATTACGATAAAGACTTAAAACTTTCTCAGTCAAAACTGATTTATTCAATTGTTCGATTCCTATTCTTTTCCTTCGTCTAAGCCAATTTTGTAACGAGTCTTTTATTACAATATCCTCGATTTTTCCGCATTGTACAATTGCATCTTCAATTTGAATTACATCCTCTGAAATATTAAGAGCTAACATATAGTCATTGGCTAAATCTTCATCTCGTCTTGTTTTGATTAGTTCTGGAAAAGGACCGAAAGTTGTACCCGCTTTTTTGTTTAAATTTTGAACTTTAGTTCTTACTCTGTCCAGAGCATTTTCAACAATATATTCAAAATTAGCTAAAACTAAGACTGCAACTTTTTTATACTTTAAATTAAACAACTGGTAACTTAAACTCCATGCCATTGTTTCCCAAGAGGGTACAGTTACTAACTTAAAATTACCTAACCGTAAATCCCACTGGGTTTTATTTAAAATTGATAAAAATTCACAGCCATCCCGCAAACTGGTTGCTACTCTCAGGAGTCCGTTATCATTTGTTCTATGTACAAATTTTAATTCCTCATAAGTGCTATTACTTCTTAGCCAATTCAAATAGGACGTGCCTTCTTCTTTATCTTCAAGTTGTTGAAATGCATCACCAGCTACTATCAGTGCACTAAAACTTGATAGACCTTGTAGCATACTAAATCGTGAATTGGATAAATCTTGAGCTTCATCAATAATAATTATTGGGTATACTTGAGATATCCATTTTTGAACACATGTTTTTTGGAGCAAGTATGCTGCTTGAGAACAAATTAAATCATATTGATTAGTAATATTATTGATCTCGGTATTTTGCTGTTCTTTGACTAAATCTTTCCATCGCTTTACTATTTCCCATGCGAAAGAATCAAAAGTCAAACAATCAAATTTTTTTCTAATTTCATCTACCTCAGAAAGTTTTTGTTCAAGTCGCCTTCGTGAACCATGCATGAAAGTCAACGCCAATACTCTTTGATGTTCCTTAAACTGATTTTTTTGCATATAATTTTTCAGAGAATACACCAACGAGAACGTTTTACCAGTCCCTGCAGCACCTTCATAAAACTGAATGTTCATATTTTGTATTCAAATACTTCTAATTTATCGTCAGATATTGAATCATTTCTAATAAAACCTATTTGTTTTGGTTTTATATCAGTTGCGTCAATTATAGTTTCGATAAATTGAGATACAGAAGATGTGCCAATTTCTGACGAAAAAATAAGTTTAACTATTTCTTCATGAAGTAGATAATCATCTTTTCTGCCATTGTTATTTTTATGAACTAATTTTAATTGACAAACAAAACTGTCAATATCCAAAATGCTATTATCGTCAACTAATTCTTTCACCTTTGGTAAAAAATAGCTTTCATCTGTCTTCAAAAACTGTCCAATAATATTCTCAATTGTTAATGTATCTGACCATTTTAAAATACGTTTTGGTCTAATATCAAGATTTCTAAGATTTTCTATATATCTTAAACCATCTGCATCTCCATCAACAAGGCAAAAAACATTCGAATGTGCATTTGAAAGCAGTCTAAAAACCTTCTCTACTGCTGCACTATCTGTTGGAAAAACACCAATCAAACTTGAAAATATATTTGAGTATTTATCAGAAGATTCGTAGCTTAATTCAATACCTGTTGTGAGTAATTTTAACCAATTAAAATCACTTTTGCCTTCTGGAATTAAAAGCCTTTCATGCATTAACGCATGAATTGTATCCCTCTTCTGCCATTGAATTAAATGCCTCACAGGATTTGTTTCTTCGGAAGAGAGTTTTTCACTAATTATTGGCTTCGCTTCCAAAATACCTCCCTGATTGCTTAAAATCCTAATTGACTGCGGTTCAAATTCAGATGCAATCTCTGGAGAATGTGTTGTAACAATCGTTTGCTGACAACACGCTTTAAGTCGATTCGTTAATCTGCGTTGTTGACTTGGTGGAATATGAAGTTCTGGTTCTTCAATAGCAACAATGAAGTCTTGTTTTTTTTCTTTTCTCAGTTGTCCAAGTTGAAGAAGCAACAGTAAATTCTGCATCGAAACAATTCCGCTACCTTGCCTGTTAGCTGGAATTGGAATCGTATCATTTTCCTTTATAAAATGAGGTATTAAGGAACTTAAAATTGATTCACTGTTAGTTCCTGTAAGCCTTAGTACCCCTTTAGGAGCATTGGGAAAAATAAAAGCAATCTCAGCATTAACAGCATCAAATACTTCTTTAATTTCTTTCTCTTCTTCAACTTTTATTTCTGGATATCTTACTTGGTCTCTCTGCTTAAGCACAGCCTGTGCAGGGACAGACCCAATTGTTGAGACAACCCTTCGGAAAAGCTCAGAAGTAAATGATAACATTTTGTCCCAAGTTCTGGAAGCTGGGACAAGGAAGAATCCCGTTTCTTTTATTAAAGAGTTTGGAACTTTTTCAATATATTCTTCGTCATCAAATGGGTCATAATTATTATCAGTATCTACAAAGTACCTTATTGTTTCAACTGTCAAGTCTTCAAAATCGAATCTTCCAGATACGCCTATTTCAGCAGATAATTTCCAAGTATGATCTATTTGTTCTGGATGCAAAGTTTTATCATTCGTATCTAACCATTTAGGTATAGCTCTTCCTTTTCGAAACCACTCGTAATTAGAGTCTGGGTTATTATCATGAAAGTCAGTAACTAAAGCAGTAATGGTAATCCTGTCAGTTGGGTTTGGTGTAGCTCCATAAAAATCATGTTCGGTCAAGTTTCGTATTAGCTTATCTCTCCCAAGTAGAAGTGCCAACGCTTCAATAATGCATGTTTTGCCAACATTATTTGCTCCAACCAAGACAGTGTGGTCATCGAAATAGATAAGACCTTCTTTCACCCCTCGAAAATTTTTTACTTTAAGTCGGACAATTTTCATCTTAATAGTTATTGTTTACAGGCTGAATAAGTTCCTAATATTTACTAATTGTCTATTCGACATGGGTTGGTTCTAATGCCTCTTTCAACGCCACCTGCAACAGCTCCTGTGTTAATTTCTGGTTATGCTGAATACTTTGCTCCAGTTCATCGCAGAGTTTCATAAGTTGTTCGATTTTGGTAACTATGCGATGCTGCTCATTAAGAGGCGGAAGGGCAAATAATAAATTAGTTAATGTTGGAATTTTAATATTTGGTTGCCCAGCCATTTGATAAGATTCGGATTTAATTTCAGGTTGCTTGTACCTAAGAAAATTCAAAATATATTCTTGATTACAATAAGTTGTAGGAAAAATCCCCACAATGCTATCTGGAAAATACATGTCTCTACCAAGTACTCCTAAATTACCAATAGTACCACCTACAATGGCAATAAGAATTGTCCCTTTCGGAAATAATTTTGATACTTTCATTCCCTTTTCATTTAATGTTTGTGATGCATCAAAAATTATTGACCCTCTCTCATCCAAACTTCCAATCTGAATAAATGGATACTCACCATTGAAGTATCTTGGGTCGTTTCTTGGTCTTATTGAAAACCTTCCTCTGGACATCTTCACTACTTCTCCGAACCTTCTCCAAACCCATCCCTTGGGTATTTCAAAAGGAATTTCTTCAGGTTTAATTTCAGGTATCGGTTTTTCAATCTTGATTTTCTTCTCCCTGATGAGTTGTTCTCTCGCTTCTTTTATTCTTTCAATCAACTTACTGGCAGGTTCATCTTTAGGGTCTTGTAGAACTAATTTGCCCTGAACTGCGTTCTGAAGAATCTGCTGACGAAGTTTTTTGATAAGATCGAGTTGACTGGTTAATTTAGATGCAAGATTTTCTTTTACTTCAACAGATGTTACAATTTGATTCTTTATTTCAATTTGTCTATCGATAGGAATATAAGGTATTTCATACTTTCCAAAAGAAGCCAGTCCTATGGCTTCTTTTGATGTGCCTGATTTTGTGTTCTTTACGATATCACCTCTTAATGAATTGAATATAATATGGTAGAATTGTAGGTCTACAGGTAAATTTGTTGGGTCTTTTGGAGATAACACAAAGCATAAATCACTTGCAATAAACTTTCCCTTGACATAATGAGTTCGCCCTAATGAACCAGAGGCAGCAGCAGCAAATACCAAGGCTTCAGCTTCATAAGTATATTCATTGTGTGTTTTCCATTGAGCAGAAGCAGTTATGAAATTATAATCTCCAGCAACACATTTAGAGCTTTGCAATGAACCTTTTTCAAAGTTAAACAGTTTGTCAATTCGTATAAGATTCATAATAATTCTTTTCGCAACTGGTTTAACAATTCATGACTACTTCCAATCGATTTTTCAAGCATACCTAATAATTCAATTGTGGTATGTTCATGAACTTCCTCCTGCCTGTTTGGATTTTTGATGTCAAGGTCATAACCCTGATCAATGATTGTCTTTATATCCACTTTCCATGAAACATCATTTTCTTGTCGGTTATTCCACCACTCTTTTATTGGATTAAGTTCCTCCAGACGAATGGTCTTAGTTTTACTGTACGACTTCTGACCTTCTGGTAAGCGATGTTCATAATACCATATCTTTTTGGTAGGTTTGCCCTTTACAAAGAAAAGTAAGTTAGTGGCTACTGTTGCATATGGCTGGAATACTGAGTTTGGTAACCTTATAATAGTATGCAGATTACATTCTTCTAATAATTTTTGCCTTACTCTTTGCTTAATACCTTCTCCAGTAAGAGAACCATCTGGGAGAACAATACCTGCTCTCCCACCATTCTTTAGTAAATGAATCATCAACACCAGAAATAAATCAGCACTTTCTTTTGTACGATAGTTCTGTGGAAAGTTCTTTTCGTTGTTATTGGCAACTATACCACCGAAAGGAGGATTTGCCAAAATAACATCAACACGATCTTTTTCTTTGTAATTGCTTAATGGTTGATCAAGAGAGTCCCTGAAGACTATTTTGGGAAGTTCAATATCATGTAATATCAGGTTTGTTGTTGCAAGCAGATATGGTAATGGTTTATATTCCCAACCCATCACATCATCCTGTATTCTTTGTCGTTCTTCAACACTATTTGCTTGAGTCTTCAGATGCTCAATTGCTGAAGTAAGATAACCACCTGTGCCACAACTGGGGTCAAGAATCCTCTCACCCAGCTTAGGATTGATCATGTCAGTAATAAAATTAGTGATAGCTCTTGGCGTATAAAATTCACCACTTTTGCCTGCACTTTGAAGGTCTTTCAGAATACCCTCATATAGTTCACCAAATGCATGTCGCTCTTTGGCTACATTAAAATCGAGTTCATTGAGTTTATTCAGAACTTTGCGGATATTGATCCCGCTTTTCATATAGTTGTTATTCCCCATGAAAACTTCACGAACAATCAATGCTCTTCCATTTCCAACACTTAAATCAAGATTGCGCAAAGCAGGGAACAGTTTCTGGTCTACAAAGGTTAAAAGTTCATCGCCTGTCATGGCTTCATCGTCACCTGCCCAGTTACCTTTTTCTTTTATCCAATGGAACTCATCTGGAATAGGAGACTTATATTTATCATTTATCATTTCCAATTCTCTGTCCTTATCTGAAAAAATCTTCAGAAACAACATCCATCCCAACTGTTCTATTCGTTGAGCATCACCGTTAAGACCCGAATCCTGCCACATAATGTCCCTGATGCTCTTAATTACTCCTGAAATGTTTGCCATAGATTATTTCTTATATATAATTGCTGATTCAATTTTCTTACGATTTTCCTCTATTGTTAAGAAAGCAAGTTCTTTATTAATCAAAGCATACATATCTTGAAAATTCTTTTTACAATCATCATAGAAATCATCTTCATATTGATATAAAAACCAACTGCCCCCCTTCATGTCATATGAACCATATTTGCGATAAGAGTTCTCACCATTTCTTTTTCTTCTTAATTGAAAATCTTTCTTAAACCAGATTTTATTATCAATTAACCTTTGAGCACTTTCTTCAAGTATATTGCCATATACATATTTTCTAAATTGATTATTCTCTAATTGTATTCCAATTTCGATTTTATCCCATTTGTAAAAGAAATTTATTGTAGCTTTTTGATTGTTTATGCTTGAATCTATTAAAGGTCTATTTATTATACTATCCTTAATTATCTTTGAAATAATCCTTTCTTTGAATTGACTACCTGAAGTCCTTTGGTAGTTTTCCCATAGATTGACCTTTTCTAATTCCATAAACAAATTCCTATTGTCATTTAGTGCGAAATCATAATCTCCAGTCGGCTTGTAAATATCCATTAAAATTTGGATGTTTTCTGAGAGTTTTATGTAGTCTTTAACTAACTCAATCGGATAATCGTCTTTTTTTTCAAGATCAATATCTTTCTTAAGAATATCAATGAATTTAGTATATGAGACATGCTTAAAGGGTAAATATTCTGAGAAGAATGGCTCAATAAATGAGAGAATTATGTATTTTTCTACACTCTTGCCAAAAGAATCTTCAAGATGCTGTAGTTGAATCAAATTGGGAATATCTTTTACTTTATTCTCTATCACCAAAATGGGATTCTCATTGTCTTCAGCGTTAAACCCTACCAAGTCCGCTTTAGGAGTAAGTTTTTTCCCTCTAAGCTGTCTATTTTCAATTTCTTTGCCATTTCTTTCTCTTTCAATCGTTTCAAGCTCAGGGATTTCAAATATTTCTCTCAGTTTTAGCTTTCCAAATTCTGTCCTACTTAACCATTTTATAAAGTTACTATGGAACGCTTCCTGAGAAGTGAGTGAAAAATAAAACATGGGCAATTCAACTAATTTCCCAATAGCCTTCTTAATATTCTCCAATTCTTTTGGGGACATAATATTATGCTGTTTTATAAAGTTCTACTTCTAACTCATGAATCGCTTCTAAATACTTTTTCTTACTTCCAAACGAATTTACTATCTCCATTGGTGACCCAAGATCGGTAAATGGTTTCACCTTCAATACTTCTATCGATTCAATATCATCAATACCTTCATCAGCATACTTATCCAAAAGATTTTCTAATACCTTTCTGGTTTGGTTACCATACTTAGTAAAGTAATTACGTTTTTTTACATTATTAGCACGTTCTTTTCGTGTCATTGGTGGCTGATCATATGCCACATGACAGATGAGGTCAAATAAGTCCACTTCTTTATTTACTGCATCATATAATGCCTCGACTAATACGCCTTGTTTCTGCAATTCTTCTATAATTGCTGTCTTTTGATCAGTTGAATTCCATTTATTCAGAAAATCATTCAGTGTCGCAAACTGACCTTTGATGATTTCCTTTGTATGATCTTTTAAACTGGTTGTAATTGGCTTACCATGTTGATCAAAATACATGTCTCTACTAATTAGTATTGACACATCTACGCCATTTACATATACTTTTGGTCGTGGTACTCTTGGAGGTATAGGAGTGCCTTCAGGGTTTCTTAATGGTGGTTCAGGAGGGTTTTCTAAAATATCTGGGTTGTCATCAGGAAAGATATCTACAATTTCATCTTCTGGGAATATATCCACCAAATCATCTTCAGGATTTGTGATTTTAATTTTAATTGGTTCACCATCAAAATCTGGGTCAGCAAACAGATCAGTTGCATTTCTGAAATCCAAAATTGTAAAATACATCTTTCCATAATCTTCATCGATTCTTGTGCCTCGACCAATTATTTGCTTGAATTTCGTCATGGATGCAATGTTTGCATCCAAAACGATTACTTTACAAGTTATTGCATCAATACCAGTGGTCATAAGTTCTGAAGTGGTCGCAATCACTGGATATCTTTGTTCAGGGTCGGTAAAATTATCAAGCTCACGTTTACCTTCCTCATGGTCCCCAGTTATTTGCATAATATATTTGTAATTCTCAGCAACCAGATCAGCATTTTCTCTTGAAAGAGCAGACCTCATACGTTCTGCGTGATCAATATCAACACAAAAACAAATTGTTTTGGCAAATCGATCATAGCCTTTGAGATATTCTGTAAGTTTTCTTGCAACAACTTCAGTACGTTCGTCAATAACCAGACTTCTGTCGTAGTCTTTCTTATTATAAATCCTGTCTTCTACTGGATTTCCATCCTTATCAGTTTTACCATCTTCTGGTCTCCATCCCTCTAAATCCACATTTATTCCAACCCTTACTACCCTATATGGAGCAAGAAAGCCATCTTCAATGCCCTGTTTCAGTGAATAAGTGTAAATCGGATCTCCAAAATATTCTATGTTGCTGACTTCATCTGTCTCTTTGGGAGTTGCTGTTAGACCAATATGGGTTGCATTAGCAAAGTATTTTAAAATTTCATGCCATGCACTATCGTCACGTGCAGAACCTCTGTGACACTCATCAATGATGATCAAGTCGAAGAAATCCCTGCTGAATTGCTTGTAGATGTTCTTTTCGTCTTCGTTGCCTGTTATGCCTTGGTACAAGGACAGGTATACTTCATATGATTTATCAACCTTTCGATTTTTGACCATAGTCATTTTGTCTCTGAAGTGCTTAAAATCCCCTCTCTGTGCTTGGTCGATTAAAGCATTTCTATCCGCAAGGAATAAAATTCTCTTTTTAACTCCAGCTTTCCATAATCTATGTGCAATTTGAAATGCCGTGTAGGTTTTACCTGTACCTGTCGCCATTACCAACAGTATTCGGTTCTGACCGTTAGCAATTGCTTCAATAGTTCGGTTAATAGCAATTTGCTGATAGTAACGTGGTCTCCTACCTGAGCCATCAAAATAATACTCCTGTGAGGCAATCCTTTCCATCTCTGGAGTAATTATGCCTTTGTATTTTTTATACTTCTCCCAGAGTTGTTGAGGCGATGGGAATTCATCAAGAGTAAGCTCGGTTTCTATAGTTGAATCGGTTGCTGTCCTGTCATGAAAAATGAATCCGTCACCATTGCTACTGAAGACACAGGGGATATCCAGAATTTGAGCATAATCAAGAGCTTGTTGTAAACCTGCTCTTATGGAATGCTTGTTGTCCTTAGCTTCGATTACCGCAATGGGGATGTTTGGCTTATAATATAAAATGTAATCAGCACGTTTTTTTGCTCCTCTGGCGGTTAATCTTCCTCTTACGATGATTTTACCATTTGTGAAGCCAACTTCCTCAAGAAGTTGTCTCTGATTATCCCAGCCAGAATTTAAAATAGCAGGAGTTATAAATTTGGTACAGATGTCTCTTTCCGACAACGATTTCTTATCCATAAGTAATATGGTTGACTTTTCAGATCAATAAAAATAAGAAAATCAGGCGTGAATCCCCAAACAATTGGCAGTAAATAAATTATTGATGCTCAGTAATTCGTTATGATTCGAAAGATTTGCTGACAGATTTAATCCACTTGAATGGAAAGCAGCGGTTTTAAATTAATGAAATGAGTTGAAAAAATATTCGAAAGAGGTTTTAATTAAAAATGCTTTTTTAGCTAATTTATTAATTTTCAATGTTAAACATTTTTAATTAAAAACACTTTAACCTTTTTAATTAAAAACCTCATTATCAATAAAATAAATAAGTTTTTTCTTGCAAATTAGAATAATTATATTTTAATTTGCACACGAATTGTTGATCGTACCACTTCCCACAGGGAAACAGACCAGCAACGTAACCAAAACATAGAAACAAGTATCAACTTGTGAAACCAAGGGCAGCCAGACAACTGCCAAAGGATTTTAAAAAGGTTGATAAAATGTGATGAATGTTAGGGTTTACGTTGCTGGTTTTTTTATTGGAGTTATTTGAAGATTTTAAGATAAACAGTTGGATGCCGAAAGTCTGGGTAAAATGAGTTGGCAAAATTTAATAGTCATAAAATTATGAGAAAATTAAAAAACGTTGAAACGGTAAAAAAAAGTAAAGTGATTAGGAAGTACTATCACATCACACCTTTTGAAAATTACAAAAACATTCTAAGGGAAGGACTTAAAGCAAATCCTCTTGGAGAAATTTTTGTTTTTGACACAAACCATAGAGGTATCATTGAATATGCTTCCATAAATCAATTAGCAATTACTCACTGTGCCTTATTTGAAATTGATGCTAATGGCATTACTGGTGAAATTGAAGATGATAATGTTGGTGAATATACAAGTCAATATCAAAAGATCATTCACCAAGATTTAATTAAACCAGAATTCCTGAGAATTTTTATTACGTATAGGGTAGAAAGCAAAATTAGTACTAACATTTTAAATTAAAAATTATGGAAAAAAGAGAAAAGAATGATAAAGAAAAAATGCTTTATAGGGGTGATGGTGTTTTAGACTTTCCACAAGCATTGCTTGATGAGTCAATTATTGATGAACTGGAACAGGAAATTAAAATGGAGCAAGATTTAATACGTCTTGATGGGATAAATGATATTTATTTAAGAGAACATTTCATCCTAACGACCCATGAAGAAAAAATAATTTTACATCAGTATGACTATTTTGAAATTCAGAAAAGTTTGCTGTCAGAAGATGACTTGAATAAGTTTTATGGTGAGGATTTTAGAATCAAATATCCTGATGGGAATATTCTGGTTGTTTGGATGGAAGACTTTTGGATTAGGGCATATTTTATTGGTTCAACCATACACGATTCCTATTTTATTGGTGAGTCTACTAATCACAAATTGGGGCACATTCTTGGTTATTGGAAAGAAACTGGCATGGTGGGATTAAATGCATAAATAATACAGAAGGAGATTTTGAAAAAGAATAATCGAAATCTTTAAAAATTCTCATGAAGTATTGAGTATTTATAATAGTAGATGAAAATCTGCAACCCCTTCTGGACTGGTTTCCCTTGATCGTGTACCAGTCCAGATATAAGGGTTCAAAACGATCAAGCTAATACACCTAATTTAAAAAACTATGTGGTGGACTTTGAAAAATAATTTTATTAACACGATCAAGAAAATGTCAAATCAATTTAAAGGTAAAAAACTGGTCATAATCAATGACTATCAAAAAGGTGATTACGGTACTTATCCAAAAATGATTCTCCGTAACACAGAACTAACATTATTGGATAAGCTAATATTAATAGTTTGCCACAGTTACCCTACTAAAGATAAAAATGGAAATGCTATGCAATGGACTTTGGCGTATACAAGAATTGCAAAGGAAATTAATTGTGATCAGTCACATCTAATATGTCGTTGGAAACATCTAATAAACTGTAATTACATTATTGAAGGAATAGATACCTATACAATAAACTATGATGCAATAATTAATAATTTCAAAGTACCGCCAATAATTAACAATAAGAGAACCCAGATTGGTTTTATCCAATCAGGGTCAACAAGGGTAACCCCTCCTGCTGTGGTAAACCCTGCTGGTAGTGTAACCCCTGCTACTAAACCTGACCCAGCAACAAGGGTAACGCCTGATGAAGCAGACAGGGTTACACCAGTAGAGCAACAAGGGTTTTCAGAAGCAGCAACAAGGGTAACCCCTGTAAGGGCAGCAAGGGTAACCCCTGCCAATGAATATAAAGAGTATAATAAAGAAAAAAACCAACAAGAAAAACAAGATTTGATAAACAACAGGAGTTTGGATTTTAATTCTTTGTTTTTTACAGGTAACACTAAAAGTAAGGTTAAAGATTTTTTTCTGGATTTTATTAGTGATAAAGAGGAAAGAAAATCTATAGAATATAACCAATTTGAAAAGATGTACGTTATCTCCTTAGAAAATATTTATGTAAATTCTGGAAGAGTAATGACCAAAGAAAATTTATATGAGGAAATCAATAAGGTTAAAAGTTCTACACTATCAATAAAAGACAAGAATATAATTGATATAATAAGAGAGTTGCTTAAATCAGAACCAGAATATTTGAATGATTTTAATAGTTGTTGTGATAAGTACAGATTAAATGACCATGCCAATTAAGATTTATAATACATACTCCAATACTGAGTTGTCGCATAGCGACAGGTACAAAGACGTTTTTCCAACTAATTATTTAGTTATAAATATATCCTGTTAATTATATTTATTGGTTGGATGTTTTTAACTGTTTTTATTTATCAAATCATGCCAATATTCCCACATCATAACCATTGCGAGAGTGTCAAGTTCACAGTACTTCAATAAGCCTTTAATTATGCTGTCTCTCTCAATGTCAGATATTCTGGCGAATTGCATTTTGGCATACGCTGTCATTGCTGCTCCACCTTCTTGTATGTTGCTCCGCATAAGAAAACTTTCTATCTGATCATAATCAATATCTTCAAACAAGGGAGGCAGAAGTTTATAAGGGTTTATCACAGCACTATTTTCATCTTTTTTAATCCACACCCACCCATCATCATAATTCAAACTCTTGATTGTAGAGGTTTTACCGTAGATAGGCTGAGCATATTTCATCTGGATATATTCAGATGAATTAAGAACAGCAGGTAATACATATTTAAGAGAGTTTGAGCCACCCATCAGGGTGTGGTAATAATAATACTTGACCAGCTTCAATAAATCAATCATATCTCTTGTACCTTGATGATTTGCACTATGAGTGATTGTTTTAATAAATGCAATCAATTCGTGTTTGTCTGGGACTACAGAGGTTGGTGCTTCTTCTAATTGGACAAGAATCTGATTAAGAACCGTATTTTCATGATCAGCATATCTGAAAATAGAACCCTGATCATGTTCAAGTTGTGATTTCAGGTTTCTAATAAATTCAAAATTTGGAAACATACCCTTCTCAGTACATATATATTGCCCAACATGTTCGATATTATGATCTGATGTGACTTTATGGTGGGAGAACTGAAAAGCCAATTGTTCATACGGTCTTCTGTCTTTGTTAAAAGGTATAGCAACCATAGAAGTTTCAAAGTCGATGAAATGAAGAGGATAGATTAACTTGTTAAATTCTTCTCTTAGTCCGTCTACATCAATGAATGGTGTATTATCATTGTCCACAGTTTTTCTAACCTGTAACCACTGTCTCTGACCTCTACTTAATTTTCCCTCGGACGTTGGGGTGGTATCACCAATATGGTCTTCCTTTACATCCCGCATTAAATAAACACCACTATCCATTAACTTTTGTTTGCCACGAAAATCCCAAATGTCCAAGATTAGTGGCAACTTTAACATTTCATTATCCCAACCCAATTGGTGTGACCAGCACTCCTTAAATCCCGATAGTTTACCCTGAACTTCTTCATCGGTGGAAACTTGATATTCACATTTTTTGCAATCCTTATGAATAGGTATTATTATTTTTTCATCCCTTTCATACATGTCAGCAAAAAAATGAATATTGTCGACTAAACTTTTTTCTGGTGAAGTAGGACACTCCATGCCTTTGTAAACCAAATCAATAATATCATCAATATTTACACTGAGTAATATTTCTTCACCTATACCCAGCTTTGAGACATCTCCCACGATCTCAACAATAGTTCTTTCATCTTCGACTGTTTTTAGTTGAAATTTCTGGTTCAGACCTTCAACGGTAGCTTTTGCATTTTTATTCGCAAGCATTAAATAAGCATGAACATCAAAATCTGGATAAGCCTTGGTTATAACATATTTTTGAAAGGCGACATCATAAACATATTCAGTCCACTTTGAATCCAAAAATCCTTTCTTAGTCAACATGTCATTGCTACTTCTTCCTTCGAATGATTTTGATTTTACTTCCAGAAGGTTGATTGTATTACCTTTTTTTTCAATGATATCGGCACGGATGAAGAGATTTTTGAATCGAAATGCCCCTTCAAAAATGACGACATTATCTTGGCTTAATAATTCTATTGTTTTTTGAAGCGGTTTATCATATCCACGATTTTGAACCTCAATGCCAGCAGGATAATAACACTTTGCTAATGCTCCGACCTGATAACCTCCTTCAGCCAGTGCTTCCAGAAAAGCATCATCTTTCTTAGCATCAGGATATTCTGGTTTTCCTGAATAATATAGCTTCGCAGGACAATCCAGTGCCAATTTGAATCTGGATTTGGTTAAATATCTGGGCATTAAATAGAAGTATAATAGATCGCTAAGTTACTAATTTCTTTATAACCATTCCATTACAGGTACTAAGGGAGGGTCAATTACCTTATTCAATTCCAGAAAAAAATTCTGATAATGTCATGTTTTCCATTGCCGAAATGCACTTTAGGATTGTAATTAAGTTTGATCCTCTTTGACGTTCGAGGTTGTAGATGCTGTTGACGTGTACGTCAGCCAATTTGCTAAATTCACGTTGACTTAAACCCTCATTAATTCGCCAATTTTTAATGAATAAAGTAATCTCCTTTACCCGTGAATTTTGATGATTCTCAATTTCTCTCTTTGACATATTTGATGCGAAATTTTATATAAATACCTGAAAACTTAATGTTCTTCCAGTTATCACAAAAAAATGTGGTTCAACTACTCCTAAAACTGTACTTAAATGTACCTTTCATGTACTATAATCAGGGTTTATGTACCAGACTAAATTATAGAAATGACTTATAATGATACTTTTAGCGTTAGTCCGAGGAGATATAAGAATGAAAAGGGCACTAAAAAACGAAATTGTCATACCCACGCAGCTAACTTCTCTTATAATTTACGAAAATTCTGGAGAAAAAGATAGAAGTTCAAAGTCCTTCAAGTAATGCTGAGACAGAAATATTATGGTAATTTGCAATTAGCAGCAAGGACGAAAAATTGAAGTAGACATGACCCAGCTCGATAGAATGATAGGCATTTCTTGAAAGTCCTATTGCTTTCGCCATTTCAATATAAGCAATGCTTTTATCGGTTCTCAGTTTTTTAACTCTTCTTCCAATCTCTTCCATCAGTTCTTTATGCTCAGATTTGATTTCTTTAGGTTTCATTGTCCATAAATTATAGTGCAAAGATAAAAATATCTGCCTATTAAACTGGGCAAATACAAATAATCATTATATTTGCCCAAAATAATAGGCAGTCAAATGAAGAAGCAAAATAAAATACGTCACCAATTTATTTACCCTGAGCAGGATGGTGAAGAATGTGTGATGATTCTCTTAATATTTGAAAATAGTAAAGTTGTAGGTATGGCTTCAACTACTATCCCTATATGGCATCGATTCTGGGACGAGAAATTCTTGTATTATCCACTTTGTCATAATTAAAATAAAAAATGGTATGCATAAAAAATTTATCCAAAATCAAAATATTCACTTTTATCTGAATGTGAATATTATTCACAGTACATAATGATATTCAGGCAATTACACTTATTTATTTAGTACTCATTTAAATTTAATATTCACTTTCAATTATAAACCAATAAAACTGAAACAATATGTCAGCCAAATTCAGCCAGACAACTTCCGACTATCTTGAATGGAATCAATCCATGAACTTGATAAGAAATTTATATAACGATGGTAATTACAAAATATCCCTGCTTGTATCTTTTGGTTCGTTCTGGGGATTGCGGATTTCGGACATACTTTCATTGAAATGGGAGCAGGTCTATAATCTTGATGAATTTACTATTGTTGAGAAAAAAACCAAAAAGAACCGTGATATCAAAATCAATACTCAACTTAAACGTCATATTGAGGATTGCTACCAGAAGATCAAACCCAGAACATTAGGAGAATTCATTTTCACCAGCCAGAAGGGTAGCGTTTACTCGATACAAAGAATAAATGTTATCCTAAAAGACCTAAAGATCAGATACAACATTAAGATCAAGAATTTCTCCAGCCACAGCCTCAGAAAGGGTTTCGGGCGAGAAATATTCCTCCGCAGTGCCGAAAACGCAGAGCTTGCTATAGTAAAGCTAAGCCAGCTATTTAATCACAGTAATCCTGCAATAACAAGACGGTATCTTGGCATTAGCCAGAAAGAATTATTAGACACTTATGATGTTTTAAGTTTTTGAAACATTGGGAATATTACATAAAGAAACCTTATCAGCTAATTTTAATCAGTGCATTTGAAAAAACTAAATATCGAACAGACAGATCGAACTCCCGAAATCAAGTTTAAATATGGAAAACTTAGAATCTGGGGGACATTTGTGCCTATTGACCCTGCTGAGTTTTATATACCGCTTCATGAATGGGTAAATAAATACTCAAATTCTCCAGCACCCGTAACTGTTGTTGACATTGGTCTAAAATATACTCGTGGGTATGCCATGCATTATATCCAAAAACTCTTACAAGAATTGATAATGTTGAATAATGAAGAACATCAAGTCATAATAAACTGGCATTATGTCCTAAAAGGCTTAGATGTGAAGGCGGGCGAGTATTTATCAAAAAAATTTAACCACCTCTTCAATTTTGTTGAAGTTGAAGAAATATGGTAATACTAACTCAACTAAAGCTATCTTGATCGGAAATACACAATCAGAAAATTATTGAGGAAGATGCATTATTTGAAATCTTTTGATAATGAGTTGATCAATGCCATATTAAGTCTCTTTTATAATCAAACTTATCTCTGTTGGTAATTTATCTTCTTTTCGTTGAAAGTCATCTAATCTTTCTTCTTTGAAATACCATGCATAGCACTGATTTTGAATTTAACGGTTATCAGATTAATAAAAGTGGTCAAAAAGAAATTAAATGAACTTAAAAATTTTATGTCAGCATAGAATTAACTCAACAATAAGAATACGTCATATTCCAAAACATTAAATCCGTCTGAAAATTAAATTTGCTAATACAAAGCAATGAAATTCAATTTATTATTAAATATTTATAACTTTGAGACACTGTCTTAAATCATTTTTCCATTCAGAATGACTTTAACAAGTATAATTTCTTTAATATATGGAGCTGAAGACAAGCATAGGGGAATCATTTTTAAATCTATTTGAAAATGCAATTAGCTGCACCGTAGCAGGTACAAACTCCGCATTAAATCTTCACATACTAAAAATAGAAAACAATCAATTTTGTTATTACGAGTTGATCGAGGAACTGGCAGAAAATATCATTTCCTTTTCCCTTTCAAGAAGACAAATCGCTGCTTATAAGGCTGAAGGAAAAACTGCAAAGTTATATCGAAAAGCTGTAGAGAAACTTAGAGAGAATATCGATAAACCTTCTGATAAAAGTAGTGGAGGGGAAACTGGAGAAATTCTGCTTTACAGCTTTTTAGAATCCCATTTAAATGCTCCCAAAATACTGACTAAACTTGAAATTAAATCATCCAGTGATGATTATGCAAAAGGTTCTGATGGGATACACCTGCTTAAAATTTCCGATAAAGAATATCAACTTATATTTGGAGAATCTAAGCTCAATCCGAATTTAAGAACTTCTCTTTCAAACGCTTTTGATTCTATTTCCCAGTTTATTACCAGAGATAGAAATAATATTAATTACGAAATTGGATTATTGGATTCTCAATTGTGTAAAGAGGTTTTTGATGAAACTCTATATGAATTTATAAAATCAATTGTTTTTCCAACCCCCCAAAGCAATATAACAAGAGATAATGCCTTTGCCATTTTTGCAGGTTTTGAACTCAATCCTACTGAGCCTGAAATGAGACTTCCAAATAATGATTTTCGCAAGCAAATGCGGGATAAAATTATCACCGAAGTCAATGATAAAATGAAATATATTAAGGAAAAAATAGAGGAACACAAACTCTTTGGATATACTTTTTATGTTTATGTCTTCCCATTTATTCATCTTGATGAAACACGGAGAAAAATCATAGATAACTTAATTCATGCAAAACTTAGTTGAAAAATTGACTGTTGAAGTTCTAAAAGATGACTACTTTATCAAACTTAATGATAAGGCATTTAAAATATTAGCCAAATCCATTTTTTATGAAACCAGAGATGGTGAATCTTTTAGCAATAAAGAATTATTAGATTCATTGAGATTCTCCGACATTTTGTCAAATTCAAAGAATCCAATTGCTCGAAATAAGGCGTATCAGCTTATTACATTACTTAATGGAGTATACTACGAGAATCCATTCTACAGAACCTTTGCCCATTCTGTACTTGCAAAACTTGGTAATTTTCCTGCAATACAATATTTATCATTAAGGAATGATAATAATTCTGAACTGCCATTTGTAAAAGGTATTGAGAAAAACATTAAAGAACTTGTACAAGCAGTTCCAGATACAAATAATCTAATTTTCACAGATGCTCAATATGATCTTTATCAATTAATTAGCAATTCAAAGTCATTTAGCTTTTCAGGACCAACCTCAATGGGGAAATCGTTTATAATTAAATCCTTTATCAGAAAATCTATAAGTAATTCTCCACCCGAAAATATTGCAATACTTGTTCCGACAAGAGCATTGATTAATCAATTTTCACTTGATTTGAATAAAGAACTTAAAGAGGTCTTAGAGATTTACAATTATAAAGTAGTTACAAATTCTAACATATCTGAGCTGCCCTCCAGTCAACAGCAACAATATATCTTTGTACTGACACCTGAAAGACTAATTAGCTATCTGTCCCAAAAAGAGAACCCTTCTTTAGGTTATCTGTTTGTAGATGAAGCGCATAAACTTGCAGCCATAAAAGATTCAAGAGCAATTACAAGTTATACTGCTATTTCAAGAGCTCTAAAACAAAATTCTAATCTGAACCTATATTTTTCATCGCCAAATGTTTCGAATCCAGAAGTATTTTTAAAACTCTTTAATAAAGACGAGAAGAATAATTTCCGAACAATAGAGACTCCAGTTTCTCAAAATTTATTCTTCATCGATTTAACTACTAAGGAGGTAATACATTATACGGATAATGGAAATCATTCATATAAACCTGATTTAATAAAAGACGCTAAAAATGTATTTGATATACTATATCAACTCGGTAAATTTGACAACAATATAGTTTACTGCAGTTCCAGATTTCATTCAGTTGACAAAGCATCTGAGCTTTACAAACTTTCTTCTAATAGAGATTTCGAAATTTCAAAAAGTGTAAAGAAAGCAATCCGTCAAATAAAAACTTATATACATAAAGACTACTATTTGGCTGAATTTTTAAAGAAAGGTATTGCTTATCATTTTGGGAATCTTCCTCAAACAATTAGAAACAAGATTGAGACTTTATTCAAAAACTCTGAGATCAATTTTATCTTTTGTACATCCACTCTGTTAGAAGGAGTAAATCTCCCTGCAAAAAATGTTTTCATTTTAGATGATTATATTGGAAAAAGGGCACAAAAGTTTTCTCAGATTGATTTTTGGAATTTGGCTGGTCGTGCTGGTAGATTAAAACATGAATTATCAGGCAATATTTTTTGTATTAAAGAGAATGAGGGTGATTGGTCTAATACCGTTGTTTTAGATAAAGTGGATAGCCCATTAGTTGTGGCGGTAGAAAATTATATTGATAATGAACTTATCCGCATAGAGAAGATTATATTGGAATCCAAAAATATTAAATATCCAAATAGAGATTTAAAGGAGATATTAAATTATTTAGCGAACATAATCAATATTGATACTCTTCAAATTTCAAAATCCAATTACAAAAGTGAAATTATTAATAAACTAATTCAAGATAATAAGGATGAATTAATCAAAATTGCCACCGAAAAAAATAAGCATGTTGAAATTCCAGTAAGTGTTTTAGTAAGTAATCAATCAATAAAGGTCAGAATCCAGAATAATATTTATAAAGAACTCCGAAGTAAGATTAATTCACCTAAACTCATTAAACTTCCTCTCTTTATTGATACAAATAGTTGTAACGAATGGTTACTTAAATTCTATGATATGTTTGATTGGGGAAGCGAAGAAGCAAAAATGTTCAGTTCTCCAGATACTCAAAAACAAAAAAATCAATTAAGGTATTATGCATTATTAATGACAAAATGGATTTCGGGTACGCAATTGTCTGTAATCATAGACAATACTTTAGATTACTATAAAGAGAAACGACTAAAAGTTAAGGTGGAATGGACTAAGCTGGAAACCTATGACGGGTCTGCTAAACATAATAATATTATTATTGGGGACTTGATCGAGAATATTGAATACATTCTTAGATACCTTTTTGAAAAATACTTCAACTGTTATTATGCAATTCTTTCAGAAGTTTTAGGGGAGGACAATGCTGGAGTTAATTGGGCAACATTCTTAGAATACGGGACAAGAAATACTTCTGTAATAGCACTCCAAAATCTTGGATTATCAAGACATTCTGCAAATTATATTTTTCAAAATCATCAGAACTGCTTATTAATGGATGGGGACAAATTAGTTGAGATTGATGTTAAAAGATTAGAAAAACAAATTGATAAAGAAGACATAGAGTATGAGGAAATTAGTTCATTTCTATTTTAACATTTAGAAACAATGACAAATGAAGAAGCGAGACAAGTGGCTTACCTACTTAATACAAGAAATCAGTTAGTCAGGAAACACACCGTCAAAACTGTATTAGAAAAGAAGGATAATTATGTTTTCCTAACTGAATCTCAAAACATAATTGCATGCGCAGAGAGTAAGAAAGTTCAATGGTATCAATGGGAAATTTGTCATGTTTCGGTCGCAATTAGTGAAGAGGGTCGTGGAATAGGCGGGAAAATTCTAAAACTTGCAGAAGAAAGGGCAACAAAAGGTGGGGCAAAAATTTTGCAATGCACTATCAGATCCGACAATGAAAAAAGTATTAGACTTTTTTTAAATCATGGGTACAACCAAGTAAGTAGTTTTTATAATAATTTAAGTGGCAATTGGGTTTATGTTTTTCAAAAATCCGTAAGTACATAAGTATTTAGTTAATTAGTATTTCTCATGATCTTTAATAAAATCAGGTCTATTATAGGTAGATAATATTGGGTCTTCCTTGTTAACTAAAGGATCATACCAATCTGCCTTTTCTCTTGCCCAACTTAAAAATGATTTTAATTCAACTGACAGTTTATTAGAATCTTTCGCACTGTTCTCAATATTACGTATGAATGCTCTTAGAACTTGTGCTTTATGCCAACGTTTTGATTCCTTAAGCAGTTTTTTAAATTCCTTAAGCTCTTTTTCTTTGTGTTTCTTGATCTCTTGTTTGATTTTCTGTTTCTCTTGCAAGATTTTCTGCTCTTCTAACCAGATTTTATGTTCCGCTTCTTGTCTAATCTTCTTTTCTATTTCTGATTTTGCCATTAACTCCAGACATGCCAGAATGCTTGAAAGTTGATCTTCAATTAATTGTTTGCCATCTGCCTTTATTTTCTGATAATACCTATGATACATCCACATCCTGAAAGTCAGTATACCTGATGGAAAGTACTGTCTACTTCTCCATCCATATTTATCCATAGTTTCTTCAATACGGAGTTTCTCCATTAGACATATTTTAATTTTTACACCTAATACTACTGCATAGGTAGTTTCATGATTAATGATTATATCATGATCTCTGGCTCTAAGAAGTCTTATAAGTGTATCCATAAATCTTAATGCTCTTCCCACATTTTCAGGAGATACTTTCATATCTATCAAACCACTTCGTGTTTGTTGTAAGCCATGATCAAAGAAGCTCACCCTCTTTTCAGTGTTCAGATATTGCTTTGCTTCAATTATTAGTTGATCTGGGTTACTAAGTTTTTCAGGCACTTTAATTGGCAACTTGGGATTTTGCTCAATTGAAGTTTGCATTGATTTACGTGAAGATTTTTTTAGGTCAGAGGTCTCATTCCTAACAATAAGAGAGATATCGTTCTTGCCAGTACAATCATCAGGTAGCTTTTCAATCACGACAGGTTTACCGAAATGAATTTTCGACCAGTACCCGCTTTCAGGTACTGGAATACGCATATCATTGCATATTCGTCTTAATTCAGAGTATGAAAGTTCATATTTCTTTGTCATTGATGACATAGGAGCTGTCCAGATCAAATCGTACAGTTCCTTGCGGGTTAATGTTATCGTTTCCATACAACAATGTTTAATATTTATTTAAAAATATTGACATTGATTTAAACTTTGTTTAATTTAGCTCTGTTTCTTGCAGTTTCTCAATGTGCTATTGATACACTGAACATATATTTGTTTTTAAGAAACTGCACTTGAAATAGCGTTTTTTGTCATTTTCATAGAAGGCGACACATCAACACTATTCCTGCTCCACAGAATTGTATTGCAGACATTGACTTTCACATCGTGTCACCTTTTTTCACACTGGTCAGATGACCCAGAGGCGATACTTCTTCCTTTTAGCACGAGGAAATGCAGCGAGATATATTCAATGAGTATCGCCTCTTTTATTTTAATTATATTAGTTAGCAATTAATTTAGTACCTTTTGTGCTTAATCATCTTGAAACAAGGTGACAATCATATTAAAAAGCACCGTAACAATGACAATGAATGATTTATCTGATGTAGCTAAGAAACTTTCTGATTTAGCTAACGAAAATCTTAAATCGTTAACTGGTAGATGTCAAGAAACAATTGAAATACAGGATTATTACTTAGGAATGTTACGCAGGCAGGTAATTTTGCTATCAGATTTATCATTAATTTTAAAAGATAGGAACACGGAGTATATATCAACACCATTCATTATCCTTCGAAGTTTACTTGATGACTTTTTACATATTCTGTATCTTGAGGCAAATACAAACAGGGAGATAGAAATTACTCGAATAAATGCAGATTCTCATAGGCAAAATTTTAACTCTTTAAAAGATTTGACAGATTCTAATTACCAACATTTCAGTGGTAAATACCCGTTTTATTTGACAAAAGAACAATACCAAGAAGTTAAAGATAAATTTGCTGCCCAAGATAAAAATAAGCGATACTTTAAGCATCAAGATAAGTTTAAGGATTTTATGCCCCTAACAATGATGGCAAAGAGTTTTTCCCTATCAAGGAATGTTGATATATTTAGAGATAGAGCGTTTTATTTGTGGAAAGAGTTTTCTTCATTCGTGCATTATTCAAATTATTCTTTTGAGTATGAGTTGCAAAATGCCAAAGAGAATCTGAATAAGATAGATGAGACCTTTCAATATTGTTACAATACTATTTATTTAGCATTTAAATACTTCGAAAGAGTATTAAAAGTTAATTTTAAAGATAATAATGAATTAAGAGAAAAGTACGGAATAATATACGAATGCTAACCTCTTATAACCTGATTTGAAAATATTTAGGCAAAACCGATTAGTATAAATTACGCATATAATTTTAATAAATATAATATTATGGGATATTATGAAAATCAAGATTTGGACTTTGTAAAACGTACAAAGGAGATAATAGAGCAATATGATAGTTTCCAACTTAATACAGATGAAAAATACGAAGTAACCCTTTTATTGAATTGTTTCGTTGGACTTTTAATTTTACCACAACAAAAACTATTTGATGAATTACCTACGACTTTGATTAATAGCAGAGATTGGGGTATTTCACCTAATGATATAGAGACTATTATTGATAACCGTAGAAATATTGAAGAAAAAAACGTTCGAAACATAGCCCGTCATTTAAGAAATTCAATATCTCATTATAGGTTTACTGCATATCCTGCCTCAGTAGATGCCATTAAGGAAATTGAGTTTTTAGATTATTTGAATGACAAGACAACAAAATCCTTTGAGGTTACAATTACGATTGATAATCTGAGAATTTTTATTAATAAAATATCAAGTGACTTTATAACAACAATGGAAAAATCTTTTGGGAAAAAAACATAGAAATCAATTAGCAGTTAATATAATTACTGGGTAGTTTGGAATTTTAATTTACACTCATTTGTGAAAAATGATGTTGAGATAGAGGGTATATAGAACAAATTCAAAGAGTAATCATTCTCACATGTCAGAAAAGAATATATATGAGTTGCTATGTCGCCAAAGAAGTACAATGGTTTATTCCCCTGCCTTGAGGGTATCTAAAAATCTTTATCAGCATGGCTAATATGAGACATTTTATTGACGACAATGGACTATTTGAAGTTAAAATTCCAATTACTTGGAAGTATTCTCTTCGAGACGGCAAAATACATACTTTTCAAGAATTTGAAGCATGGAAATTTGATGCGTTTCAAATCTCATTAAGAAAAACTTCAGACAGCATTAATATAAAAAACTTCAAACACTTGACACCTGTAACCTTTGGCAGGAATTCTTGCTATTGTTTACCTGATAGTACAAATGAAAATTTTACTATTAAAAGCTGGGTAAGTCTGATTGAGGATATGATTGTGTTTTTTACTCTTACATTTTCACTTGACCCAGTGGACGAAACTCCACTTTCTAAAAAAATTGATATTGTAAATGAAATTATTAAGGAATTTAGGATAATTAAAGAAACAGAAAAAGAATCTAAGGTTAATTCATATAGATTCGAATTGTTTATTCAGGGAGTTGGCGCAACGTCTGCAATTTTAAATAAAGCGGTCAAAAACAAGGCGTTTATTGAATCTACCTGTATCATTGCCAATCAAATTGACGCATTACTTCGAATCGGAATAGTTTTAAAAAAGCAGATTCTAAACAATAGTATTGAAATTGAACAAGAATGGATTTATCAAGGTTTGACTGATAAAATTAAATCTGAAAAGGATATCTATGCGAGTGCAAAAGATCTTGGAATTATAAGTGAAGATATTTATAAAAAACTCTATTTGTTATATGATGACAGAAATAGAGTTATTCATAGATTTATAATTTCTGAAATTACCATAGCAGAAATTGAAAATATTGCATTCAATTATTATAAAGTTCAAGAACAAATAAATCAAATTATCTACGACTTAGAATCAGAACAAATTTCACTGAATATTGGCATGACAAGAAATAGTTCTAACAGTTCGGACAGTCAAGAGGAATTCATAGAGTATATAAAAGGTAAAATTGGGAAACAAGACTACTTTGAAGAAAACCCAGTTGATAACAACACCTAAAACCAATAGCTTTTACAGAATAACCTGACACATAAAAATTCAGGAACTATTTTGTGTGATTTAACAGTGTAGTACCTTAAAACCAATGCTTGTTTTATTTTCACAACGTTTGCAGTAATGGTATCATGATACACCCTAAGAATTATAGACTACTTTGGCAACAGAAAGTTAACTTAGGGTTGAATTTAGTGTTATGAAAATAAAAGTCCTAATATTTAATAAATAAGAAACTAATTTAAAAAGAAGTCACTTCCAAATATTTCTTCAGCCCTTCCCCGATCATCATGTAACCCTTCAAAGCAAATCATATGTGCCAAACTATTCAAATTGGTTGCAAGCACCTTCTGATCAGATGCTTGTGCACATAATAGACCATCATCATCCATCAGAATCCTACTAAACACAACTGGATTGCCATGATCATCCAGTGATCTTGTAATAATGCCCCAAAAAACCCTTGTTGGACATGCTTTCGCAACGAACATTTCTGTGATTTCAACCTTTAGCTTCTTTTCTTTACCCATATAGAAATAATTTTGGGCAAAGATAGTTTAAATCCTGATAGTGAACAAATTGGAAATGAATGTATGGTTTCTTATTACTTTCTAAAAGTCAAACTCCAACAGATCGTTATTAAATATTCCGTGATTACTATCAGTAGCGGGGATTCTCTTTATCATCTTTTTACACAACCCACAATATGATTTTATTATTTCAGAGTTTAATTCTTCTGCCAAGTAATCAAAATCGACAAGAACCCATTTAAAATGATCTCCCGTACATTTCATTTGCTGGTCAATTGTAAATGTCTCCTTTGATGCGATGTCTCGTACAATGAGATATATGACACCATCATCGTAATATGCATCTAAAAATCCAACTAAGTGTACTTTCTTATTTTTGCCATTGGGTGAATAAATAAGAACATAGGTGCTCCCAGTAGATATTTTCTTGTTAGGAGATATAATAAAATGGGCATTGATAAAGAAATATCCCTTATAATCAACCCTATAGATATTATTTAATCCAACGATAGCGGAGTCATATGGATGAATGTCTTGAAGTCTCATTGTTTTCGTACAATCTTTATCATAAATACTATTATAAATGAAAACAGATAGGGGGTGGGTATCCAGTCTAATTTAATACCCTACCCCCCAGTGGGTTACAGGTGGGGAGTGGTGGGGCAGGAAAAGGAACGACCCAAAATCCAAAATAAACTTGAATTGGTATGAAAAGTAGGGTTTATAAAAAAATATAATTTTTTATATTTTGAGAAATAGAAGAGTGCCTCTTTACGCAAACTCTGATAAATTTCTGGAGAAAAATTGTAATTCCTGCTGAGAATAAAGTCAGTAAAATATTGAAAATCTCAGAAATTTTACAAAAAATTTATTTTTACTTGCTGATGAAGTAAAAAGTTTCTATATTTAAAACATTGTTATTAAAGAAGTTAGAAATAAGTTGATAGTTGAACTCTTTTTAATTAAAATCATTACTTTTTACGATGCTTAATTAGAATATGGTTAGAATAAATTATTTGTTAGAAAAACATGAAAGGCAACTATCAATATTTCAGATAATTGCCTTCGTTGTTTTTTATTGGTGGGGTGGAAGATGGGACTGTATCTCTTCATTTTATATTTATTTGATTATTAATATATTAAGACCATCATATTGGCGCAAAAAGCAAATATTATGGCGCAAAGTCAAAAATAATAGATTTTA
>Ga0326726_10000604_pt1 | contig 32792 bp, 24 predicted proteins | sample MHFenrmetagenome_2_FD_207603 | JGI IMG/M metagenome (GOLD analysis project Ga0326726, IMG submission 207603) | Lab enriched peat soil microbial communities from Michigan Hollow, Ithaca, NY, United States - MHF15MN | ecosystem: Environmental > Terrestrial > Soil > Wetlands > Peat | place: USA...
CTCCGGCCGACCCGCGATTGCCGTGCTGCCCTTCGACAATCTCTCCGGCGACCCCGAGCAGGCCTACTTCTGCGACGGGATCGCCGAGGATCTGATCACGCGTCTTGCGACTCACCGCGACTTTCCGGTGATCGCGCGCAACTCGTCTTTCGCGTACCGAGGGCGAGCCGTCGACGTGAAGCAGATCGGCCGCGAGCTGGGCATCGCCTATCTCGTCGAGGGCAGCGTGCGGCGCGCCGGCTCTCGCGTGCGAACCACGGCGCAGCTCATCGAGGTGCGCACGGGGCACCACCTCTGGGCCGAGCGCTACGACCGGGGGCTCGCCGACGTATTCGCGATCCAGGACGAGATCGTCGACGCGATCGTCGGGCGCGTGTACCCCGAGGTGATTCGCGCGGAGCGCGGGCGCGTGACGCGGACGGACCCGGCCGACCTCAGCGCTTGGGACCTCGCGTTGCAGGCGCAGGCCCGCGCCGAGGTGTGGTCGCGCGAGGACTTGCGGGAGGCTCGAGCGCTGGCCGAGCGCGCGCTGGCGCTCGACCCGCGCTCGATCGAGGCACTGCAGGTGCTGAGTCGCGTGCGCTCGGTCGCGCACATGCACTTGTGGTCGGAGTTGTGCGCCGGCGATCCGGCCGCCCTGGCCGACCGGATTCGCGATGCGATGAAGCTCTCCGGCGGGAGCTGGCAGGCATGGCTCGCACTCGGCCGCGCGCTCCGAGAGACTCGAGATGTGGACGCCGCGAACGATGCCTTCCGCCGCGCGATCGCGATCAACCCGAGCTCCTCGGAGGCTCGGCTCGTTCTGGCCACCACACTCGTATCGCGCGACGAATTGCCGGAGGCGTTCACCCTGATCGACACAGCGCTGCGTCTGGACCCGACCAGCCGCGATCTGTTCTTCCGCAACTTCGTGACCGCGTGGGCGAGCTTCGCGGCAGGCAGACATGCCGAGGCCGTCTCCTGTGCCGAGGCCGCCATGCGGGCTGCGCCGGGGCATCCCGGAAGTCTGCGCGTTCTCGCGGCGAGTCTCGCCGAGAGCGACCGAGTCGAGGAGGCGAGACGCGTGGTCGGCCGGCTCCGCGAGCTCGCGCCGGGCATGAGTCTGTCAACGCTCGCCCAGATCCTTCCCGGCATCGCCCCATCGCTGCTGGAGCGCCTCACGGCGGCGCTGCACAAGGCGGGTGTCCCGGAGTGAGTCGCTAGCGCGCCGGCAGCGGTCCCGTGAGCGACGCGCGCTGCGAGATCTCGATCCAGTTGCCGTCCGGATCGCGCACGAACGAGATGCGCGCCACCTTGCCCAGCGTGAGCGGCGCCCTGCCCTCGGTCCCCCCGCGCGCCACGATCCGCGCGTGCTCCGCGTCGACGTCGTGGACCTGGATCGTGAAGTAGCGATAGCCCGCGCCGGTCATGCGCCCGACCGGCTTCGCGTCACTCGCGGCCGCGAAGCGCAGCAGTGAGTCACCGCAGCGGAACGCGTCCTCTCCGGCCGGCTCGAGCTCGAGCGCGCGGCCGTAGAACGCGCGGAACGCCGCAGGATCGCGCACGCCCAGAGTGAGTGCGATGCGCGACACGGAATCGTGATGCTCGGGCACGAGCTCGACGCGATTGCCGTCGGGGTCGACGAGTACGCGCGGCGCGGCGAGCGCGGGGTGAACGATCGCGAGCTCGCGGTAGCCGCTCCGCGGCTCGTCGGGCAGCGGCTCGCGCGAGTGATTGATCTTCAGCACCGAGCCCAAGAGCCCCAGCCGGTGCTGCTGCACGCCGCCGCCCATCGGCAGCAGCTCCTCGTACGGCAGGCCGATCTCGTCGCGCCAGAACGCGAGCATCTCGTCGCGGCGATTCGTGTAGAGCCCGACGTCGATCCGGGGCTTTGCGAGCCTCACCCCCGCAGGATACTTCAGAAGCCGAGCAGCACGCGTCCCAGGGCTCGCTCCGCCAGCCAGAGGCTGGCGATCGCCGCCACCGCGAGTGACCCCGCACCCACGAAGCCGCGCCGGTAGAGCGCCGAGCCCCGCAGCCCGAAGGCGAGCGGGAGAAACACGGACACGAGCGCGAGCTGGCCGAGCTCGACGCCCAGGTTGAAGCCGAGCAGGGTCGCGATCCGCGTTATCGCGTCGGAGCCGAGGTCGGCGAGCGCGCTCGCGAAGCCGAGCCCGTGCACGAGTCCGAAGCCGAAGGCGAGCGCCGCGCCGAAGCGCGGTGCGGCAGGCCGAAGATTGGCGAGCGCGCACACCAGGACCGAGAGCGCGATGAGTGACTCGACCAGGCGCGAGGGCACGCGCACGAAGCCGAGCGCCGCCAGCGACAGCGTGAGTGAGTGAGCCGCGGTGAAGGCCGTCACCACCTTCAGCACTTCCCGCAGCACGGGGCGGAATGCGGGCGCGGGCCGCCACTGCCCGCCGCCGCCCACCAGCACGGCCGGCAAGAGCAGCGCGAGCAGGAACGCGACGTGGTCCGCGCCCGAGGCGATGTGATGCATCCCCTCGCGCACGAACGCGGCGAACCGACCCAGGCGGCCGGAGCCGTCGAGCGCGAGCTCGCGGGCGCGCGCGTCGGGCGCGAAGACGGCGAGCTCGACACCGCTCGGTGTCGCGAGCCGCAGGAGCCCGCGGTGCAGCGCGTCCTCGTCGAAGAGCAGCTCGTACCCGACGCGCAGCCGCGTCGGCGCCTGCGGGCAGCGTGCGGCGAGCGAGACGACGGCGTATGCGCCGTCGCTGTGCGAGTCGATGGCGAGATCGGTGGCGTTCAACGGGCAAGCTGCCCCGTCGCCGGCGAGTGACACGCGCGCGAGCACGTACGCGTCGATCGCCTCGCGGCGCGAGCGTACCTCGCCCCAGGTCAGCGCGCCGTCGGCGTCGCGGTCGAGCGCGAGCGCGAGGTCGAGATCGCGCAGCGCGACGTCGAGCCTTCCCGAGATCGCGCCCTCCGACGAGACATCGAGATCCAGGAATGCGTCGCTCGCCTTGTGGGCTTCGGCGCGCGCGGAGCACAGGACGGCGCACGCGACGAAGAGGAACACGCGTCTCACGGCGTCCCCTCCCGCGGCAGCAGGCCCGTGAGGCGCGCGTCCTCGAGACCGGTCGCGGTGAGCCAGGCGAGCACCGGCTCTGCCGCTGTGCGCTCGCCCGCGGCGCGCGCGGCTTCGAGCAGGATGCGCGCGTCGGCCGGCTCGCGTTGCTGTGCAAAGCTCGCGCGTGCGAGCTCGAGCGCCCGCGCGGAGTCACCGCGCACCTCGAGCGCGAGCCGCGCCTCTTCGCGCGCGTGGACGCTGTCGCCCCGCAGCCGCGCCTCTGCGGCGCGCGCCTCGAGAAGCGAAGTGTGCGTCTCGAACTCCGGATCGCCGAGCGCGTGCTCGGCCAGAGCGAGTCGCAGGATCAAGATGTCCGCGCGTGTCTCGCCAGCCAGTAACTCGCGCGCTTCGCGCGGGCAGCCCGCGTCGAGCAACAGGTCCGCGAGATCAGCGCGCGCCCCGGCGTCGCTCGGGTCGAGCGCCAGCGCCGCGCGCATGTGCGCCTCCGCCGCGCGCGAGTCACCCAGGCGCACGGCCATCTCGCCCAGCGTGAGCTCGACCCAGGCGCGCTGCTCGGGCGGCGCGTTCGCGGCGTGCGCGAGCTGGTCGGCAAGGGAGTCGTAGCTCTCGCGCGCGTGACCGGCGCGGGAGCGCGCCTGACTCGCGCACGCGTTCACCCAGAGAGCGTCGATGCGCCCGGCGAGGCGCGCGCAGCTCGCGAGCGAGGCGCGCGGATCGCCGCGCACGAGCTCGATCACGGCGCGGGTGAACCAGGCCTGCGCGTTCCGCGGGTCGCGCTCGAGGACTCTCTCGAGCGTCGCGAGGGCCGCGCTGAACTCGTGGCGGTTCTGCTGCACGGTCGCGTGCAGCACGAGCACCGGCAGCGGTGGGTCCCCCGCGCCGAGCCACGGTGCGAGCGCCGCTTCCGCGCGGCCCACGAGCCGCGGATCTCCGTCGCGGCGCCCGAGCTCGAGCGCGCGGCGCGCGAGCGCGATGGCCGGCGCGAGGTCGTTGGGCGCGGCGGCGCGCGCCGCCTGGAGCCGCGCGAGCTCGCGCAGCTCGGCCGAGCGCGGGTCGGGGAGTCTCTCGAGCACGACCGAGTCACTCGCGGGGACGTACGGCGCCGCGGGCGCGGCCGTCGCCGCCCCGAGAAGCAGAGCGCACGCGAGAACCGCGCCGAGCGGGTTCTTCCCAGCTCGGCGCGGTCGCAAGTCGCGCATCTCGGGACGCGCGCTCACTTACTCGCCCGGGTCGATGTGGCGGCGATTGCGCCCATCGAACGGAGTGGGCAGGAACGGGAAGTCGGGAGTGATTCCCTGCTCGTTGTTGTTCACGCCGTCACCGACGTTGTTGGCGACGAAGTTCGCCCCGCCCGCGACGCGCACCACCAGGTCGGTCACGTCGTCGTTCGGCCGCCGGCCGTTCGGGAAGCCGGCTGCGTCCGGCGTCGGGTTGCCCGCCGCGTCGTGCGCGAACGGACCCAAGCGCTTGATGTTCGCCGGCGCCGTCGGCGGCACCGTGAGATCGAGGCGCAGCAGATCCGCAAGGCGCGCGCTCGCTGGCTGACCGGGATACTTCAGGAGCAGACCCACGACGTCGTCGCGCGGCCCCGCGGGAACCGAAACTCCGGACACGAGCTGGAGCGCCTTCGCGACGTCGAGCTTGCGGTACTCGTCGACGAACTGCGCCTCGTCCTCGGGAGAGCTCGCGTTCCAGAAGTCCTTCTTGCCGATCGGGATGATCAGCTCGTTCACGAGCGGATTCCCCAGGCGCGCGACTTGGCGGAAGTCACCGACGTTCTTCAGTGTCTCGTCCTCCTCGTCGATTTCGCGCGGCTCGCCGCGGTGCAGCTGGAACTTGGTGCGCGAGGTCGAGGCGTACACGCCGATCAGCTTGTCGGCGTCGTCCGCGGGCTGGCGGTCGCGAGTGAGTCGCGCGACCGGCAGCTCGAGCGCGATGGTGTTGATGTTGAAGCCGCTGAACGAGCTGTTGCCGAACGAGTTCACGTTGTCGTTCGCGTCCTCGGCGTTCGAGAGCGCGGGCAGCAGGCGGGGTGGCGGAGTCTCGGTGCGCAGATTGATCAGGTCGAAGACCGCGCCGAGGTCGATCGCGAAGGTCTCCGCGCGTTGGCCCGCGAAGACGCGGGCGCCGGTGGTCGCGTCGGTGAAGATGCCCTGCGCCGCGAGCGCCGCGTAGTTCGGTGTGGTGCGCGGGCCGATGTTCGACGGAACGGCGGACAGAGTCTGGCCCTGGAACAGCACCGTCTTCGGCTTGCAGGTCTTGTCACTCTTCTTGCAGCTGCGCACCTCGGTCACCGTGTAGCGCTGCTTGCGCGAGAGACCCTCGGAGCCGGGGCCTTCGAGCGCGGTGATCGGCGCGGCGCCGGTCAGGTTCCCGTTGTTCGGGTCGTTCGTGAGTCCGTTGGCGATGAACGCCGCGGGATTCACGGTCTGCGTGTCGAAGCGAAACTCGTAGCTGACGTCGTCCTTGCCGTCGCGGTCGTTGTCGACGTGGAGCGCGTAGAGCACTCCGTCGTCGAACGAGTAGTAATTCGGCCCGGAGCTCGGCTCCTCGCCCGGGACCACGTTCAGGATCAGCGTGACCTTCCGATCCGCCGGCGAGCGCGCCAGGTTGGCCGCGTCGTAACTCACGAACGCGTAGAGGTCGGTGATGTCGGCCGCGGGGTCGAGCGCGATCAGCGGCGCCTCGCGGTGACTGGCTGCGTTTGCCGTCGAAGTGAGTGTCGGTAAGAGACTCGCCGCCAAGGCGAGTCTGCGCAGTCCGGCGCAGAGAGTCGAGCGATTCATGCGAAGTCCTCCAAGGGCCGTTGATGTGGGCGGCCTCGGCAGTGCTACGCAGACACTCGCGCTCCGGATGCAGGTCCGGATGTAGCGGCGAGTGACTCGCCCCTGGGCTCGGCGCCGGGGGATCCGGGCTGGTACGAACGCGCTCGGCGGTTGGATCCCGAGCGGTCGGACATCTGCGCGCAGGCTGTGGCACGATGACGGCGCGCCCGCGCGGGCGCTCTAAGGGAGCCGAGCCATGAGCCATCCGCCGCTGCGCTTCGGGATCTTTCTCGCGCCGTTCCATCCCGTTCGGGAGGATCCGACGGCGTGCTTGGACCGCGACCTCGAGCTCGTGAAGTGGCTCGACCAGCTCCGCTACGACGAGGCCTGGATCGGCGAGCACCACTCCGCGGGCTACGAGCTGATCGCGTCGCCGGAGATCTTCCTCGCGATCGCCTCCCAGCACACCAAGCACATCCGACTGGGCACGGGAGTCATCTCGGTTCCCTATCACCATCCGTTCATGATCGCGGAGCGCATCGTTCAGCTCGATCACATGACTCGCGGGCGGGTCATGTTCGGCTCGGGCCCCGGCGCGCTGCAGTCCGACGCGCGCATGCTCGGGCTAGAAGCCTCGAAGCAGCGCGACATGCTCGACGAGGGCCTCGGCGTGATCCTGCGCCTGCTGCGCGGCGAGACGGTGACTCACGACGGCAGCTGGTTCCGGCTGGTCGACGCACGGCTGCAGCTCCGGCCCTGGAGTCGGAACCTCGAATACGCGGTCGCGTCGCAGATCTCGCCCGCGGGCGCGCGCATCGCCGGCAAGCACGGCGCCGGGCTGCTGTCACTCGGCGCGACCAGCTTCGAGGGCTTCAGCATGCTCGGCATGAACTGGAACGTGTACACCGAATCGAGTCAGGCGAACGGCTTCCAGGCCGACCGCTCGCGCTGGCGTCTGGTCGGCCCGATGCACATCGCGGAGACGCGCGAGCAAGCGCGCGCGAACGTGCGCTTCGGGCTGGGTGACTGGCTGTTCTACTTCCGCGAGGTCGCGTCGCTGCCGCTCGGCATGGAGGGCACGGTCGACGAGGTGATCGAGAGCATGATCGCGCAGCGCTTCGCCGTGATCGGCACGCCCGACGACGCGATCGAGCAGCTCGAGCGCCTGCAGCAGGAGTCCGGCGGCTTCGGCGCGTTCCTGCAGCTCGCGCACAACTGGGCGTCGTGGGACAACACCAAAAGGAGTTACGAGCTCTTCTCGCGCTACGTGATGCCGCGCTTCCAGGACCGCAACGCGGGACGCATCGCGACGATCGAGGCGACCCGGAAGGCGCGCGGTGACTTGCTCGCCGAGTACGGCGGCGCGATCGCGAAGGAGTTCGAGAAGCAGGGCATCAAGCTGCCGCAGCCCTGAGTCGCACGACCGTCGCGGCGAACGGCGGGCCGGGTCCGTCCGGTGACGGTCGCCGCGCGCACGGCGCAGCCCGCGAGATACAACGGCGAGTGCGGCGATCGGCCACAGAGATCGGGCCGGCTCGCGCGCTCGGTTGACAGTGCGCGCAGCCCGCTCTAAACAACCGACGCGCCTGCGGTTTCTCGCGGGCGGAGAGCTGCCGGTGGGGGTCAAGATCACGGTCCGGGACGCCGCTCGCCTGCTCGGCGTCTCCGAGAAGACGGTCTATCGCTGGATCGACGAGCGAGGTCTTCCCGTTCACCGCGCGCACGGTCAGTACCGCTTCAACCGTGCCGAGTTACTCGAGTGGGCGACGGCGCAGGGCGTGCGTGTCTCCGCCGAGCTCTTCGCCGAGCCGGTCGAGCACGAGCCGCCGCTTCCGACCTTGCACGGCGCGCTCGAGGCCGGCGGCATTCACTTCGTGAAGGGCGGCTCCGATCGCGAGACGGTTCTGCGCGAAGTCGTGCGCGTGCTGAATCTCCCCGAGGAAGTGGACCGCGAGTTCTTGTACGAGGTGCTGCTCGCCCGCGAGAATCTCGGCTCCACCGCGGTCGGCGACGGGATCGCGATTCCGCACGTGCGCAATCCGGTGCTCCTGCACGTGAGACCCGCCGTCGCGCTCTGCTTTCTCGAAGAGCCGATCCCGTTCGGTGCGCTCGACGGCAAGCCCGTCGAGACTCTCTTCGTGATCGTCACGCCGACGAGCCGGACTCACCTGCACTTGCTCTCTCGTCTCTCCGCGGCGCTGCACGATCGCGAGTTTCGCCGCGTGCTGAAGCGACGAGCGCCGCCGGAGGCGATCGCCGAAGCGCTGCTTCGCGTGGAGTCCGGATTCTCGACTGAGTCGAACTCCGCCCCGAAATGACGCAGCTCCTCGCGGTGTGGCTGGTCTTGCTCGGCTCGGGACTGGCGGCGCTCGCGACGGCGCGTTCGGCCCGTTGGTCGTCGCTTCTCGGCTGCTTCGGCGCGCCGCTCGCGGCCCTGCTCGGCGCGACTCCCGTCGCGCGCGTGCTCATGACCGGGGAGAGTCTGCGGACCGAGCTCCCCTGGAGCCTGCCGGGCGGCTCGCTGTCGTTCGGCCTCGATCCCCTCTCCGCGTACTTTCTCGTCCCGGTGCTGGGACTCTCGGCGCTGGCGGCGATTTACGGGCGCGCGTATCTCTCCACCTACACCGATTCGCGTCGCGTGGCCGCGAGCTGGTTCTTCTTCAACGGCCTGTGCGCCGCGATGGTCACAGTGACTCTGGCGCGCAACGGCATCTTGTTTCTCGTCGCCTGGGAGACGATGTCGCTCTGCGCCTATGTGCTCGTGAGCTTCGACCACGAGAGCGCGGAGGCGGGGCGAGCGGGCTGGATCTATCTGATCGCCTCGCACGCAGGTACGGCCGCGCTGCTCGGCCTGTTCGTGCTGCTCGGCGACTCACTCGGCGCCGAGCGCGGCGGCGCGCTCTCGTCCGCCGGGGCGAGTACCGGCACGCTCCTGGCGCTCGCGCTCGTCGGGTTCGGCGTGAAGGCAGGGATCGTTCCGCTCCACGTCTGGCTGCCGGAAGCGCACGCGGCCGCGCCGTCTCACGTGTCTGCGCTCATGTCCGGCGCGATGGTCAAGCTCGGCTACTACGGCCTCCTGCGCGTGGTGCTCGTCCTCGGCGGCGTGCCGTCGGCGTTCGGTCTGTCACTCGCCGCGCTCGGCCTCGTGGGCGCGCTGCTCGGCATCTCGCTCTCCCTGTCGCAGCGCGATCTGAAGCGCGCGCTGGCGCACTCCAGCGTCGAGAACCTCGGGCTGATCGGGCTCGCCCTCGGTCTCGGGCTCGCGAGCCTGGGGCGCGGCGACGACACGCTCGCGGTCCTCGGGCTCGCCGCGGGTCTCTTCCACGTCTGGAATCACGCCGCGATGAAGGGACTGATGTTCTTCTCCGCGGGCGCCGTTCAGCACGCTGCCGGAACGCGCGACCTCGAGCGCCTCGGGGGACTGTCTCGGCGCATGCCGCGCGCGGCCGGTCTCTTCGCCGTGGGCGCGCTCGCGCTCGCCGCGCTCCCGCCGCTGAACGGATTCGCGACTGAGTGGCTGCTCTATCTCGGCCTGTTTCACGCGGTGACCACCGAGACACCGGTCGGGTCTGCCGCCGCGTCGATCGCTCTCGGCCTCGTCGCATTCGTCGGCGCGCTCGGCGCGGCGGGCTTCGTTCGCCTGTTCGGAATCGTGTTCCTGGGTCAGGCGCGGAGTGACTCGGCCGAGCATGCGCACGACGTCCGCGGGTCGATGCTCGCGGTGATGGCCGGGACCGCAGCGCTCTGCGTCGCGATCGGCCTCGCGCCTGCCCTCGCGCTTCGCGCCGTCGCCGCGCCGCTGGGCCAGCTGCTCGCTGCGCAGGAAGGAGAGCTCGCGCTCACACCGGCTGTGCTCGCACTGGCTCCGCTGCCCGCGCTCTCGCTGGCGCTCTGGGTCGCGGTCGCGGTCGTCGCTGCGGCTCTCGTCGCGCGCATCCGCCGAGGCGCGCGCGCGCAGGACGAGACCTGGGCGTGCGGCTACGCGGCACCCGGCGCGCGCATGCAGTACACGGCTCTCTCGTTCTCGCAGCCGTTCGCGCGCGGCGTGCTCCCGCGCGTGCTCTCGCCACGCGCGCGGCCGGCGCCGTTGGCGGGGGTCTGCCCGACCGCGTCGTCGCTGCGCCCCGACTATGGTGAGCCGATCGTCGCGCGCATCTACGAGCCGCTCCTCGCCGCGGCCGCGAGCTACTTCACGCGCCTCCGCTTGCTGCAGCAGGGAAGCATGCAGCTGTACGTCGCGTACATCATGGTTGCGGTCGTCGCCGCACTGGCGTGGGCCACGCTCGGCGCAGGGGTCGGGCAGTGACCACCTGGATCGCGCTCGTCGCCGCCGGTCTGATCGGGGCGAGCGGTCTCGTTGCGCTGTGCGCGAGCCGAGCCGGCGCGAGGGTCGCCGACCGAGTCGCAGTGACTGTGCTCGCTGCCGGAGCGGCCGCTGCCGTATTCGCGGCGATGCTGGCTTTCTCGGGCGGAGGCGACGAGCTCGCCTTCGCCGCGGGATTTCCGGGCGGCGCGCTCGCGGTCGGCCTCGATCCGCTCTCGGCGGTCTTCCTGCTGCCCGTGGCGGTCCTCACCGCGGCCTGCGGCGTGTACTCACTCGCGTATTTCCCCGCCGCCGATCATCCCCGTGAGGCCCCGCGGTTGCGGGTCTCGTTCGGGCTGTCCAGCGCCGGACTGATCGTGGTGCTCCTGGCCCGACACTCGCTGGTGTTTCTCGCCGGCTGGGAGGTCATGGCGATCGCCGCGTTCTTCGCGGTCACCGCGGAAGATCGCGACCGGGAGGTGCGCGAGGCGGGCTTCCTCTACCTGGTGAGCACGCGCGCGAGCGCCCTCTGCCTGCTCGCGCTGTTCGCGCTGCACTCGGCCGCGACCGGATCGTTCGGTCTGACACCGATCGGTGTCGGGGTCGTCGCGCCGGGCATCCAGTCCGCGCTGTTCGTGCTCGCGCTCGTGGGCTTCGGGTTGAAGGCGGGCCTCGTGCCGCTGCACGTCTGGCTGCCGCCCGCACACGCGGCGGCGCCGACGCACGTGTCGGCCCTGCTCTCGGGCGTGCTGATCAAGTCGGGGATCTACGGAATCGTGCGTGTCGTCTCGCTCTTGCCCGACGCGCGTCCGTGGTGGGGGGAGGCGTTGCTCGTCGCAGGCGTCGTGTCCGCCGTCCTCGGCGTCGCGTACGCCCTCGCGCAGCACGACGTGAAGCGGCTGCTCGCGTATCACAGCGTCGAGAACATCGGCATCATCGCGATCGGTCTCGGCGTCGCGCTGATCTGTCGCTCCACGGGGCGCCTCGACACCGCGGCACTGGCGCTCGGCGGCGCCCTCCTCCACGTGGTGAATCACGCGCTGTTCAAGGGCCTGCTCTTCCTGGGCGCGGGCGCAGTCATTCAGCGGACCGGTACGCGCTCTCTCGACGCGCTCGGGGGCATCGCCGCGGCGATGCCGGCGACGGCGATCTTCTTTCTCGTCGGTGCCGTCGCCATCGTCGGGCTACCGCCGTTGAACGGATTCGTGAGCGAGCTCTTGATCTACTCGGGCCTGCTGCGAGTCGTCGCTTCGGGCGCAGGCGAGGTCTGGCTGCTCGCGGCCCTTTCGGCGCCGGCGCTCGCTCTCGTCGGCGGGCTGGCGCTCGCCTGCTTCGCAAAGGTCGTCGGGAGCGTGTTCCTCGGCGCGCCCCGACACCGATCGGTGTCACGAGGCAAAGACGCCCCGGCCGCGATGCTCGCGCCGATGGCGGCGCTCGCGTGCCTCTGTGCCGCGATCGGCGTCGTCCCGTTCGCGTTCGCGCCCGCGCTCGCCGCCGCCTCCGCAGTCGCGCTGCGAGCTCCGCTGGCGTCGCTGGATGCGCCCTTCGCGGCGATCTCGATCGTCTCGCTGGCGGCGCTCGCGCTCTGCGCGGCCGTCGGGCTCGCGCTGCGCGCGCGCCTCGCGCGAGCGCCGCTCGAAGCCGCGGGGACCTGGGACTGCGGCTACGCGGAGCCGAGCGCGCGGATGCAGTACTCGGCGTCGTCGTTCGCCGAGCCGCTGGTCCGCGTGTTCTCGTTCGCGCTCCTGCCGAGCGTTTACTCCCCACGACTCACGCCGATCTTTCCGGGACCTGCGGCGTTCCACAGCGAAGTCGTCGACGCGGCGCTCGACCGGATCCTCATGCCGGTCGTGCGGGCGTTCGCCGACTTCGCGAGGCGGCTGCGCGTGCTGCAGCAAGGCAGCGTTCACGCCTATCTCCTCTACGTCTGGCTCGCGCTCATCGCGCTGCTCGCCGTGACTGGAGCGACGGAGTGACCCTCGTCGACTTCGCCGCCGCACTGGTGATTCCGCTCTTGTTTCCGCCGCTGATGCTGGGCGTGATCACGCGCACCAAGGCGCGCATCGCCGGCCGTCGCGGCCCGCCGCTGCTCCAGCCCTACTACGACCTGGCGCGGCTGCTGCGAAAGGGCGTGGTCCGGAGCCGGACGACGAGCTGGGTGTTTCTCGCGGGACCGGTCGTCGGCATGGTGACTGCGCTTCTCGCGGCATCCCTCGTTCCGATCGGCGCGCGCGGCGCGCTGGTCTCGTTCCCCGGCGATCTCGTGGCGTTCGCATATCTGTTGGGCCTCGGGCGGTTCTTCACGATCGCCGCCGCGCTCGACACCGGCTCGGCGTTCGAAGGGATGGGCGCTTCGCGCGAGGCGGCGTTCTCGTGTCTCGCGGAGCCCGCGGCGTTCTTCGCGTTGATCGTGCTGGTGAAGCTCTCAGGCAGCTACTCACTCGGCTCGATGCTCGGGCCGGATCTCGCCGAGCTCTGGGCTCGCGGGGCGCCGTCGCTCGGGCTCGCGACGGTGTCGCTCTTCATCGTGTTGTTGGCCGAGAACAGTCGCATCCCGTTCGACGATCCGACGACGCACCTCGAGCTCACGATGATCCACGAGGTGATGGTGTTGGATCACAGCGGGCCGCCGTTCGCGCTCATTCTGTACGGCGCAGCGGTGAAGCTGTTCGCGTACGGGCTCTTGCTGGTGCGCATCGCGACCCCTTTCCACGTCGACGCGGCCGCGCTCGGGATCGGCGTCGCGCTGGCCGAGTTACTCGTGCTCGCGATCGTGGTCGGTGTCGTCGAGTCCGTGATGGCGCGCCTCCAGCTCCTGCGCGTCCCCAGCCTGCTCGTGGGGGCGAGTCTGCTCGGCGCCTTCGGCGTGATGCTCCTGGTGGGGTGAGACGGTGGAAGAGACTCTCGATCTCGTGCTCGTGGGCGTGCTGCTGCTGAACTTCCTGATGCTCGGGACGAGTCGGCTGAAGGCGGCGATTCACTTCGCCGGGATGCAGGGTGTCTTGCTCGGTGCGGCGCTCTTCATCGCGCACGGCCACGCGAGCGGGCGCGTCTTCTTCCTCTCGATCGCGACCGTTGCGCTGAAGGGCATCGCGATTCCCTCCATCCTGCTGCGCGCGACGCGCAACATCTCGATCCGCCGCGAGATCGAGCCCTTCGTGGGGTTCACCGCGTCGCTCGTGCTCGGTGCGCTCGCGACCGGCCTCTCGCTCGTCTTCTCGCGCTCGCTGCCGCTCCTCGACGAGCACGCGGCCGTGCTGGTGGTGCCCGCCTCGTTCGCGACCCTTCTCACGGGCTTCCTCGTGCTGACGACGCGGCGCAAGGCGATCACGCAGGTGGTCGGCTATCTGACCCTCGAGAACGGGATCTTCGTCTTCGGACTCACTCTCGTCGAAGCGATCCCGTTCCTCGTCGAGATCGGCGTGTTGCTGGATCTCTTCGTCGCCGTCTTCGTGATGGGCATCATCATGGATCACATCCACCGCGAGTTCTCGTCGCTCAGCACCGAGCACCTGACCTCGCTGCGGGAGTGAGCATGGCGCTCTGGCTCGTGATCGTCCCGCTCGGGTTCGCCGTGGTCGCGTTCGCGACTCCGGGGGCGCGCGTACGGCCCTGGCTGCTGCCCGCCGCAGGGGCGACACAGCTCGGTGTCGTGGCGCTCGAGCTCGTCGGGCGAGGCGACGGCGTGGGCGCTCCGTGGCTCGGGCTCGATCCGATCGGGCGCCTCGTGACCGGCTATCTCGCGGTGTTGTTCTTTCTGTGCGCCGCGTACGCCCCCGGCTACCTCGCGCTGCGCGCCGACCGCCCCAACCGGATCTTCTGCTCGGTGATGCTCGTGTTCTTCGCGATGATGAACTTGATCGCGAGCGTCCAGCACCTCGGACTCATGTGGGTCGCCGTCGAAGCCACGACCCTCGCCTCCGGGCCGCTGCTCTACTTCAACCGCAATCCGCGCTCGATCGAGGCGACCTGGAAGTATCTCTTGATCGGCTCCGTTGGGATCGCGCTCGCGCTCCTCGGCACCTTCTTCGTAGCCTACTCGGCGCTGCGCGCCGGCATCGCGACGTCGATGCTGCTCTCCGACATGCTGGCGAGCGCGCCGCAGCTGTCTCGCCCCTGGCTGCACTCGGGATTCGTGCTCGCGCTCGTCGGCTACGGCACGAAGATGGGGCTCGCGCCGATGCACACCTGGAAGCCCGACGCCTACGGCGAGGCCCCCGGCCTCGTCGGTGCGCTGCTGGCCGGTGGACTCACGAGCTGCGCGTTCGTCGCGATCCTGCGCTTCTTCCAGATCTGCGTCGCCGCAGGTGAGTCGGAGTTCGCGCGCACTCTGCTGCTCTTCCTGGGCCTGTTCTCCATGGCGGTTGCCGGCGCATTCATGGTGAGACAGGGTGACTACAAGCGGATGCTCGCGTACTCGAGCGTGGAGCACATGGGCATCCTGGTGCTCGGCATCGCGATCGGCGGCGCCGGGACGTTCGGCGCGCTCCTCCACCTGATCAACAACGGTCTGTCGAAGGGGGTGCTCTTCCTGTCGGCCGGGAACATCCACCGTGCGTACGGCAGCAAGCGCACCGACGACGTCTCGGGGGCGCTCTCCGTCCTGCCGGCCTCCGCGTCGCTCTTTCTCGCGGGCTTCTTCGCGATCACCGGGACTCCGCCCTTCGGTCCGTTCGTGAGTGAGTTCACGATCCTCACCGCGATGATGCACGCGGAGCGCTACGCCGTCGCCGCGGCATTTCTCGGCCTGCTCGTCGTGGTCTTCGTCGGCATGGGCTCGACCGTGCTGGCGGTCGTGCAGGGCGAGCCGTCCGAGCGCAGCGAGGCGACACCGTATCGCGACGGGTTTCTCGGAGTCGCGCCGATCGCCGTGCTGCTGGCGCTGGTGCTCGGCCTCGGGCTGTGGATTCCCGCGCCGCTCCTGGCCCTGCTGCGCGACGCCGCTGCGGCACTGGAGATCGCGCGATGAGCGCCGCTCGCGAGCTGCTGCGCACACAGAACGGCGCCGCGGTGCCTGCGGGCGAGGTGCCGCGCCTGGAGGTTCCGGAGCTACAAGCCGCGCTCGTCGAGGGCTCGCTGCGCGGCGAGCGCGTCGCCGCGCTCTTCGGCGCGCGCGGCCCGGACGGCGTGTCACTCGTCGCCGTGCTCGTGTCGGACCGCGACGGCGCGGTGCGCATCGGCCGCAGCTCGCCGGTCACTGACTCGTTTCCGGCGCTGACTCCGTCGCTCTCGAGCGTGCACCTGTTCGAGCGCGAGATCTTCGAGCAGCACGGCCTCCGCCCGGAGGGACATCCGTGGCTGAAGCCCGTCCGGTTTCCGCCGCGCGGCGGAGCGCCCGCGGCGATCGGGATCGCGGACTTCTACAAGGTCGAGGGCGACGAGGTTCACGAGGTCGCGGTGGGGCCGGTGCACGCGGGCGTGATCGAGCCGGGTCACTTCCGCTTCCAGTGTCACGGCGAGAACGTGATGCACCTGGAGATCTCGCTCGGCTACCAACACCGCGGTGTCGAGCGGGCGGTCGTCGAGGGCGAAGCGCGGCGCCGGCTGCACTACTTCGAGACACTCGCGGGAGACACGACGATCGGTCACGCGACGGCCTACGCGCAGCTCGTCGAGGGGCTGGCGGACTGCCGAGTATCTGCGCGGGCGCACGCGCTGCGCGCGGTCGCGCTCGAGCTCGAGCGCATGGCGAATCATACGGGCGACCTCGGCGCGCTCGCGGGCGACGTCGGCTTCCTGCCGACCGCGGCTTTCTGCGGCCGGCTGCGGGGAGACTGGCTGAACCTCTCGGCCGAGCTCTGCGGCAACCGATTCGGGCGCGGCTTCGTGCGCCCCGGCGGCATCGGCTTCGACGTCGCTGCCGAGCGAGCGGAGCGCATGGTCGCAGCGATCACGCGCGCGATCGGCGAGGTCGGTCAGTCCGCGGATCTGCTCTGGGAGACTCCGTCGGTGATGTCGCGCTTCGAGGACACCGGCCCTCTGTCGCGCGAGCAGGCCGAGGAGATCGGGCTCGTCGGCCCCGCGGCGCGCGCGTGCGGCTTGGCGCGCGACGTCCGGACGAGTCACCCGACCGGCATCTACCGCGTCGCGCAGATCCCGACCGCGACGTGGCACTCCGGCGACGTATTCGCGCGCGCGTACGTGCGCTGGCTCGAGGTCCGGCGCTCCGCCGAGTTCGCGTGCGATCAGCTCTCGAGCTTGCCGGCCGGCGAGGTTCGCGCGCGCCCTCCAGCGCTCGAGCCCGACCACGTCTGCGTGTCACTCGTCGAGGGATGGCGCGGCGAGATCTGCCACGTCGGCTGGACCGACGCGTCGGGCCGGCTCGCCGGCTACAAGATCGTCGACCCGTCGTTTCACAACTGGATGGGTGTCGCGCTGGCGCTGCGCGGCCAGCAGATCTCCGACTTCCCGCTCTGCAACAAGAGCTTCAACCTCTCCTACTGCGGATTCGACCTGTAGGGTCGGCGGAGGACCGGCATGTGGAAGATACTCCGCGCGCGACTGGCTCAGGGAACGCGCACGATCTCCTTTCCCGCCGGCGAGCCGGTGCTGCCCGACCGGCTGCGCGGCGCTCCGGCGCTCGACTTCGCGCGCTGTCGCAACGGCTGTCGCGCGTGCATCGACGCCTGCCCGACCGGAGCGCTCAGCGCCGACGACGCGGGTCCGAAGCTCGATCTCGGCAAGTGTCTCTTCTGCACCGACTGCGTCGAGGCCTGTCCCGAGGGCGCGATCGAGTTCACGCGCGACTGGCGGCTCGCGACGCGCACGCGGGAGGCGCTCGTCCTGCGCGACGAGACACTGCACCTCGCCGATGCGCTCGACACCAAAATGCGTCGCCTGTTCGGCCGCTCGCTGAAGCTTCGCCAGGTCTCCGCCGGCGGCTGCAACGCCTGCGAGGCGGACGTGAACGTGCTCGGCACGGTCGTGTTCGATCTCGGGCGCTTCGGCATCTCGTTCGTCGCGTCGCCGCGCCACGCGGACGGGCTGCTCATCACCGGCGCGGTGAGTCAGAACATGCGGCTCGCGCTCGAGAAGACCTGGGCCGCCGTGCCGGCGCCGAAGCTCGTCATTGCGGTGGGCGCGTGCGCGATCTCCGGCGGGCCGTTCATCGATCACCCCGAGGTGTGCAACGGCGCGGGCGCGATCGTGCCCGTCGATCTCTACATCCCCGGCTGTCCGCCCCACCCGATCACGATTCTCGACGGGCTGCTGCGCTTGCTCGGGCGGATCGAGGACGGCTCACGTCCGTCGTCGGCCAGCTAGCGCGCCGCCCCGCAGCGCACGCGTCGAGCCTCACGCGGTGTTGACCCGTCGCGAGATCGCGCCTATCAGGAACGCATGACGATGCCGTCGGGGGGCGACCGACACGCGCGCGCGCGCGCGGCGCGCATGCATGCGGGTACTTCGCTTCGCTCTCCGCTCGCTCGACTCGGCGGGTGGCTCGCCGACCGACCGCGTTCCGTGCTTGCCGTGTTCGCGGTGCTGACCGCGGTCGCGGCTTTCTACGGGTCATCGGCCGCGGAGCATCTCCCCGCCGGCGGCTTCGAGGTCCCGGGCAGCGAGTCGGACCTCGCGGTGAAGGAAGCCGAGAGTCAGTTCGGGATCGGCTCCGCCGACGTGCTCGCGCTGTATCGGGATCCGAGCGCGGATGTGCGCAATGCGCAGTTCGGCTCGGCGATCTTCGACCTCATCGACGGCGTGTTGGGCAGCGAAGGCGTGGTCGGCGCCTCGTCGTACTTCGACACCGCGGAGGGGAGCTTGGTCTCGCGCGACGGCCACGAGGCGCTCGTGATCGTCTCGCTCGCGGGCACGAATGCCGACAAGCTGCGAACCTTTCGGCGCATCGAGTCACTGCTGCGCCGGGTGGAAGCGCCCATCGAAGTGGCGATCGGCGGGCACGTGGCCGCGTCGCTCATCGCACAAGATCTCGCGAGCGCGGACATGGCCAAGGCCGAGGCGATCGCGTTGCCGATCGCGGCGATCCTCACGCTGCTGTTCTTCCGCGGCGTCGTGGCGGCCCTGCTGCCGATCGCGATCGGCGCGTTCGCGCTGGCGAGCTCCGCCGCGATCGTGCGCCTCGGCTCGAACTTCACGGAGATCGCGATCTTCGCGCTGAGCGTCGCCGCCTTCCTCGGCCTCGGGCTCTCGATCGACTACTCGCTGTTGATGGTGCAGCGCTTCCGCGAAGAGCTCGCGCGCGGTCTCACGCCCCGCGACGCGGTGATCACCTCGCTCGACACGGCCGGCCGCGCGGTCTTCGTGTCCGGCCTCGCGGTGATCGTGAGTCTCTTGGTACTGCTCGGTGTTCCGGTCGCGATCCTGCGCAGCGTCGCGCTCGGCGGCGTGCTCGCGGCCATGACTGCCCTCGCGGGCGCGCTGCTCCTGCTCCCGGCTCTGCTGGTGTGTCTCGGACCCAACGTGAATCGCGGGTCACTCGGCGGAACGCCGGACGTGGGCGGCTCGAGCCCGTTCTGGGCGCGCGTCGGCAGGCTGTCGATGCGCCAGCCGGTCGTGACGGCGTTGGCGTGCGGCGCTCTCCTCTTGGCGATGGCGAGCCCGGTGCTGCGCATGCGCAGCGTGTTGCCCGACGCGCGCATCTTCCCGCGTGACTCGGAGGTGCGGCGCGTCGACGAGGCCCTCGGCGATGCGGGTCGCTTCGATCCCGGCGGCGCGTCGGCGATGCAAGTGATCGTGAAGACTTCGGGCGCGCCCCTCGACCCGCCGAATCTCAGACTGCTGCGCGCCTACGCCGCTCGCCTCGCGGCCGTCGACGGCGTGAAGGCGGTCCGCTCGCCGTTCGAGGAGCTCGACCCGGATCGGCTGACGCCGGCAGAGCTCGAGCGCGTCGCGGCGCGGGAGCAGGTCGCGACCCGCCTCGCGCGCATGACTCACCGGGATCGCTCCCTGCTGGTCGCGACGGGCGCGAATGCGTGGCGCTCCGCCGCCGCGGCCGACGTGCTCGGCGCGGTGCGCGGCGTGCCGCACGGGTCTCTCGACGTGAAGATCGGCGGGCCGACCGCGCAGATGGTCGACCTGAAGATCGCGCTGCGAAACTACGGGCGGGTCGCCGCGCTGCTGGTGATCGGCTGGAACTTGCTGATGCTGCTCGTCGCCTTCCGCTCGGTGGTCGTGCCGATCAAGGCAGTGCTCATGAATGTGCTGTCACTCGGCGCGAGCTATGGGCTGCTCGTCTGGGTGTTCCAGGACGGTCACTTCGCGAAGCTCCTGGGCTTCGAGCCGCTCGACGGGATCGACCCGAGCATTCCGCTGGTGATGTTCGCGGTCGTGTTCGGGCTCTCGATGGACTACGAGGTCTTCCTGCTCTCGCGCATCCGCGAGGAATGGCTGCGCAGCGGCGACAACCAAGAGAGCGTGATCTTCGGCCTGGCGCACACCGGTCGGATCATCACCAGCGCCGCGCTGATCCTGCTCGTGGTGATCGGGGCCTTCGCCGCCGGCGCCCTCGTCTACGTGAAACAGATCGGTGTAGGCATGGCCGCGGCGATCGCGCTCGACGTCACCCTGGTTCGAGCGCTGCTCGTGCCCGCCACGATGCAGCTCCTCGGGAAGTGGAACTGGTGGGCGCCGGCCTGGCTGCTCCGCTCTCCGCAGCCCGAATCGGGCCGCACCGGCGAGCGCCGGCGTCTCGGGGCCGATCCGTGACCATTTGCCCCTCCGCTCAGCCTCTCCCCGTCCTAGGAGGCCCGACCTAGAGCGCGCACCTGGCCCGAGGGCCCTTGCATCGGGGCAGAAACGCAATACTGGTTGCAGCCCTCTCAGGGCGGCACTTCCGTGGTCAAGCGCGCGGAAGCGCGAGCCGAAGCGGGCAAAGTCCGAGCGCGGGCAACGCTTTCAGGCTATGCTGCGCGACCATTTTTTGGCCGCGGACCTGCCTCCGCCGAACATCGACCGATAGCCGGGACTCGAGGAGCCCATGACCATGTCGAACGATCTCTCGCTCATTCGCAACATCGGGATCAGCGCGCACATCGACTCGGGCAAGACCACGTTGACCGAGCGGATCCTCTACTACACCGGCCGCATTCACCAGATGCACGAGGTGCGCGGCAAGGACGACGTCGGCGCGACGATGGACTCGATGGACCTCGAGCGCGAGCGCGGCATCACGATTCAGTCCGCGGCGACTTACTGCAACTGGAACGGCTACCAGATCAACATCATCGACACGCCGGGTCACGTCGACTTCACCATCGAAGTCGAGCGCAGCTTGCGCGTGCTCGACGGGGCGATCCTCGTGCTCTGTGGCGTCGCCGGCGTGCAGTCACAGTCGATGACCGTCGACCGGCAGATGCGCCGCTACAACGTCCCGCGCCTCGCCTTCATCAACAAGCTCGACCGCTCCGGCGCGAACGCCTATCGCGTCGTCGAGCAGCTGCGCGAGAAGCTGAAGCACAACGCCGTGATGATGCAGATCCCGATCGGACACGAGGACCGCCATCAGGGCGTCGTCGATCTGATCAAGATGAAGGCGTACTACTTCGAAGGCGAGGACGGCAACCAGGTCGTCGAGAAGCCGATCCCCGCCGAGCTCGAGGCCGACGCCGCCGCTGCCCGCGAGAAGATGCTGGACGCTGTCTCGATGTTCTCCGAGGAGCTCATGGAAGCCATCCTCGAGGGCCATCCGACCGAGGAGCAGATCATCTCCGCGGTGCGCGAGGGCGTGCTGTCGCTCGAGCTGACCCCCGTCTTCATGGGCTCGGCCTACAAGAACAAGGGCGTGCAGAAGCTGCTCGACGCAGTGACTCTGTTCCTGCCCGCGCCGAACGAAGTGAAGAACAAGGGCGTGGACCTCGACCACGACGAGGCCGAGATCGAGATCGTCGCCGATCCCGACAAGCCGCTGGTTGCGCTCGCGTTCAAGCTGGACGACGGCCGCTATGGTCAGCTGACCTACATCCGCGTGTACCAGGGCACGATCGAGAAAGGCTCGACGATCGTGAACCAGCGCACCAAGAAGCGGCACAAGGTCGGTCGGCTGGTGCGCATGCACGCCGACAAGATGGAAGACATAGACCGCGCCACCGCGGGCGACATCGTCGCGCTGTTCGGCATCGAGTGCGCGTCCGGCGATACGTTCGCCGTGCAGGGCTACAACGTCGCGATGTCGAGCATGTTCGTGCCCAAGCCCGTCATCTCGCTCGCGATCAAGCCCAAGGACAACAAGATGCTCGACAACATGAGCAAGGCGTTGGCCCGCTTCATGCGCGAGGACCCGACGTTCCGCACCACCGTCGACGAGGACTCGAACGAGACACTCATCGCCGGCATGGGCGAGCTACACCTGGACGTGTACGTCGAGCGCATGAAGCGCGAGTACAACACCGAGGTCGAGACCGGCCAGCCTCGTGTCGCATACCGGGAGTGCATCTCGCGGCGCGCGGACTTCCTGTACACGCACAAGAAGCAGACCGGCGGCTCGGGCCAGTACGCGAAGGTGGGCGGCTACATCGAGCCGATCGCGAACTCCGACGAGTTCGAGTTCGTGGACGAGGTGCGCGGCGGGGCGATCCCGCGCGAGTTCATCGCCGCGTGCGAGAAGGGATTTACCTCCGCGCTCGCGAAGGGCGACTTGATCGGCGCGCCGGTGCTGGGCGTCCGCGTCGTGCTGAACGACGGCCAGGCCCACGCCGTCGACTCGTCCGACCTCGCCTTCCAGGTCGCGTCGCGCTTCGCGTTCCGCGAGGCGTACCCGCAGGCGAAGCCCGTGATCCTGGAGCCGATCATGAAGCTCGCGGTCGAGGGGCCGAGTGACTTCCAGGGCGCGTACATCAAGGTGATCATGCAGCGCCGCGGCGTGATCATCGGCTCGACGGATCTCGACGGCTTCAGCCAGGTCGAGGCCGAGGTGCCGATGGCCGAGACGTTCGGCTTCGCGACCGACCTGCGCTCCTGCAGCCAGGGCAAGGCCGAGTTCACGCTCGAGTTCGCGAAGTACCAAGCGGTGCCGGCCGAGATCCAGAAGACGCTGATCGAGGAATATCAGGCCAGCGCCGCGTCCAAGCGCCGGTAGCTCCGTGACTCCCGCCCCGCCCCTCGACGAGGCGGAGCGCGCGAGGGGACGGCGGCTCGCGATCGCGAGCAACGTCCCCTCGATGACTTTCTGGACCGCCTTCTGCGGGCAGCTGCCCACGTTGGCGCTCGTGTCACTGGGCGCGAGCGAGACACTGATCGGTGTTCAGAGCGGGCTCCAGCTCGGCTTTCAGAGCCTGCAGCTCCCGGCGCTCCGGCTCGTCTCTTGGTTCCCGAAGCGCCAGATCCTGATCACGGGCCAGGTGATCGCGCAGGTTTCGAGCCTGCCGCTCGTGTTCTTCGCGGCGATCGCGGCCCTCGATCACGGAACGGCGCAGGCGCTGGTGTTCGGAGCGCTCGTCGGAACGGTGATCGGTGTCGATCTCGCCGACCTCGTCTGGTTCCCGCTCCTGCGGGCGTACGTCGAGCCGGAGCGCATCGGTCGATTCTTCGGGACGATCCGCACGACCTGGCACGCCGCGGTGATCGTCTTCTTCGTCGGCGGACAGATGTGGCTCGCGCGCCACGACGACGGCTTCGGCTGGCTCTTCGGGGTCGCGTGGCTGTGCGGCGCGCTGCGCATCGGGCTGGTCGCGCGACTGCCGGAACGGAGCGAGCGAACGGGCGAGCGGATTCGCGCCCGGGAAGCGCTCGCGCTCCTGAAGAGCAGCCCGCGGCTGCGGCGCTATCTGATCGGCACCTGCTGGGGCGCGGGGGTACGCATCTCCGTGTTGCCCTTCGCGATCGTGATGCTGCGCCGGACACTCGGCTTCTCGAACGCCGACGTCGTGGTCGCGACGATCGCGCAGTTCGTCGGCGGGCTCGTGTCACTCTACGGCTGGGGCGCGCTCATCGACCGCCTCGGCGCGTTCGTCGTGTTTCGCTTCGCCTCGCTCGCGCTGGCGGCTCTGTATCTCGGTCTCGCACAGCTCGAGGGCCAGAACGCTGCGACTCACGCCGCGGCGATCGCCTTCTTCTTCCTGCAGTCGCTGCTCGGCGCCGGCTACGGCGTCGCCGACACGCGCCTGCTGTTCGAGCTCACTCCGCCCGAGGCGCCGGCGCGCACGCTGGTCGTGGTGGGCGTGATCGCGGGAGTCACTTGCGGGCTCGCGCCGATGCTCGCCGGCGCGGCGCTCGAGCCGCTCCTGGCGCGGAGCCCCGACCCGCTGCGCGTCTACCACGGGTTCTTCGCCGTCGCGGCGCTGCTGCAGGCGCTCTCGTTTCTGCCCCTGCGTCCGCCGCGGTGATACGCTCGCGCGCGGGATGTCGCCGATCCGCCTCCATGGCGTGCCGTGGTCCCGGGCGTCGCGCTGTCTGTGGATGCTCGAGGAGATCGGCGCGCGCTACGAGAACGTCGCCGTCGCCGACACGCGCTCGCGCGAGCACCTGGCGCGGAATCCGAACGGCCGAGTGCCGGTGCTGGAGGACGGCCCGCTCGTGATGTGGGAGTCGCTCGCGATCAACCTCCATCTCGCGAAGCGCTTCCCGAGCGATCTGTCCCCGAAGTCACTCTCCGAAGAGGCGCAGGCGCTCGACTGGAGCTTCTGGGCGGAGTCGGAGCTCGAGAGGCACTTCAACGAGATCGCGTCGCTCGAGACCGTCCCCGGTGACTGGCTCGCCGACGTGCTCGGCAAGCTCGAGGCTGCGCTCGAGAAAGGCCCGCACCTGATCGCGCCGCGCTTCACGGTCGCCGACTTGAACGTCGCCAACATGTTCAACGGGCCCGTCTCCTCGCGCCTCGACTTCGGCGCGCACCCCCGCGCTAGCGCCTGGCTCCAGGCGTGTCGCTCGCGTCCCGCGGCGCGCCGCGTGTTCCAGCGCGCAGCCGAGGCGTGGAAGGCATCGCGCCGCGAGTGACTCAGGTCGCGATGCGGAACAGGATCACGTCGCCGTCCTGCACCACGTACTCTTTGCCCTCGACGCGCATCAGGCCCTTCTCCTTGGCGCCGACTTCGCCGCGGCAGGCGACGTAGTCCGCGAAGGAGATCACCTCGGCGCGTACGAAGCCGCGCTCGAAATCGGTGTGAATCTCCGCCGCCGCTTGCGGCGCCTTCGTGCCGCGGCGGATCGTCCAGGCGCGCACTTCCTTCGGGCCGGCAGTGAAATAGGAGATCAGCGCGAGCAGGCGGTAGGTCTCGCGAATCAGTCGCTCGATGCCCGCCGCGTCCACGCCCAGGTCCGCGAGGAACGCGCGCCGCTCCTCGGGCTCGAGCTCGACCAGCTCCGCCTCGACCTTCGCGCAGATGCGCACCACCCCGCCGCCCTGCCGCTGGGCCAGTGACTCGAGCGCTCGCGAGTACTCGTTGCCCTCGGCCAGGCCGAGCTCGTCGACGTTGGCGACGTAGAGCACGGGCTTGGCCGTGAGCAGGTTCGCCTCGCGGAACGTGCCCGCGAGTGACTCGGGCACGGAGACCGTGCGCGCAGGCTTGCCCGCCGAGAGATGCTCGACGAGCGACCCGAAGAACGCGGCCTCGGCCTGGGCTTCCTTGTCGCCCGACTTCCCGACCTTGCGCGCTCGATCGGCGCGGCGCTCGGCGGTCTCCAGGTCGGCGAGCGCGAGCTCGGTCTCGATCGTCTCGACGTCGCGCAGCGGGTCGGGCGCGCCGTCGACGTGAACCACATCGGTGTCGTCGAAGCAGCGCACGACGTGCAGCACCGCGTGAGTCTCGCGGATGTGCGCGAGGAACTTGTTGCCCAGCCCCTCGCCCTGCGAAGCACCGCGGACCAAGCCCGCGATGTCCACGAACTCTACGGTCGCGGGCACGATGCGCGCGGAGTGCACCAGCGCGTCGAGCGCGGCGAGCCGTGGGTCGGGCACGGGTACGACGCCCGAGTTCGGCTCGATCGTGCAGAACGGATAGTTCTCCGCGGCGATTCGTGAGTCGGTGAGCGCGTTGAACAGAGTGCTCTTGCCGACGTTGGGCAGACCGACGATGCCGCAGCGAAGCGCCATGGGGCGGGCATCATCCCGAATCTGACGCGGCGCGCCAGTATAATGGCGCTCGCCGCCCACCCCGAGGAGAAGCTTTGGACTTCGAGCATTCCGACAAAGTGAAGACGCTCCAGCGACAGCTTCAGGCGTTCATGGACGCGTACGTCTACCCGGCCGAAGCCGTGTACGAGGAGCAGGTGCAGGAGAACCGCTGGGCACAGCCGCGCATCATGGAGGAGCTCAAGGAGCGCGCGCGCAAAGAAGGTCTCTGGAATCTCTTCCTGCCCGAGTCAGAGCTCGGCGCGGGACTCACGAACCTCGAGTACGCGCCGCTGTGCGAGATCATGGGCCGCTCGGCGATAGCGCCCGAAGTCTTCAACTGCGCCGCGCCCGACACGGGCAACATGGAAGTGATCGCGCGCTACGGCAACGAGCTGCACAAGAAGCGCTGGCTGCTGCCGCTGCTCGACGGGAAGATCCGCTCCGCGTTCGCGATGACCGAGCCGGACGTCGCCTCGTCCGACGCGACGAACATCCGGCTGCGGATCGAGCGCCAGGGGGACACTTACGTCCTGAACGGCCGCAAGTGGTGGACCTCCGGCATCCTCCACCCGCACTGCGAGATCCTGATCGTGATGGGCAAGTCGAACCCGGACGCGCCGCCGCACGAAGCGCAGTCACAGATCCTCGTGCCGCGCAACACGCCGGGGGTTCAGGTCGTGCGACACCTCCCGGTGTTCGGCTACGACGACGCGCCGCACGGTCACGGCGAGGTCCTGTTCAGCAACGTGCGCGTGCCGGCGGAGAACCTGCTGCTCGGCGAAGGTCGTGGCTTCGAGATCGCGCAGGGCCGACTCGGGCCCGGGCGCATCCATCACTGCATGCGCGTGATCGGCGTGGCGGAGCGCGCGCTCGACGCGCTGTGCAAGCGCGTGAAGACGCGCGTCGCCTTCGGCAAGACCGTCGCCGAGCAGACGGTCACGATGGAGCGCATCGCCGAGTCACGCATCATGATCGATCAGTCGCGGCTGCTCACGCTGCGCGCCGCCTTCATGATGGACACCGTCGGCAACAAGGTCGCGCGCAAGGACATCGGCATGATCAAGGTGGCTGCGCCGAACATGGCGCAGCAGGTGATCGATTGGGCGATCCAGGCGCACGGCGCGGCCGGTGTCTGCGAGGACTTCGGGCTCGCGCGCATGTTCGCGATGACTCGCACCCTGCGCCTGGCCGACGGCCCGGACGAAGTGCACCGCAATCAGATCGCGAAGCTCGAGCTGCGCGAGCACTGAACGAGCGGCGATGCCCGACCCCCTCCATCCCGAGTCACTCGAGCGCATCGGGCGCTTCAAGGTGCGCCGCTACATCGCCGGCGGCGGCATGGCGTGGGTGTTCGAGGTCGAGGATCCGGGGCTGTTCGACGCGCGCCGCGCGCTGAAGCTCTTGAAGCCGGGCGAAGCGGATGCCGAGACCTTGCGCCGCTTCCGGCGCGAGGCCGAGCTGCTCTCGCGCCTCGAGCACCCGAACCTGGTGCACATCTACGAGTTCGGCGAGGACCCCGGCACCGGCTGTCAGTACTACACGATGGACTTCATCGAGGGCCGCACGCTCGCGCAGATCCATCCCGATTGGCTGCAGAGCACTCCGGACGGCGGCACGCCCGCGGACGGGCGCAGCCTCGAGCAGATCTGTCGCTACTTCCTCGAAGTGCTCTCGGCGCTGGGGCGGCTGCACGCCCAGGGCATCGTGCACCGCGACATCAAGCCGCAGAACGTCTTCGTCGACGCGCACGGCCGCGCGGTGCTCGGCGACCTCGGCGTGGCAAAGCTCTCGTCGGCCGCGGGCGAGACACAGAAGGGTGTCGTGCCGGGAACGCCGCTCTACATGGCGCCCGAGCAGTCACTGCGCTTCGAGGTCTCGACGCGCACCGACCTCTTCTCGCTCGGCCTGGCGCTGTATCGCGTTCTCACCGGACGCACGGTCTACGACGCGGCGCTCGGCGCCGACTCGACCAACAGCATGGCGGTGCTGCGCCATCTCTGGAGTCTGCAGGGCGCGGCGCAGGAGTTCGAGTTCGACTTCCCGCCCGAGGTGCCCGAGGCCCTGCGCGCGGTCGTGCGCCGCGCCTGCCGCATGAATCCCGAGGAGCGCTTCGCTTCCGCGGACGCGATGGCGGAGGCGCTGGCAGTGAGTCGCCGCGCCGATCCGCCGCGCGAAGCGCGCGGGCCGCGCCGCTTCGGCGTGGCCGCGGTGGCGGCACTCGGCGTATTGGTGCTCGCGCTCGGCTTCTGGATCGGGCTCGGCTCGGTCGGCGGTCGCTCTTCCGCGCGCAGCGCGCGCAGCACGGCGGAGGCGGCGCACGCGCAAGCGGCGGCGCTCGTCGGCGGTCTATCGAGCCGCAGCGGCGCGGGCGTCGCGGAGGCGATCGAGGACGCGCGCCGCCGGATTGAATATGCGGGCGAGGAGCAGAAGGACGCCGAGCAGGCGCTGCAGGCGATGGACTATCGCGCCGCCGAGGAGCGCTTCACGCGCGCCAGCGACGGCTACACACGCGCGTGTCAGAGCCTGCTCGATCGCTGGCTGCGCGCCGCGGCTGCCGCCGAGGTCGGGGGGGCGCGCGCGGCGGTCGGGGCGCTGCCCGCCGCCGCAGATCTCGGCGAGCGCGCGCAAGGCCTCGGCGATGCGTCGGGTGACGCCGGCTGCACGGCAGCCGAGGCCGAACGCGCGCGCCTCTTCGCGGCCGAGTCACTGCGCAGCGATGCGCTGAAGCTGCTGGCGTCGCGCGGGATCGCGCCGCCGCCCGTGGCCGCCCCTGCGGTCGCCGAGCAAGCGCCTCCAGTGACTGCAGCGAAGCAGGAGCCTGCGCTCGCGCCGGTCTCCGCGGCGCCGCCGGATCAGCCCGGGAAGATCGCGGCTGCGCCCAACCCGGTGCCGCGCGAGCCGCCGTCGCGGCCTCAGGTGCGCGACTCACGCGATCAGAAGCGCGCGATCGAACAGCTCCTCGTCGCCTGGAACAACGCGCTGAACGCGCGCGACTGGCGCGCGCTCGCGGCGCTGCAGAAGCTCCGTCCGGGACAGCTCGAGCGCTATCAGTCGGACTTCGCGAAGCAGGGAGTGCGCCAGCAGCTGGCGATCGACTTCGTCGCGGGCTTCGACTCGGGCCGCATCGACGTACAGGTCGTGGTCACCCGCGAGGAGAAGACCTTCGTCTTCTGGCGCACCGTCTCGCGCGAGACACGCAAGGCGATCGTCGTGCGCGACGGCTCGACCTGGAAGATCGACGGGCTGTAGGAGTCAGCTCCCGGCAAGCGCCGAACGCGTCCGGCGAGCGAGGCCGTAGCGCGCGGCCGCCCGCGCGCGCACACGGCTCAGACCCGTGGGGTGAACTTGCGGAGCTTGCGCTGCAGGCTCTGCCGGTGAAGGCCGAGCTGGCGGGCGGCGCGGCTGATGTTTCCGCCGCACTCGGCCAGCACCCACTCGATGTACTCGCGCTCGCGGCGCGCAAGTGTCTGACCCGCTGCACCCGGCGCGACCGGAGTCTGTGACTGGAGCGGATCGCCGCGGAACGCCGCGAGTAAGTCCTCGACCTGGACCGGCTTGGTCAGATAGTTGAACGCGCCGAGCTTCACCGCCTGCACCGCGGTCGCGATGCTGCCGTAGCCGGTCAGGACGACGATGCGCGCGCGTGGCGAGCGCTCGAGGATCAGCGGGATCGCGTCGAGGCCGTTCTGATGGCGCAGCCGGAGATCCACGCTCGCGAAGCGGTGGGCGAACGGCGGCAGCGCGCGCAGCTCGTCGAGATCCGCGACGCAGTCGACCCGCCAGCCGCGCTCGGTGAACTCGAGCGCGAGCGTCTCGGCGAAGCGCGTATCGTCGTCGAGAATCAGGAGTGACTGCGCCTGACTCATGCGCGGGCCTCCGCGGCCGCGCTCTGCGCGACGGGCAGCACCAGCCGCGCGATCGCGCCGCCTCCGTCGACCGAGTCGAGCTCGAGCGTGCCGCCGATCGTCTCCGCCAACGTGTAGGCGAAGTAGAGCCCCAGCCCCACGCCGCCCGGGCGAGTCGTGACGAACGGCTCGCCCAGATGCGCGCGCACGAGCTCCGGCCAGCCCGGTCCGTGATCGCGGACCTCGACGCTGACACGCTCCGGTGTCGCTCGCACCACGACGTCGACCGGCGCCTCGGCGCTGCTCTCCTCGAGCGCGTTGTCGACCAGGTTCAGCACCGCCTGCGTGAACGCCACGGCCGGCACGAGCACGAGCGCGGGCCCCCGCTCGCGCCGGAAGCGCAGCGGAACCGCCGGGTCCTCGGCGCGCAGCCCGGCGCACACCTTCTCGACCAGATCGCCGACGTCCTCGACCTCGAGCCGCAGTGTGTCGGGCCGGAGCTGCGACCCGGCCATCTGGCGCAGCACGTCCTCGCAGCGCGCGAGCGCTTCGCTCGCTTCCTCGAGCGCGGGATCGCCCGCGAGGTCGAGCTTCCGCCCGAGTCTCTCGAGCTTCAGCATCGCCGTATTCAGTGGCGTGGCGAACTCGTGCGAGAGACCCGCTGCGAGCGCGCCGACTGCCCGCAGGCGATCGATGCGCCCCTGCTCCTGCCGGCGCGAGTGCACGTGCGCCTGCAGCGCGGCGAGCGTGTGCGACAGCCAGGTCGTGAACAGCCAGAACACCCCGGCGACGAGAAACTGCGCGGGAAACAGGACCGCGGGCGAGACCCGCGTCTCGACCAGACCCGGGGGCACGTGACCGAATGCCTGGACGAACGCGAGACATGCGACCAGGCTCCAGAAGAAGCCGAGTGACACGCGCCCCTCGAGGAGCAGCGCCCCGAGGCCCGCGTGGAAGAACAGGAGCGGCACGAGCGGATTCCACGCGCCGCCCGAGAGACCGAGCAGCGCGGACAGCGCGGCGATGTCCGCGAAGAGCTGCGCGCCGAGCTCGAGCGGAGACACTTCGCTCTTGCGCCGCAGGCGCGCCCAGGTGAGTGCGTTCAGCAGCGCCAGCGCCGCGACGACGCCGAGAAACAGCGGCACGCGCGGGCGCTCGAGTAGCGCGAAGCGCAGCGCGGGGACGATCGAGAGACCCTGCGCGCAGAGCGCGATCCAGCGCAGCCGCACCACCCAGGCGAGCTTCGCCGCGTTGCTGTCGCCGTGCTGCGAGAGCGGCGGATCGAGCAGCGTGAAGAGGCGGAGCTTCATGCGCGGAAGAGTAGTTGAAGCGGGCGCGGCGCGTCCAAGGCGGTTGCGCTTGCGCGCCCAAGCTCCGCTTGCACCGGGCGGGCGCGCGTGAGAGACAGCTCGCATGACGGAGCACCCGAGCGCCGGCCGCCCGTTCCCGCCAGAGCTGTTCGCGCGCGTGGACGAGTCTCCCGACGCGCTGTTCTACGGCGAGCCGCGCTTCGCTCTGCACATCGACGACGCGACCATCGCCGCGCTCACGCAGCTCTACCGCGAAGAGTTGCCGCCGGGTTGCCGCGTGCTCGACTTGATGTCGTCGTGGGTCTCGCACCTTCCGAACGACGTCCGCTACGCGCGCGTCGCGGGACTGGGGATGAACGCCGACGAGCTGGCCGCGAATCCCCGCCTCGACGAGCGCCGGGTTCAGGACCTGAATCGCGAGCCCGCCCTGCCCTGGCCCGACGCGTCGTTCGACGCAGTTCTGTGTGCGGTCTCGGTGCAATATCTGGTTCGCCCGGTCGAAGTCTTCGCCGAGGTCGCGCGCGTGCTGCGCGAGGGCGGCAAGCTGCTGGTCGCGACGTCGCATCGTCTGTTCCCGACCAAGGCGATCGCCGCCTGGCGCTCACTGCCGGCGGACGACCGCCTGCGCTTGGTGGGGGCGTATCTCGGGCAGGCTGGAGGCTTCACCGGCGCGCGCGTCGTCGACCGTTCGCCCGCGGGCGCCGATCCTCTGTGGGTCGTCGTCGCGGAGCGCGCCGCGCGCTAGAGCGGCTCCGTCCGCAGCTCGGCATACACACCGAAGTGATCGCTGGGCCAGATCCCCGCGCGCTCGTCGTTGCACACGACGCGGCAGGATTCGACGAGCCCCCGCCCGTCGCGCAGCGGATAGTCGACGAAGATGTAGTCGATGCGCCGCTCCGGCTCGAGCGCCGTGCGCGCGTACGCATTGCGATTGGACCAAGTGACTCCGTCGCCGTCCCGGCCGGCGACGAGCCAGGCGTCGTTCCAGTACACGCTGCGCCCGTCGATCGAGTGGCGGCCGGTCATGTAGCGGATCTCGTCGGAGTCCGGCTCTGCGTTGAAGTCACCGGCGAGGATCGTGGGATAGCCCCGGTGCACGCGCTGCGCGCGCACGAAGTCCGCGAGCGCGACCACTTGCCGCTCGCGAACCGCGCCGTGGTGGAACTTCCAGTTCAGGTGCGTGCATGCGAAGCGCAGCGGTCCATGCGGTGACTCGATGTGACACAGAAGCGCCGCCCGCGTCTCGCCGTCGCCGCGGTCTGGCAGCGGCAGGACGTCGCTCTTCGCGATCGGCCAGCGCGACGCGATCGCGTTCCCGATCGCGTCGCTCGGCGACTTCCAGAAGTTGCTCGCCTTCGCGAACGAGAGCTCGTAGCCGCGCTCGCCGACGAGCTCTCGCGCGAGGTCGCGTTCGGGCGACTGCAGGACTTCCTGGAACGCGACGAGATCGGGTGACAGCCGGTCGAGCCACGCGCGGATGCGCGCGGCGCGCTGCAGCCACGGGCCGGAGTCGTTCCAGACGTTCAGGGTCAGCACGCGCAGCATGTCGGGGTTCTATCACACGCGTGGTACGCTTGGGGCATGCGCGACTGGCGCTTCACGAAGGGCTTGCACGACCTCGGCCGCGGCTGCTTCGCGTGGCTGCAGCCGGACGGTGGCTGGGGCTGGAGTAACGCCGGACTCATCCACGACGCCGGCGAGTCACTCCTGGTCGACACTCTCTTCGACCTGCGCCTCACCGCCGAGATGCTCGCCACCATGCGCGCGTCCGTGCCCGCGGCAGAGCGCATCGGCGTGGTCGTGAACACGCACGCGAACGGCGACCACTGCTACGGGAATCAGCTGGTCGCGGGGGCGCGCATCGTGGCCTCGCGCGCGAGCGCCGCCGAGATGGAGGAGCTTCCGCCGGCGGGCATGGCGCGCGTGATCGAGAACGCTTCCGCGCTCGGGCCCGGCGGCGAGTATCTCGCCAAGGTGTTTGCGCCGTTCGAGTTCCATGGCATCCGGCACACGCCCCCGACCGATACCTTCGACGGCGAGCTCCGCCTGCGGGTCGGCGACAAGGAGGTCGTGCTGATCGAAGTCGGGCCGGCGCACACGCGCGGCGACATCCTCGTGTGGCTGCCGCAGGACCGCGTGGTCTACACGGGCGACATCCTGTTCATCGGCGGCACACCGATCGCGTGGCAAGGGCCGATCGCGAACTGGATCGCCGCCTGCGAGCGCATCGCCGGCCTCGGCGCCGAGGTCATCGTGCCGGGACACGGCCCACTCACCGACGCGAAGGGCGCGCTCGCGGTGCGCGACTATCTCGTGCACGTGCGCGACCGCGCACGGGAGTGTTTCGACGCGGGACTCACTCCAGCAGAGGCCGCGCGCAAGCTGCCGCTCGGCGAGTTTGCGCGCTTGCGCGATGCGGAGCGGATCGCGGTGAACGTGCACACGCTCTATCGCGAGTGGAGCGGCGGGAAGCAAGGCGTGGCGAACGCGCTCGAGCTTTTCGGTCTCATGGGCGAGCTCGCGCGCGCGGGGGC
>Ga0326726_10000605_pt1 | contig 32758 bp, 40 predicted proteins | sample MHFenrmetagenome_2_FD_207603 | JGI IMG/M metagenome (GOLD analysis project Ga0326726, IMG submission 207603) | Lab enriched peat soil microbial communities from Michigan Hollow, Ithaca, NY, United States - MHF15MN | ecosystem: Environmental > Terrestrial > Soil > Wetlands > Peat | place: USA...
CGTAGGTGTTGCAATAACCACCGTTGCTGCATCAACAAGGGACACCGCAAGCTCCCCGATATCCGTACGGGTCAGGTTGAAGGGTTTTACTGTGATCCCTCGTATGATCAAGGCATCGGTAAGGTATTCCACCATCTTCTGAGTGCTTCCATGCATCGAGACATACGCGATCACGACCTCGTTTTTAACAGCGTCCGATACCCAGTCAGCGTATGCATCCAGAATGAACTGCGGTCGTCGGTAAATGGGCCCATGACTGGGAGCGATCATGACCAGCGGGAGTACCTTTACCATCTCGACATACCCTTTGATGCTGTTACGGAACGGCATCATAATCTCGGCATAATACCTCTTTGCGGAATGATAAATTTTAGATTCGTCAGTCACATTGAGGTCGCTTGTTCCGATATGTGACCCGAAGAGATCGCAGGTGAAGAGGATTCTGTCCTCACGCAGATAGGTGATCTGGGTCTCAGGCCAGTGTGTCCATGGCGTGAGGAAAAATTCGAGCGTGCGGTCGCCCAGGGACAGGGTTTCTTTGTCTTTGATTACCCTGAACTGGTCCGGAGACAGGTGGAGATGCGCGATAAGAAGGTCTTTGCACTTCTCGTTGGTCACTATAAGCGCATCGGGAAAAAATTCCAGAATCATCGGCAGGGAACCTGAATGATCCTGTTCGGCATGGTTGACAACAATATAATCAATCCGGTCGATATTCAGCCTGACAAGATTTGAGATCAGTTCATACTCCTTAGTAGGATCGACAGTGTCTATCAGTGCGGTCTTCTCGCTGCCACGGATAAGATACGAATTATAACTCGTACCATCAGGGAGCGGGATCAGTTCATCAAAGATTCTGCGGTCAAAATCAATTGCACCGACCCAGTGGACCCCATGAATAATTTCTCGTGATACCATAACAACCAAAAGTCACTCCCTGTTGAAACTTTTCTTCGACGCACGACAGATTGGGCATTCCCAGGTATCAGGAAGTGTACCAAAATCTTTTCCCGGGGGTATATTCTGCAACGGTTCGCCCTTTTCCGGATTGTAGGTATGTCCACAGATACTACAGGTAAATTTTTCCATCATTGAGAACTCCAGTATTTTTAAATTGTTACAGAGATAGCGATGAGATTTGCATTAATCGTTTCGATACTGAACCCATACCAGGTGATGGACGGGACAGAATTTATCGATACTCATGCTCTCTGGCATGATCTTCCAGATGATGCCGTTCAATAAAAAACCTGAATGAATGATTTCTCTTTCCCGCTTCAGCTACGGAGAAATACTTGAGGATTTCAAACATAAAATCGATGCGTGAATCGTACTTCCGTGGGATGAGACCATTAAAATCCTCCTTGGTGAGATTGTCGGTGGAGGGAAGTTCTGGAACATCGAGACTCACTGCAGATTCATGTGTCAGCCCGGCATAGTACCAGCTTTCGATCTCTTTAATAACAACGATGACGCTCCCTCCGTCAATATGGGTGAAGTGGGAGTGAAGGACCTGTTTTTTGTCCCTCACGGAATATTCATTATCAATGTCCGCAACAAAAATATAGTCATTGTTCATGAGCCTGATACTCTTTAAAAAATTATCCACTTTTGTGCGTTTGATGCAGGCATAGGGCATGATCTCTATGGAATCATAAAGAGGAATAAAAAGCGGTTTGATAATACGCCCGAAAAACCGGACATCATCTTCACCTTCAACCAGGATGAAAAGGTGTTTTTTCATGCTTATAATCCCAGCAGGTTCTGGACGTAAAGTTCCTCAATCCCGATCTCATTTTCCAGGAAGGTCCGCACTTCTTCTTTGTCAGCCGGGCGGGAAAGAACAGAAAATCCTTCCGGATCCCGTGACACGAGGAGAAGATGCTCCAGTGAAGCATGTTTTACCACTTCGGTAGTATGCGTCGTAATCATAACCTGCTTTTTTTTCGAGGACTCTTTCATCATAGAGATGACACGGGCAATTAAAAACGGGTGGATGTGGCTTACCGGTTCTTCGATGATAATAAACGGTTTTTTTTCGAAGTAGAGCGCAATGATAAGGGCAAATATTGTCAGCGTACCATCTGAAAGCGAAGGTGAGGGAAGGTTGTGATTCTTCGAGTATTTTTCGCGGAGAGTCAGGATCAGGGAGATGTCCATGAACTTTTCAACAGAAAAATCCTCGATGAAGGGGAGTACATCACGTAACAGGTTTGAAAATTTCCGCTTCTTTTCCGGATCCCCGGTAATATTTTTCAGGACGAGCACAAGATTACCGGCATCCTCTTCAAGTTCCCTCTTGCCCGTTATCGCCACTCCTTTTTTCATGAGTTTTGGGTCGATATCAAAGACAGCGATACGATCGAAGAATTTTTCCCCGGGGGATAAAGGATATGCATACGGGGTTTCCAGAAGGAGTGTTTTTTCAGGAAGGTGTTTCCCCCGGAAACAGAGAGGGATGATATCCTGTTCCAGAAGCGGACAACCTTCCGGCAGATCGGCTTCGTAGGTTATTTTTCCTCCGTTATTTATTATCCGTATCTCGCCGCGTCCAAGGTTCTGTTTTTCGATAATATGGTCATTTTCGCGTCTGCATGACAACACCTCACACCCGAGAGTGATCCTGTCCTTTATGATGGAAAATCCGTCACCCCGGGGAACGAACCTGAGAGCGAACTCATAGGAAGACATGCAAGATTGTATGGCAAAAAGCGAGGTGTCTTTACCCGGAGGCTCAAGAAGTTCCGACTTTTGCTCGGGCAGATAAACAACTTTGATCTGAAGGTCTTTTAATGGCCCGATCTTCGTATTCTGGAGATATTCTGACCCTCCCTGCATTGCGATTGCATTGACAATGCCGTGTTTTGCAATATCCCGCAGGAATCTGAATATGCTTATGAAATTTGATTTTCCCGCTGCATTGGATCCGATCACCACATTAAACCGGGATAACTCAATATCAAGTTCAGAAAAACTCTTGAAATTTTCCACATGAATACGCTGAATCGGCATAGAAACTCCGCATGTCATCGTCACCTTTGAACAAAAAGAAGATATTGGTCTTTTTTTTGGATAGCGAAATGATTTTTCCTAAAATGCAATTCCGAAGACAGCTGGATTCAGAATCAGAATTGCATAGTTGAGGTACGCTGCAAAACTAACCCAGACAAAATAGGGCAGGAGCAACACAGCTGCGGGAATGGAAAAACGCCATACCTGGATAATGGTACAGAGCAGAACTGACCAGAGCAGCACGATTGCCAGGAAACCAAAGAACGTTGAGTGGAGACCAAAAAAGAAAAAAGACCATCCGATATTCACCATGAGCTGGAAAATGAACAGTATCAGACCAAACTGGACTTCCTGGTTCCTTAAATCCGACTCTACAATCAGGTAAAGGGAAATTCCCATCAGGATATAGAGCAGCGTCCAGACGGGAGCAAAAACCCATGACGGCGGAGTGATATCAGGTTTTTGCAGGCCGGCATACCATGTCGGAATTGCAGGGGTTGTATAATAAGAGCCGATATACCCAGCAAGCAGGCAGATGCCGATGGCAATAACGAAATAGAGTATCTTTTTTCCCGCCATTCCTGTCCGGGGTAGTATTTGAAAGGATGGCATAAAAGATTATTGGGTGCAAAAAGTGCGATTATAATGAGAAAAAAGTAATATCATTGATAGTCATGCCAGATTTTCCCGGACAACCACTGAGTTACGGGAAACCGGGGTTAAAAAAAAAAGGAATATCGATGAGAATCTTTGTTCAGGTAGAATTGGTGACAAGGAATTTCTGATTCCAGGTGCCTGTCTGCTGACCGTCTACGTTCAGAACCGTTACATCCCAGTCACCAACCACTGCACCCGTGAGATCGAGATTGCAGAGAATCTTGGTCGGTTCAGACACCGGACTGGTGCAGACAATTTCTGTTGAACTTTTTATGAATGAAACTTTCACCGCTTCTTTGAAGTTCTGACCATTTATTGTGAGTGACAGGACATCATTTATTGCCCCCTCACGAGGACTGACACCTGAAATGACAGGGATTGGATCGGTGATGGTAAATGCCCCTACCCTCGTATCAGACTGGCCGTCAGGATTGGTAACAACGAGGTTATAGATTCCTTTTTCCGCTTTGGTAAGTCTGAAAGCACAGTCAATTTTTGTGTCAGAAGATACTGATACAGCGGTTGCATAAATCGCCGCATATCCGGCCCGCGTCAGCTTTGCGGTTGCACCACTCCGGAAGTTATCGCCCGTAATCGTTGTACTCACTGTCATATTGCTGCCTCCGGTTGTTGGGGAAATACCTGCAATGCTGGGCGCATTCCCTATAAGCCCGGTGGTAACTGTCGGGGGAACAGTGGGAACGATGACGGTGACTGAAGCAATATTGACGTGAGATATTTTTACCGGATAGACTTTCTCCACGAGTGTTCTTTCAACCTTTTCCGTATTGTTGTTGATAAAATGTCCCCAGGTTCCATTTGAATTTTTATATAGTAATTGCCGCGTGTACTGATCAGTCGAAATGTCGTACTTTGTGATGACATACAACATGGTTTCAGTTGTGGAAGATGTTTTTCCAATAATATCTCCAGGTACGTATTTTGCATTTGATACGGTTGTCGGGACTGTTGTTACTGAAGACGGGGATTGATCCGAACACCCTGCAATGAACACTCCTGAAATCAGAAAAATAGTGATAAGTATACCAAAACAAAAATTTTTAGTCATACTGGTAACCTTCAACGCATGAAAGGATAAGATTTTTTACCGGAAATTTTTTTTGCCTGTAGTGCGTCATCCATTCACCCTTTTGCTCCTGGCCAGTTCGGAGGCGGGTCGGGAGATCAGACCCCTTTTATCAGCAGATTGGGGATGTCGGCACGAGGGAATTTCAAAACAGTGATGTCCCCGTCATGAAACTGGTATCTTCAGGGTCATATAATTCCGTGAAAAATACCGATGGACACCTGTCAAAGCGCTGACTGCGAGGACCGCACTTATCCAGACATACGGAACGGCATTCTGCAGATAGAGCGGACTGATACGACCTGCCATGATAAAAACACTGCAAACTGCAACGACAAGGATAGTTGCATATACTTCGCGGACAGCAAAGAAAAAAATTGCAGCAACAATCCCGATACTGACAGAGGAAATGAGTGCATTCTGGTGCAGGGTAGAGGGAAAGTAGGCAAACGTTGTCATACCGAACAGCACCGTAGTTACCATGATCCCGATAAAAATGGAGATTATCACCCCTCCATTGCGGACAAACGCCTGCACGTGAGTCCCCATAAGAACCCAGCACATCATCACTGAGGCAATTGCACTGGGTAAAAGGAGAATAAATGCGTTTAAAAATGCGAACCGGTCGGTCCCGAACGGATTGAAAAGGATGACAGATCCGTAACCGATACTGCAGGTAAGGACACATGCGAAGAATGTGTATCTTAATGACCGGAATCCGATATGGAATGTGTTGACCGCACCCGAAATAAAAGTGTTCCGTATATAGAGTATAGGCGCAACAATGCCGGTAATAATACATGCAATGATTGTGTAGAAGAAAAGTCCGGAGGGGTCAAAACGCTCAAAAGTATGCATACTTCCTTCAAGCAGAAAAGTCTCCAGCAGCCACGCCGTATAGATCACAAAGGGAATTATCAGCAGGCGTAGTGTTGCAGAACGCAATGCAGGAGATTGCCCGGTCACGCTAAAAACACCTGAGGGGAAATTCCCGTAGTTTGCAGCAAATTATCATAGAGGGTTCAGATAGAGTACACCGTCAAATGTATTGTGTTTTTTGTTATTTTACCACTGGTCGCTAACGTGTGTCTGGGGGTGATATGTTATTTCCTCGTCAGAAGGATCTCCCTGACAGCCTGTTTCCGGTCTTCTGCTTCAATCTCATGGAGAGCCATTCTGTCATTAAAACAGGGAAGAGACCGGGTAAAAAACGTGCCGAGAGCGATCCGTGCGTCGCTGTTGTAGTCCCATTCCCTTGATTTTAGGCAGGCGGATTCAAAGCTTGTCGGGTCATGATCGGATAGTTCGTAGACCCTCGGGGTATAGTAGTCAGCAGCGGGAAAGAAGGTGGCACAGATCTGGAGCACATCGAGAAACGCAAACCCTTTGTGTGCAATGCCATCCATGATCAGCTTCTTTAACAGATCCATCTTCTTTGTATATCCCCGTGCGACATAGGTCGCCCCGCTTGCAAGCATGAGCTCGAGAGGATTGAAAGGATATTCCGCGGTACCTGAAGGGGTGGATTTTCCTTTGAAACCAAGGGGTGAGGTGGGGGTATACTGCCCTGTTGTAAGTCCGTACACCCTGTTGTTATGGATGATAACGGTGATATCGATATTGCGTTTGGCAGCAAAGATCAGGTGGTCAAGACCTTCGGCATAGGAGTCCCCGTCACCCGAGCAGCAGATCACGGTGAGCCGGGGATTGCCAAGTTTTATGCCGGTTGCTACCGGGATCGCCCGCCCGTGAAGTGCATAAAAACTGTTGATGTTGAGGTAATCCGCCATTTTTGCATGACACCCGATACCGGATACCAGAACTACATCGTCAAGCGACTTTCCTTCCTGCTCCATCTCCATAAGAATATTTTTTAAGGTGTGCTGAATGGAAAAATTCCCGCATCCCGGGCACCAGGTATTCTGGGCATCGGTTATGATCTGGCGTCCTGTCATACAGTCACCTCCTTAATCTTCAGAAGCAGGTCGTCAGGCAGGAAAGGGCGCCCGTCATACCGCAGGATTCGTTTGTCCGGAATAATCCCGTACTGCCCGGCAAGTGTGGCAAGTTGTGCTGTAGCATTCTCCTCTACGGCAATCAGGTTTGTAACGCCGGTGAGGGCGTTTTTTATCTGGACATGAGGGAATGGAGAGAGGAGGATCGGCTGTATCACCCGCAGCCCGAGAAGCGTTGCGATTTCATTGCAGACGCCCATGGTGGATCCCCAGCAGAGCAATGCTGTGGAAGATTCGGGGTTTCCTGACAGGATGACACCGGGATATCCCTGCATTTCCGCTGTTAACCATTCCAGCTTGCGCAGACGTTTATTGGTCATCTGTTCGATAACCCCGGCCTCTTCGCTCGTGATACCTGCTTCATCATGCGCATAACTGTTCACCTTGATTACCGCATCTTTCATACCCGGGACGGCGAGCGGGGAAGTGCCGGAGGGCACGTCTGCATAACGCAGGTAGGGTACCGTTCCCGCCCATCCGGGTGAATCCCCTCGCTGGACATCTGGCACTGCGGAGGGATTGATAGTATAGGTCCCCTCCGAGAGGGTTTTATCAGAGAGGATGAATGCAGGAATCTGAAATTTCCATGCCATATTGATGGCAATCTCTGACCAGAACAGTGCCTGCTGCGCATCCCCCGGGGCGACAATCAACCGGGGATATTCTCCCTGACCGGCATGGAGGATGAACTGGAGCTCAGACTGGCCCGTATAAGTAGGGAGACCCGTCGAAGGCCCGGTCCGCTGGGATACCACAAGCACGAGGGGAAGTTCTGCCATCCCGGCAAGGGAGAGTCCTTCGGTCATCAGGCAGAACCCGCCTCCTGAAGTACCGACACCCGACCGTTTACCGGCATACGCAAACCCGAGAGCCATCAGTATTACTGCGATTTCGTTCTCAGGATGCACTACCGTAATGCCAAACTTTTCCTGGTGTCCGGCAAGGAAATGAAGGAGGGTTGATGAAGGTGTCATGGGATACGAGACATACGCTTCAAGTCCTCCTTTTACCATACCGATCCCGATAGCTTCGTTCCCGGTAAAAAGGGGGCGTGGGGGTTTCGTTCCGGTGCTCACCGGGTGTATTTTTTCTCCCAGATCATATGCCCTCTTTGCCACCTTCAGGTTGAGGTCAGCGCCTTTCTGGAGAGAAGCAGCAAATACGGTTTTCACCACATCCCATTCGATACCTGCAGCTTTTGCAAACCCCCCGATAATTGCCGAGTTACCCATGATCTCCGGGGCGTTTTCTGCGGCCAGAATCGCCTTTACCGGTATGCCCACACCGGCAGATTTCACCTGATCTGCATTGAATATGATCGCGGTCTCCGGGGTATACCTGTCCTTATGCCGCTCTATGGTTTCACTATTGAGTGCCAGGATAAAATCCAGGTGATTCCAGCAGGATCCGATACTCCGTTCTGAACCCCGTATGATCGCAAAGTTATGCCCTCCCCGTATCAGAGAGGGATAATCAAAATAGAGATATATATCGTAGCCAAGGTGATTCAGCAGCTGGGCAACCAATGCACCTGCACTGTTGATACCGTCACCCGCTTTCCCCCCGATCAGCACAGAAACATCTTTCATTCAGGACTCCCGTATGTTCTGATACAATTTTGCCGGTGTAAATATGTTGGCATGACGGTATCTTTCCCAACGATGAATTCATATTTTCCATTGTTTGCCGGTGAATCATAAAAAAAGGGCACCCCTCTTTTATCATTATTATATATAGGGGAGAATCGTAATTTTTCATAACACTGAACCTGTCCAGGAGATGAGGGATGAAGATCTCTGCCCGCTCCGGATTTTATAAGGGCCCGGATCTGTTCTGCCGGGAGTGAAATTGAGGTATCATGAATAATGAGAGGGTAAATCTGAATATGGAATCCAGTGCTGCCTATTCAGCAGGTGGCATGGACATGGACGGCCTGGTCAGGGCGATCCGTCATCACAACCTTGGAGTCCGCTGGCGGGCAGCTCTGGCACTGGGAGATCTTGGTGAACCGGCAGTAAAACCCCTTATCCGTGCACTTAAGGAACATGATCAGGATGTCCGCTGGCTGGCTGCACTCGCCCTTGGCAAGATTGGCAGCGATGCAATACCCCAGCTTATCAGGGCAATGTACGAAGAGGATTATGACGTCCGCTGGCATGCCACCCGTATACTGGCAGAGATCGGGGAGCCGGCCATACCAGAGCTTGTATCCCTGCTCAGCGAAGGAGACAGTGATGTCCAGTGGCACAGCGCACTTACTCTCTCCATGATCGGAAAACCTGCGGTAGATTCACTGATCCTCGCTCTCAAGGACAAACACTGGTGGGTGAGAACCCGATCTGCATGGGCTCTTGGTGAGATCAGGGACACACGTGCCGTTGAACCTCTTATCCAGTCCGTAAACGATCAGGACTGGTATGTCCGCTGGAGCGCAGCTGACGCACTCGGTAAGATTGGTGACAAAAGAGCGGCAAAGTGTCTTGGAACAGCACTGAAAGAATCGGATTCATATGTCCAGGTACCGGCATTATGGGCGCTGGGAAAACTGGGTAGCAGCCTTTCCGTTGACTCTCTTATCGAATCCCTGAAAAATACCGACTGGTATATCCGCTGGGGGGCTGCAGATGCACTCGGTAAAATTGGTGATAAAAGGGCCCTTGAACCGTTAGCGCTGTTAAGAGACGATGGCGATGACTATGTGCGAAGGGCAGCCAGTGAGGCGATCGAAAAGATTCGCCTGAATCATTCGGCGATACCTGAATGAGTAATGTGTCCGCCACACCGATCAACATCTTATTTTTTTATAACGTTCTCGAGAAGATTTTTCATCGCATTAATGTTGTAGGGTTTGGCAAGTCTTTCGCAGAAACCGTAGTGTGAAAAATCTTCGACAACGGGATCGTTCGAATATCCGCTGGATATCACCGCTTTTACGTCGGGATCGACCTTCCTGAGCAGTTCAATCGTCTCTTTTCCCCCCAAACCACCGGGAACGGAGAGATCCAGGATAACTATATCAAAAGGAGCGCCGGCATCTTTCTCTTTCCTGTAGAGATCGACAGCAGCCAGGCCATCCTTTGCAGACATGACATCATACTTAAGAAATGTGAGTATTTCTGACGTTACATCAAGGATGATCTGCTCATCGTCCATCAGGAGTACTTTTCCTTTGCCGGGCATACAAAATCCTATCGGATTATCCTCATTAATCTGCTCATTTCAGCCTTATTTCTTAAACGTACGTAAACGTGCTGCTTCGGCCGTATCCTCCATCCGGAGCAGGAAGGTCCCATGGCAGGGTTTTGTATACGGGAAAACGATAAAATCAGCCTCGAGCCCTATTGCAATCGGGGGTATGCCGATGAGATGAATGTCAAAGACCTTGAAACCCGGCTGGACATCGATATATTCTTTAAAATGCTGCCGGACATATTCCCTGCATTCTTTAAACGATTGATCCCGAAGGAGGATTTCATAATTCATTGACTCTACACAGCCCATGGGGTCACCTCATCGATCGCTTTTTTGAGGGGCAGGGGATTATGTATAGCTTTTGCGGCAATGATCGTGCAGGGAAAGTCAATCTGTTTTACCAGTTCTTCATGATGTTCGCCGTAAACGAGGGTGAAGACCTTCGCTTTTGAGATCGCACCCATAGTCGCCGCATAGCTGATACCGGCATCGTTGTGGATGAAAACAAAGCAGCGGTCAAAGTCCCGTTTCTTATCGCTTATCATCGCTACGGCACGGTCGAGATCCATGACTTCTCCCACGTAATGCCGGTCCGGGTCCGCGATCACGAGCAGTGTATTTGCCGCTTTATTTCCGGCGACAACCGGAACAAGACCGGATTTTTTAAGCCGGTTGATCAGGTACAATGCGATGCTTGTCTGCACGGGTACCTGCGGGCACCCGAGCACGAGGAGTGCCGATCCCGATACTGTTGGTTCACCTGACAAATTTACCAGTTCCTGCCGTTTTTGTACAGTTCCATTTTTTCAGCCATAGGGAATAACTTTTGCATCAGCACATTTTTCCGGAATATGGGGGAATGCCGTTGTTCTGGCTAAGGTTCATCCCGCGTCTCTTTTTTTACCCATTCAAGATAGGGGGGGTAACCGTCAATGAGTGGGAGTGCGATAATCTCCGGCACCTCATAGGGGTGGATGCCGCGTATGGCAGCGATGACGTCTCCTGTTTTTTCCTTTGTGGTCTTTGCAATAAGGAGGTGTTCCTGTTCATCGCAGAACTCTCCATTCCAGTGATAATATGAACGCACAGGAATGACATTGACACACGCAACAACCCGTTTATCGATGAGCATCCTTGCAATTGAGTCGGATTTGTCCACGGGTACTGTGGAAAAAACTACCGTGATATCATGTGCCAGGTTCATGCCATTTCTCCTGTCTGCCGTATGAGGGCCCCGGATCGTTTTAGGAGTCCGGTAATGGTAATAAATTCCTGCTCATTTACCATAGGGCTCATTTTTTTACTCAGGATTAATAAGCATAACCATTCAGATGCCTGAGGAATGTAAAAAAAACCTGAACGCTCACCAGGTTCCACGCCGCTTTACGCTCCCCCGGATGTGATACCGCCATACCGGGCAGTTCATCATCACCTCTCCTGAGCGCCGGGAGGATAAAGAAGGGCCGGAGTATCCTCTTTTTCATTTTTCAGGTTGTTTTTTAGTTTGCACTCTGATTACCGGAATTCTACCGGCCATCATTCATCCTGATTTCAGGAATACCAGGGAATGGGATGAACGGTAATTACAATAAATCCGGAAACCTACAGGTACTACCTATGTACGCATCACGCATGAGCAATCTCCCTCCGTATCTTTTTGCCCGGATTGACGAGATGAAAGCAGAACAACAAAGAAAAGGAGTTGATATCATCGACCTCGGTGTCGGAGACCCGGATCTTCCCACCCCGCCCCATATCGTTGCATCTCTCTGTGAAGCGGCAAAGGACCCGGAAAACCACCACTACCCCTCCTATTCCGGTATGCCGGCGTACCGGGGGGCGGTGGCAGACTGGTATAAAAACCGGTTTGGTGTCACGCTCGATCCGGCAAAAGAAGTGGTCGCACTGATGGGTTCAAAGGATGGGATCGCCCATATCGCAGAAGCTTTTGTAAATCCGGGCGATTATGTACTCGCTCCCAGTCCCGGCTATCCGGTGTACCGGACCGGGACCCTTTTTGCCGAGGGGATAGTGCATGAAATGCCCCTCACAGAAGAGAATTCTTTTATCCCGGTGCTTGACGATATCCCAAAAAAAGTCATCAAATCGACGAAACTTATGTTTATCAACTACCCGAATAATCCCACGGCGGCAGTCGCTCCTGAGGGGTTCTACCGTGAGGTGGTTGACTTTGCCCGGGAGCACAATATTGTTGTCGTTTCGGACAATGCGTACTCCGAGATAGCGTTTGATGGCTATCGTGCCCCCTCCTATCTGGAGACGAAAGGTGCAAGGGAAACGGGCATTGAAATGCACTCGCTCTCAAAGACCTACAATATGACCGGCTGGCGGGTTGGCATGGCAGTCGGTAATGCAGATATTCTTGCCGGTCTTGGGCGGGTCAAGACCAACGTGGATTCGGGAGTCTTCAATGCAGTACAGCAGGCCGCTATCACAGCACTCAGGGGCTCTCAGGACAGTGTAAAGGACGCCTGCGCTATCTACCAGGAGCGCCGGGACGTGCTCGTTGCCGGGCTGAGGGATCTTGGCTTTGATGTACCAGCTCCACAGGCAACTTTCTATGTCTGGCTTCCCGTGCAGGACTGCATGGCATTTTCCGCAAAACTGTTGCATGGCGCCGGCATTGTGGCAACACCGGGCATAGGCTTTGGCTCAGGTGGGGAAGGATATGTGAGGTTTGCACTTACGAGACCGGTTGTAAGAATAAAAGAGGCAATCGAACGCATGCGGAGGCTTGACCTGTGAAACTCCCTCACCACCTTACAGTAAAAAACGGTCACCTGCATATCAACGGGCAGGACTGCGTTACCCTTGCACAACAGTACGGGACACCACTCTACGTGACCAGCGAGGACAGGATCTGCGAGCAGTTTGAGCGTTACAAAAAAGCACTTTCCAGCCGGTACCCGAAGGTCAGGATCCTTTTTGCCGCAAAAGCAAATGGCAACCTTGCCGTCATGCGGGCTCTTGCCCGGCTGGGCGCCGGCGCTGATGTTTTTTCATCCGGAGAACTTCATCTTGCGCTGGAAGCAGGAATACTGGCAGAGAATCTCCTCTTCAACGGCAGTTCAAAGACACCTGAAGATCTGAGACTTGCAGTCGGGAAGGGTGTAAAAGTGTCGGTTGACTCACTCGACGAACTCCACCAGCTCAATGCAGCGGCAAAAGCAGCGGGAAAAACCGCAAAGATTGCGTTCCGCGTGAATCCGGCTCTCGAAGTCCCCACACACCCGAAGATCGCTACCGGGCTTGCAACCAGCAAGTTCGGTATTCCCCATAAAGAGATCCCCGCCGCATACCGGGAAGCAATGTCGTGTAATAATATCCAGCCGGTCGGGATTCACTGCCATATTGGATCGCAGATCCTTGATGTTGAGCCCTTTGCCCGTGCCGCAGAAGTGATGGTCAGGATCGCAAAGGAACTTACAGAAATGGGTGTGAAGCTTGAGTTCATCGATCTGGGAGGAGGGCTGGGGATTCCGTATCACCATGACACCGACGCGGCTCCGGGTCCCGAGGAATATGCGGCAAAAGTGGTCCCGATATTCAAAGCCGGTGTCGAAGCATGCGGGATTACCCCGGAACTCTGGGTTGAGCCCGGGCGCTCTCTCGTTGCTGACTCCACAGTCCTCCTGACACGGGTCAACTCGACCAAATTGGCGCATAAAAGATTTGCGAATGTAGATGCCGGTTTTAACCTCCTCATTCGTCCCGCAATGTATGATGCCTATCATGAAGTCATCGTTGCAGACAAAGCAGATGCCCCGCTGACCACAGAATATACTGTCACCGGACCCATCTGCGAGACAGGGGACATTCTTGCGCCGGACCGGAAACTCCCACAGATCGCTGCCGGAGATATCATTGCAGTCCTGGACACCGGTGCTTACGGGTTTGCCATGTCCTCTCAGTATAACTGCCGTCCCCGCTGCCCTGAAGTCCTGATTCTGGGGTCACAGGTTTCACTGATGCGCAGGGGCGAGACCATCGGCGATATCACCGCCACTGTGCAATACCCGCCCTGGCAACAATAAGGGGGCGAAAAAAACTTTTGCTGTTCCACTACGCACTGGTCGATGACCTTATTTCAAAAGAGGAATTCGAACGGCGCGTAGAGATGAAGATCGAAGAGTGCGGGGATCTCGTTGATGAACCGACCGCTGCAATGCTTGTAGTCGGCGAACTGGGCCGACAGCATGTGAAGATCCGTGGACTCGGGGGAAAATCCAGCCTCTTTTCTTTTTTCGGGAAAGTGATCGACAAGACCGAACCCAAGGAATTTGAACGGAAAGACGGAGAGAAAGGCTGGGTAGCTACCCTGCTCCTGGGTGACGAAACCGGAACAACCCGGGTAGTCCTATGGGATGAGAAAGCAGGAGCTGTCGTGGATATTGCTCCCGGGGATGTACTGGAGATCATCGGGCGCCACCCGGAAAAGAGTCTGGAGATTTACGCACTTGCCCTGCGCAAGGCAAGCTGTGAGATCAGCTGCGTCGTACCGGCAAACGGGGCAACTGCTGACAGCCTCTCGACCGAACCGCTGGAACTTGATGCGATCCTTATTGCACAAGAAGAGCCCCGTTCTTTCACCCGCAGGGACGGTACTGGCGGAGAGATGACAGAAGCAGTCATCGGGGATGCTCAGGGAACTGCCCGGGTCATCGCATGGGTATCTGACCTGTTTTCAGCTATTCTCCCGGGTACTTCCCTCCATATCACCGCTGCAAAACCTGATCGGCGCAGCCCAGGAAGAGCCTATAGCCTTGATGAGAAAAGTACAGTGGAAATCATTGACAAGGTGATCACCGTCCCGTTCACACCCATCAGTTCCGTCAGTGAAGAGGGGATCTACTCGATAACAGGTGATGTAAAAGAGGTAAAAGCACCGCGATCATTCACGACCCGTAACGGTTCCGTGTCCTGGGTAAGAAATATTGTCGTGAGTGATGGGAAGGATGAAGTAAAAGTGGTACTCTGGGGCGATAAAGCACTTATCCCTGTCCTGCCCGGGGATACCGTTAAAGTCTACCATGCCACCGCCAAACCCGGTCGTTACGGGGGAATTGAATTGGGTGTCGGACGGGGAAGTTCGTTCCATGTGCCGGCGGAAGAGTCACACCCCATCATTTTCGAAGGCACCATCATCAGCGGGCAGGGATGTACCTTTATTGACAATGGCACCGAACGTTATCTCATTAATGGAGATTTCCCGCACGGGAGTGAGATGCAGGTAACCGGCATCCTTTCCGGCAACCGGATCATCGCTGAATCCACCCAGGCTGTTGATCTCAAGCCGGAAAACCTGCTGACACAGCTCCGCGGGTTAATCGAAGAACTGAACAAATAATTCACTTTCACCCCGCGCAGTCCGAGACCATATAAGCCCATGTTTAACATCTTGATGTGCCATAGGAGATGTGCAAGAAATGGCTGAACGAGCTTTAGAGATTGAAGATTTACCGGGCGTAGGCCCGAGCACCGCAGATAAACTCCGTGAAGCGGGGTACGTCTCGGTAGAGAGTATTGCGACTGCATCACCGGCAGAACTTTCCGAGATCTCGGAGATCTCCGAATCTGTTGCAAAAAAGATTGTCAAAGCTGCACGGGAAGCCGCAGATATAGGCGGGTTCAAGACCGGAAAAGACATCTTTGAACAGCGAAAGGACATCAGGAAATTATCGTTCCGCGTTCCCGAACTCGATGCCCTGCTGGGCGGGGGTCTGGAGACACAGGCGATCACCGAGATGTATGGGGAGTTCGGTTCCGGTAAGAGTCAGATCGTCCACCAGATGGCAGTCAACGTCCAGCTTCCTGAAGATCAGGGAGGACTTAACGGAAGTGCCATTTATATCGATACTGAAAACACCTTCCGCCCCGAGCGTATCGAACAGATGGTGCACGGTCTGGGGATTGATAATGCAGACCCGCAGGATTTTTTGAATAATATCCACATCGCACGGGCACATACTTCAGATCACCAGATGCTGCTTGTGGATAATTCACGTGACCTTGCAGCGGAACTGAAAGACAGCGGACGTCCGGTCAAACTCTTCATCATTGATTCGCTCACTGCCCACTTCAGGGCAGAGTACGCAGGACGGGGAACACTGGCTACACGCCAGCAGAAACTGAACCGCCACATGCACGAACTCTTCAAGCTCATTGACGAGCATAACGCTGTTGCACTGGTAACAAACCAGGTAATGTCCAACCCGGCCGTCTTCTTCGGTGACCCGACAAAGCCGATCGGCGGCAATATTGTCGGACATACAGCAACCTTCCGGCTCTACCTGCGCAAGAGCAAGGGTGGCAAACGTATTGCACGCCTTGTCGACAGCCCCAACCTTCCTGAGGGGGAAGCACCGTTTATGGTGGAAGAAGCAGGTCTCAAATCGTGCTGAAGGCGCTCCTTACTGATATTGACGGGACGATCACGGATCCGTCCCGCCGGATAAACACCGGTGCAATCGAGGCAATACGATCACTTGTCGATGAGGGGATCGAAGTCGTCCTTGCAAGCGGGAATACTTCCTGTTTTATGGACGCTCTCTGCAAGATGATAGGAACCGACGGGACCTTCATTGCCGAAAATGGCGGGGTATTCCGGATAGGGTTTACTGGCATACCCCATATCAAAGGAGACCAGACTCTCTGCAGGAAAGCACTGGAAATCGTTCAGGCTTATTACCAGGAGCGGGGGGAAGAACTGGTGCTCTTCAGTCCCTCGTACCGGTTTTCTGATCTCGCATTTGCCCGGACAGTTCCTTCCGATGAAGTGAAAAAAATTCTTATAAACTACCCGGTTCAGGTGATCGATACCGGCTATGCGATTCATCTTCAGTCACCGGGTATTGATAAAGGAACTGCACTGGAAGAACTCGCGCAGGAAATGGGGCTGTTGCCAACAGATTTTCTTGCTATCGGGGACTCCGTTAATGACATCCAGATGCTGAAAAGAGCTGGTATCGGGGTAACCGTGGCAAATGCCCATCCCGATACAAAGGCAGTTGCTGAATTTATAGCAGAAAAAGAGTATGGAAATGGATTTGTTGAATTAATTACCCGGTATTCTTCTTATTTTCGGGCAAGAAAGCGGTCAACTACGATATAGTCCTTGATATCCTTGACTGATTCAAACGGTATTACCAGGAGCTTATCGTCTTCCATCGTATATCCTTCCGTAACAAAAGTCTGATCAGGGTGTACAATCATCGCCTGGACCTGGCCGGAATCAAAATCAACCCTGATATTTTTTAAGGTTCCAATGAGCTTGCCATCATTGCTCATGATCTTTTTTCTTGAAAGGCTTCGGGCAAATACACGAGACATAAAAAAATTATGACGCGTATAAATATTTAAAGTGTTCTAAAATGGCGCGGAAAAAGAGTTTTTTTTTGTTCTTTAAATCCATTTACGTTATTTTAAAAATTTCAGCCGCCATCTGGATATCAGATCCCCGCAGCGTCTTTCTTCCCGCATGATCTGACATCTTTTTTGCTTCCTTTGCAAGAAATACTCCATATTCTTCCATCAAAACAGCAAGAGTTTCTGTGGCATCGGCACTTATACGATCGGCACCGGCTTTTTTGATGATACGCTCAACGGCTGACTGGGATAATTCGGTCATGAAACACATTCCTCCCATCTAATTCAGCTCAGGATATTAATAAATAGTGAATTTATTCCGGTTCTCAATGAATTTAAAAGACAACTTTAGAAAAACAGACATAAATCGATTCAGTTCACACCAAAAACCACGAGAATCGTTCTCCTATGATACCCCCACCAACGCAAGGCGGAAAAGTGGTTTTTGAATTCTTGTTGACGATCCGCCACGGGATGCCAATCGGGAGGTAGTGGAACTCATCGAACCTGTTGGATAGAGCGTTAACAAATTCCTGCATCATAATTGACTAATTCAATTTTAATAGGAAATATCCTGAGAACCCGAATGCTCAACAGGGATTTTACCTGTTCTTCTGACTCCCAATAACGCGACAAAACAAAAAAAAAGTAATACTGTTATTATCGCCCTGCACACGGGGAGTAGATGGGAACAGGCTCCGTCCCCTCCGTCATCTTGTCCGGGCCGAATTTCATGGAAACAGGTTTTTTTGATGCAGGGTGTCTTTGCACGGAATACCCGTCATATGCCGGATTATAATGAGGGAAAGACCCTGATGATATCAGACTGGGTGAGTATCCCCACAGGTTTGCCGTTCTCGACGACAATAAGTCGCCCGATCTCCAGTTCCTTGAACCTCCGGATAACCTCAAAGAGTTTGGTATCCGAGGGGGCTTCAACGACCTCGGTGGTCATGACCGCAGATACAGCAGTCGCTAACGACAGATCATGTTCTACAGCCCGGGCGATATCACTCATGGTGATGATCCCGGCGAGTTTTCCCTGATCGATGACGGGGGCACCATGAATATGATTCTTATTGAAAAGGACTAAGGCATCGCGGAGTGTATCTGTACCTTTTAATGTCTTGAGCGGGCTGCTCATGTAGGCTTTAATCGGTTGTTTGGGAAGTGAGATCATCTCGGTGGTCGCGAGGAGAAGAAGCTGTTTTGATTCATCTTTCCCGAACACTTCTCCGCGGACCAGGAGTTTATTCACCGGAGTCGGACCGATCGTGATCTGGTCCCCGATCTCGAAGAGCTTGGCACTGCCAAAAAGTTTGATCTCTGCGTGGCAGATATCCGGGTGGCAGAGCGTGGTAAAATCGATCTCCTGGACCGTTGCTCCGGAAATAACTTCCCCGTTACGGCTGATGCTGACATCATAGTCACCTTCAGTAATATTCAGGCTGAGTTCCTTGTAGGCAAGCGCGGTAGGGATGTAGCCCCCCTTTGGACCGGGTACACCATCAACCAGCCCTATTGTTTTTAAGGCCTGCATCTGGTTTCGCACGGTCCCCGGATTCCGCTGGATCATGTCGGCAATCTCTTCACCTTTGATGGAATGGGAGTGCTGCTGGTAAAGTGTGATGAGGGTGATGAGGATATCTTTTTGGATCAGGGACAGGTCCATAACGATAAACCGTATAACTTTCCATACTATAAATAGGTTGGAGATTTGTGGAATTCGAAAAAATACCTACCGTGCCGACAGCAGATGAGATCCTTGACCGGAGCTTCCGCCGTGCGGCAAAGAAAATGAAGGAAAAAACCAATAAAGATCGCGCCAATGAAGAGTTTGTTCGGGCTGTGGGCGCAGCGGTTCACGACCGGCTGGTCTATATTATTCGTGGTTTCCCTGAATTTGACCAGATCCCCCGTTTCTACCGGGAGATGGCCGATATCCTCTTTGGCATGGACCGGATAAAACAATCGCTGGGTGCCGTCGGCTGGGCTGCAAAACACACGAAGATGGTGGGAAACCAGCTTGCAGTCCAGTCACGGAAATCAGATGATACGACCCTGGTGCGCAAAAGGACAGTTGCCCGGCTTGCCTCCATGGTGCACCAGATAGACAAGGACCTGCGATTCTTAAACGAAGTCCGGAATGTCCTCCGGCAGCTCCCACATGTCGATGATGCCTGCACGATAGTCATTGCAGGATATCCCAATGTCGGTAAATCTTCATTCATAAAGCAGGTCTCTTCTGCGGCTCCGGAAATTGCTTCCTATCCGTTCACGACTAAAGGGATCATTGTCGGACACCGGAACGTGGGACGCGAACGGATCCAGTTTGTTGATACGCCGGGCATTCTCGATCGTCCGGCAGAACAACGAAACGCTATTGAAAAACAGGCACTTGCGGCCATGATCAATGTCGCTGATATCGTACTTTTCATTCTCGATCCGTCAGAGCACTGCGGCTACCCGATGCAGGTCCAGCTCAACCTGCTCGAAGAAGTGAAAGGACTTATAGACGTGCCTCTTGTCGTCGTTTCGAATAAGTCGGATATTGCAACGGCCGAGGGGTATCTCACCATGTCCACACAGACCGGAGATGGGGTCGATGCAGTACTTGCTGAGATCCTTATGCACAAACCGGAACCGCCGTCATGCGTGAACAATGCAGTTCCTGACATCCGATCGCCCCTTATGCATGAACCTGATGATAAGGTCATGGACGAATGCCCTTACACAGAGGGGGAAGGTATACACGACCGGAAACCGAAACCCAAGAAGGCCAGGAAGCCCCGGACTGTAGTGTCAGGATGAGAGTGAATAATTTTTTTAAAACAAACAAACGTCTTCGTTCTATGTTTTGATCTGCATCAGAGTATTTCAGAAAATATGATCGACACTATCCCATCGACATCATGACTGCCCATCCCACAAGGAACCCCAGAATAGTGCCACCATTCAGTGGCGGTAGTCCTGCCTGGGGTTTTCCCGAAGAGACAAAGTATAACAGGACGCACAGTCCCGCAAGTGACCCGATGATGGCACCAAGAGACGGAATGTTGACAATTCCTGCGAACCGCCAGCCTTTTAAAAATACATTCGCCGAGACTACGAGTATGGATGGCATAATCATGTCCCCCATTCCGATAATGAATGCGGCACGTTCTCCGCCTTCCTCCAGCTTTCCGATCCCGTCACGGATGAACGAGTAATCGCGCCGTTTCGGGATCACAAAAAGGATTGGGGTTTTGAGGTCGATTACTCCTTCAGCGAGAGTGATCATGTGTTTTGTCTTATATACGGAGATGGCATCGTACACTGCAAGGAGTGTCAGGAGGATCACTACCGGAAGGACTTCCAGGGAAACGCCGAATATTGATGCTACGCCGGCGGCGATCAGGATGCCGAGGCCGTCGATCACGTACCATTCCGGGAATTTATAGAGGAGGACCGTGGCGAGGACTGAGAGAACGAGGATAACGAGAAGAGCAAGATCGGTATCGCCCATCACCGCGGATACAAGGGCAGCAAAGATATAGCCGAACGTGAGGAAGATCGAGATCCCGATGATTACGGCAATGATCTTTTTTAAATTATATTTTATCAGCAACAGCAGAAGCCCGGTGAAGACAAGCAGGATCACAATGAAAATGATCGGATTTGCCAGGGACTCGGGATTTTCAAATGCAGTGATTCCTGCAGCCTGGACCGGAAGTGAGATCAGGATCGATCCGATCTCCACGGCAAGGAGCAGGAGAGGCATCACGAGGAAGGGTAGTATGCGTTTTATATCCAAGCTCATTCTCCATGTCTGTAGTTAGATTAATTAGTGTGCTCTCATCATCTAAAAGTATGGACATACGTGAATACTGGGTCGATATCCTGCTCACCATCGTAATGATCGTCTCAACACTTATCCTCATCAACCGGTTCTGGCAGGATCTTACCATCGCAATTGCCGCAGGTCTTATGATGCTGGCGCTGGGCGGACTCTTCCTCTCACTTCAGATTAAGATGCGCCATCTGGAACGGAGTATTGTGCTTCGTGAACGAATCCTGCGCAACAATCTTGAGGAGATCTCCCGGCGGATGGCGGAAAAATTCGATATGTCAATGACCCACCTGGACGAACTTGTCGGGGAATATTCAAAACGTACCTACCGTTAAATTTTTTTAAATCATTGTGAATCGTTATGGGCGTCGCAATACGGGATATTATATCCGATTATAAAACTCCGGTGACCTGGGAATCACTGCCGGGTGTTGCAGCGATCGACGCCAACAACGCCCTCTATCAGTTCCTGACAATCATCCGTCAGCCCGACGGTACTCCCCTCATGGATCGGCAGGGACGTGTCACCTCACACCTCTCCGGCATCCTGTTCAGGGTCTCGAATTTTTTGGAAAAAGGGATCAAACCTGTCTTTGTCTTTGACGGGAAACCCGCTGCACTCAAGCAGGAGACGATAAACGGGCGCCGGAAGATCCGCGACGAGGCTGGGGAGAAATGGAAAGAAGCTATCGAGCGGGGCGACGAGGCTGAAGCCTACAAACAGGCACGGTCATCCTCGCGTGTCGACACCACTATCATTGAAACCTCAAAGGAACTGCTGCGGCTCATGGGACTCCCGACTATCCAGGCACCGGGGGAAGGCGAAGCCCAGGCAGCAGACATGGTGACAAAAGGGGAGGCTCGTTATGTGGTATCGCAGGACTATGATACCCTTCTCTTTGGCGCTCCTAACCTTGTCCGGAACCTAACCGTCAGCGGCAAGCGGAAGATCCGCGGGCGGCAGATCACGGTAAACCCCGAAAGGCTCCTCCTTGCCGACGTACTCGAAGGGCTCAGGCTGACCCGTGAGCAGCTGATAGAGATCGGTATCCTCGTCGGCACGGATTTCAACCCTGGTGTGGAAGGGATCGGGGCAAAGACCGGGCTGAAGATCGTGCAACGGGGGGAGTTTTTGGCAAAGATCCGCGAGAAACTGCCGGATTTTGACCCCACACCCGTAATGGATCTCTTCCTTCACCCGGAGGTGACCGACAAGTATACCCTTGATTGGGGTCATCCCGATATCGCGGGGATAAAGAAAATGCTCTGCGGGGAGTACGATTTTTCCGAGGACCGTGTGGAGAAAGCGATGGAAGGTTTCTGTGCAAAGGCCGGGCAGAAAACACTGGAGAGCTGGTTTTAGGCCAGGGATCTCCTCCCTCTGGTATGATTCCTGCTTGATATTCTCCTCCTGGAACTGCGGGTAAATCTTCAGCGGATAAAACATCGAAAAAAATCAAAGTGAGTGCTAAAGAGAGAATTTTTGAAATGGAAGACAATATCCTATTATTCCCATTCGGCCTGATGATATGCCTGCTTCTGGTGTGTTGCGGGTGCATCTCACCCACTTTTCCGGGATCTGATAAAAACCAGTCTCAGTTTGTCGATGAGATGCGTACAGGCCAGAGCTATTATGATAACCTTGTGAAAGGAGACCCCATGAATGCAACCGCATGGTTCATCCGTGGGAACTACTACAATAATGCGTTTAACCAGTACGATAAGGCATTGCAGAGCTACAACCGCTCTCTCGAATTAAACCCTGAGTACGGGTATGCCTGGTTCTCCAAGGGAATCACACTCCAGAACATGCAATACTATGATGAAGCAAAAGGATGTTTTGAAACAGCAGTCCGTTATGATCTCTCTTTCAATCCTTCGGTTTCCCGAATAGTTCCATAAAATTGAAGGGATGCCAGGATCCGTCCGTTCCTGCTATCACTTCCGGCTCGAGAGCAGACCAGGGGCTGGTTTTAAAAAAAAGATCTCGTTGCTTTCTCTCCAACTAACAAGAGAGTCTTATCAGGGATTTACCATCAGAAAAAGTATTTCAATTTCATGTTTTTTTAAGTACAATATCAGAAACTCTACAAAAAAATGTGAAATCCAGTTCGGGAGGATTCTTTCCCGCAGGATATAAAATTTTAAAAAACTCACGCAAAATGATAGAAGGACCGTGCCATTTCGTTCCTGTAATGCCCCTTTCGATGAACGCGATGATGAGGTTGACCTTTGAGAAGTTATCGCATTGGGAGGAGTCACAACGGCGGGGAGAAAAACCCGGGGAGCATTTCAGCTGATTAGTGTGCATGCGTCTCCCGCGAGCCAAAAATGTATGCCTATCCAAAAACCGTGATCAATCCGGTGATTACACTGAGCACCATCAGTCCTGCGGTGAGGTACCCGATAGAGATGTGCACAGTCCGGAGAAGTGGTTTCCGGGTCTTCACGTATGCCCTTCCGATGCCCATCGTGATCACCACAAGAAGTGCAATGGCAATACCGGCCCCGATCATTCCGTGAAGACTCCGGAAGTGCGGTGCGCCAAAGGAATTAATCATATAAAAAGCGACCCCGAGACCTGCAATAATCGCTCCTGAACCGACGTGGGAGAGGATTTTGTGTACCCGTAACCAGGGTTTCCACTTCCTCTGGAACCCTGCTATATAGACCGAAGTAACAATGCAGGTAAAACCGGTAAGCATCAATCCCATATGCAGCAGCAGGATTGGTGGAATTCCCGATCTGGTTGCTGCCGGCGGGGATCCATTCTGTACCGGGATCGCAGCCGTCAGCGACCCGAACTTATTGCAGCTCGCTGTTACTTCCAGCAGGTCTCCACCCGGGGCAGGTACGGAATAACGGTAAGTGAATATCTCCGTGGTGGGCTGGCTGGAATACTGCTCTGAAATCAGTACTGCGCCACCGGAACGCACCTCAACCATTTTCACGAAGTGATCAACAGGATCTGCAACAACGTGAGTAATGGTGACTGCCAACTCTCCCGAAGAAGAGTTATATGCCAGATTTACCGCCGAAGGCGGGTTTGCAGCGACCGGGCAGATCACAAAGGCAGGAATGAGCAGGAGTAAGATTAAAACGTGAAGTTTTACCGGCCGGATAATATTTCCAGATTTGTCACGGACGATCATTTTCTCTTCCAAAAATCTTTTTGTTTCTTTGTGTGTATTGTAGGGATTTCCGGATTTAATCCCAATTGTAGTATGATTCTCTTTTTTCGGCTGGTGACAACTATATCATATCTCCCTATTAAAAATTGCCTTTTTTCTTGCTGATGAGGTAAATGAATCACCCGCATCATACATCTATTCCAGATGACACCATTGCGATTCTTCACGACAACGAACCTGCAGAAATCAGCAACTTAGAAAAAAGAAAGTTGTCTTTTATTATTTTGCGGATAATTTCCGGTAGAGGTTGAGGATGAGGAGGATGCCCACGATAATCCAGATGATGATCAGGATTATGACCAGAATAAATCCAAGAACAGCCCAGCCATAGTTTCCTGCTCCTCCTGCCATAGTCTGACCCAGGGCACCTCCCATCATGCCTGTTATGGGGCAACTGGTTGCGCCGGAAGTTCCCTTCTCCATCATACTGCCACAGGAAATGCCGGAAGTTCCCTCATCACTATCCATCATGCCACACGAGTCCCCGTGACCAATGGTACTACCATTGCTGCAGGATCCGATGGTCGTCCCGGACGCTATCATTCCGCACCCTGACACCGCACCTCCCGCCAGACCACAGCTTGTCGCTCCGGCAGTTCCCCGTTCATCTCCCATCATATTGCAACAGGAAGCACCGGAATTTTCCTTTGTACCCCCCATCATGCCACATGAGCAGTCGCTCCCGCAATCAACGGAACCCGAACTGCCACAGGAACACCCGCTTGCTCCGGCAGGCATTATCGCACAGGCTGCAGTATTTCCTGTTCCGAGGATACATGTCCCCCCGGTAGTATTCATTGTTCTTAAGGGTGAATCCGGAGAGGCCGCGAAGGCTCCTGCGGGAATCAGGAGTGCTGCCAGAAGCACCAGAATAAATAATTTTGACATGGGATGAGGTTCACATATGAGACTATATATCTTTTTACCTTACCAAAAGGCAGCAGTTCCAAAATCTTTACCCGCCCATAGCTTCATTTAATCAAAAGCCAGTTGGGGAATATTGTGGAGGAAAAAGTACTGGTTAAAAAATTGTTAATCGCTCATGAAACCAGAACAATTTGTCTTTGGACCCACCTGTAACCGGGATTTATGTCTGTTTTTTAAGAGCCATTTTCCGGTTCTGTTTGACTTCGTCGTACTCCGGTTTGATGGCAAGCGCCTTGTCATACGAGGTTATCGCTTCTGCATACCTTTCAAGTTCATGCAACGCAACGCCCCGGAAGTTCCATGTGTAAGCATCATCCGGGTTGATGGCGATTGCCTTATCAAACGAGGCGAGGGCTTCAGTATGCCGTCCGAGATTACCCAGCTCGGCTCCGCGGATGAACCATGCACTGGCATCATCCGGGTTGAGGGCAAGCCCTTTGTCATATGAAGCGACCGCCTCATCATGCCGTCCGAGCTCAACGAGTACCCACCCGCGGTTGTTCCACGCATCGGCGTAGTCCGGCCGGATGGCGAGGGCCTTGTCATACGAAGCGAGCGCTTCGGCAGGTTGTTTAAGTTCAGCAAGGGCGACACCGCGACCGTTCCATGCATCAGCATAATCCGGCCTGATGGCAAGCGCCTTGTTGCACGATGCAAGGGCTTCGGGATAATGACCGTTTTTGAAAAAAACAGATCCTTCCTTATAATAGTGCTCTGCCTGATCTTCCATGAGTTATGATATACGGTCCGGATTATCACTGTTGTGATAGAACTAAGTCTGCCGGGGAATGTAACAAAATATCAGAAGGTTGCCAAAGCCCGGTCCTCAGTGTAAAAGAACACTACCCGACAAGACTGCTCCATGATCGCAGTTCATCAGCATAAAAATCATTTTGTTCATCAGCTGTTCTTCGGAATACGGGCTTCAATGGTGTAGGATTTAAGGTGTTTTGCCGTAATCACAAAATAATACACTTTATTTCCCTCGTAGATATTCTGTTTCCAGGGCCGGGGATCAATACCCGTTTTAGCCCACAGGGTTTTGTCAAGCCCTCCCTGAGGTTCTATGGTTTCTGCAATATTGTTGGGATTTGTTTTATCAATGACCTGAATGGAGAAATACGGAAACAGTGCAGAATTCGACCCTGAAGAAGAGACTGAATCCTGCCCTCCTGTTATAAGCGGATCTGCCGCATACCAGACCTCCCAGTAACCTCCCGGGACATAAAAGGTATCCGAAGTCTTCGCGGTCTGGCCATTGACCGTTATCAGCGTGGTGAATTTTTCACTCCCGGGAAATACAGAGGCCGGGGATGCAGTTGTCGTATCCGTTACCACGGCAGTTGCAGGACTGCTGGCGGGGGAAGGCTGCGTCATACACCCGGTAATCACAATGAAAAAAATAAGAGTAATAATGATGAGCAGGGGGATTTTCATAGTGGTGACCTGAACATTTTCTGATGGTTAATTTATGAATCAGTAACGGGATTAAACTATGACTGTTCATTAACGATTTTTTTAGATCTGTTCATCCCTGATACTCTCTATTCCCGGATATTCCCGTCACACAATGGTTATAATCCGGTTCATGATGAGTACCGCACCGATCCAGATCCCATATGCTCCGCCGAGGCTCTGGAGAAGACTGAAACGCTCCATGAGGAAGTAGAATGCCAGCAGGAAGATGAGGGAAGGGATAGCAAAGTAAAATGCCGAGATGACCAGCTGCTGGGTAGTCTCCCGGCCTGCTTCGGAATACGTGAAGAGGAATGCAAGAGTCGTGATGATCGGCGCCGCTGCCAGCATGCCGCCATACCGGGGATCTGTATACTCGGCAAGCAGGGTCACCCCGACAATGACACTTCCGCCGATGATAAATTTCAGGAGCGTATAGAGATAGTCCATTCTGTTGGATTATTTTACCGGAAGAGATAAATAATCTCTATTCTCCTTGCACCAGGTCACCCGTAAATACCCACTGTCATCCGATGCGGAATAAAATAATATCGGATTCCGACCCGGAAAGAAAGTTCAGTTCAATGCATATCTGATATTTAATATACCTCTACGAGTCCCTTACTGGTGCCGGTGATCGAGCGGCCACCATGCGACGTCACGACAAAGGTGTTTTCAATCCCGACAAGACCGACTTCCGGGATGCCTTTCTTAGGTTCGATGGCTAGCACCATTCCTTCTTCCAGGGGCTCATCAAACCCCTCGGCGATTACCGGGGTCTCGTCGATCCAGAGTCCGATCCCGTGACCGAGGAATTTTACCTTGTGGTTCCCGAACCCCATAAAATTGGTTAAGAATTCCGGCTCAAGGTCCGCCATAACAGTGGTATAGATCTCTGAGGGGATCGCGCCCGGTTTAAGGAGTGATGCGAGCTGGTCCTGGATCTGCACACACCGCTGATGCTCCCGTATCGCCTCGTCAGGAATTGGTTTGCCGAACATGTATGTCAGGGTCTTATCAGTCTGGTAACCCCGGTACCCGCACCCGATATCAACAACCACCAGATCACCGTTCCGGAGTTTCCTCTCCCTGCAACCCATCTGCGGGGCGGAGGGGTGCATGCCCGAGATACCTCCCGGCGTATTCACGCACGTGGGGCGGATAGAGCTCGTACCAAACCCGATCTGGCCGAGCAGCATCTCGTTGAACATCCCGAACCTGATGATACCCTGGTGACCTTCCTTTACCATGAGGGAATAGAGATCGCAACAGAAACCGACCTCATCCATACCCTCTCTGAGCATACCGGGAATACAGTCTTCAAGTACATGGCGGTGAATCTTCCCGGCGTGTTCCATCAGGGCAAGTTCATAGCGGCTCTTCACTGCCCTGACCGCTGCTACCTGATCATCAACGGGTTTCACTTCAGTGAATGGCAGGTATTTCTGCATCCGATGGAGCTGGGCGATTGGCATCTGGTCCGCTTCGAGCCAGACAGTCGACGGGAGCCTGCCCATGCCCGTTGCAACATCCCGGTAACTCTTCATCTTCCGGAGATTCGGGAACAACGACTCATCCTGTGCCCGCTCGAAGCTCTGCCGTACCCAGAAAACTGCTTCTCCGTCCTGCGGGATGAGTAGGAGCCCGTCCTGCATGGTGCCGGTGAAGTAGTAGAGGGGGATTTTGCCGACAATGGCTGCGAGATCCCAGTCGGGACAGGTACGATCCATCCTTATCCGGAAACGCTTCACCCGGTCTTCTAACTCATTGAACGGGACTTTCATCTGATAAAATCTGGGTCTGTATGGATGATAAGAATGCCGGAATATGTTTTGTGCAAAGTGAACATGTTTGGAAGTTTTGTAAGAACGGAATTAATCAACGGAAGAAAGATCCTGTAATTTCTGAGAGAGACACTCACAGTATCCTTCCGGACTCTTTCATCTCCCATTGCAGGCGGATGAGAGAAAAACGAGAGAAAAAGGGGATGCATTCAAGGCGGGAGATCGAACCGTGGAATACCCACCATGATCGAACCTGGACCGGGCGAAGAGCCGTGAGCATTGCCAATTGAAGACCATGAATACCTTGCCGGCGGCTCGAGCTTCATGCACGGATCGTTGAAGTGGCCGGGGGTTAACTTCACCTTCGAGCCTGCCATTCATGACCAGGAAATTCCCCTTGAAATAGAGGAGTATAACCAGGCAATTGAGGTTATGTACAGGGAGACAGTTGCGAATTTCCCTGACCCCCGGAATCTCGGACGATTTTACCGGGAGGTAAAGAAGGACGGTTCAGGGAACCGGTGCTGGTACCGGGTCACCGTGACTTCCCGGGTCGGCGCCGACGATCAGATCAAAGGGCGGCTGTCTGACGTGATTGACCCGGCTCTTGTCAGGGCTGATCTCCATGTAAAGTTCCGGGTGAGGCAGCTGCGGGCAATGCTGCAGCGGGGTTTGGGTGTGGGAGAAGGAAAAAGGGGATCATGGATATTCATACGGATGATGAGCGCCGTAAGTTACTAGTCTCGTATGAACTACCCGAGAATTGAAGACTTATTCCCAGTTTCCATCAGCCCACACCTTAAGAATATCAAAATCACGTTTCATCGTCGCCCTGCTCAGTGCCTGTGCCCTGCTCAGCATTCTCTCCTGGATAAAATCATATTCGCAAAGAATTCTGGAATTCCGGAGCAATGTTGCCCTGATCGGATGGTGCCGGAATATGACATGTTCCTGTCCTCTGTAATACCACTTAATCCTCTGGAAGGTGAGCCAGTCAAGTTTCATGGCCAGCGTGGAGTGGAACCTGAATTCATCGGCTGAATCCAGATCATAGCTCCGTAGTGAACAATACGGCGAAATTGCCTGAGATAGTTTGTAACGGAATTGTTTCAGGTTTTCATCCGGGGTAATAGTGACATAAACAACCTTCGAATCCTCAAAAAATCCGTAACTTCCAACCTCATATTTTGGAATTTCCTTCTGGTTCGTACATATTCTGGTAAAATCTTCGATGAGGTTTTTTTCATTGCCGGTCGAAAAAGGCCCGGCCAGAGTGATATGCGGGGTAACCAGTTTGTCCCCGAGGTTGAATTTCTCCTGTAAATGATTGCTCAGATTGCGAATCTGGTGCTTCACCGAACCCATCAGGCGGATATCGATAAGATAGTGAGTCATGCTTCCTGTTGACGACGGCAGACCAGGTCAGATGATCCGACGAGTTCTCATAAGCAGATACCTTCCCTAAGCTATTGTGGTCTGTTCTTTTCTTTGGAGAATGAAAATTTTCCCCATGGCTGAAAAAATTATTTTGTGTTTTTTACCTTTTTATCCAGTTCGTCTTTCAGCTTGCTGATGATCTCGTCAAAGGATTTCTGGATCTGCGTTTGCGTTTCCTTCAAGGTTTTTTCAAGGTACTGCTTTCCCTCTTCGGTTGTTATGAGGTCATGTGTGACTTTCATCATAACATCAACAGACGATATAACGGACTTCGTCGCATCGGAAAGCCTCTGGTCAATGACAGGTGCACCCGTTTGGGTTGCCGGAAGTTCTTTATCTTCTACGAACAGTCCTTTTTCAAAGTGCCCTTTTTTTTCGGCCATACTCTTCTCTTATTCCTCTTCATTGACATAAGTTTTCTCATAATAAAATACCGGCGGGGGGGATCCGTAAAGACCTTCGGTAAGAAATAATATAAAGGGAAAACCTGACGGTATCCCGGATAAGCCCGTAAAATACTCCTTTTGGCAAACGGACAAAGTGGTTTTCGGGCCGGTAAAAATAGTGTCAACTCTCTCAAAGAATATGAATTTAAATGGTTATTTTCTCTATTCGCATGATTATCGGGGATTTTAACCTGCGAATTTTGCGGGCTTCCAGCAGCCTCTTTTTTTGGCAGGGGAATAGCACGGTCAAAGGGGAAGGGACCCCCCTTTTTGGGATTTAATATTCCGGAATGGGACACCGGGAGACTCGTGCTCAGCTTAAACCACTTTTCCGACGGAAACATGCTCCTTACTAAAAGGTCATAGCCCCCATTCCGGTACAATTTAGCGGAATTCCAGCACTCATATTTTGGGAAGCTTCAGAATGTGCTCCGTTTTGCTGGATTCGGCTCAAATATGGCTCCGAATGTTTGCGGATAGACGCTTTTGGACGGCCAATCGTTTGCCGATTGAGGTAATGTAGGTGGAAAGTGAAAGGAAGACCTGTTTTGGGGGTTTGATGGATGAATTCTCTGATCTGCTATCGAAATTAAATCTGATAAGGAATGATTTGTCAGGAACCTCTGTTTATTTACACCTTACCCGCAATCGGTTTCCTGATCACCGACTGGGTCAACGTTCCAACCAATTCGAACTGTCGCAATCTGCTTCCCAATTTGATAAGCACACTCAGACCTCGTGCCAAAACAATCAAACGATCTCGTGCTGATCCGCAAAGGGGCGGGCGAGGGACAGGAAATTTTTCGAAAGATGTGATAGAAAATATGGCAAATTGCAGTCCCTTTTGCACCTTCTCGATAAGATCCTGAGTCGTACATCAAAGTGTATAAACCCCGGCACGGAATATTTTTAGTAACAATCTGACACGAGATCCCATACAAACCTGCAAAACCAAGGTGACCATCATGCAGTTGAAATCCTGCAAAAAGACCTACAACCTCGAAACACAGCGTGCTGCCCCACTCGAAGAGACACTCGCCCGCATTGAACCAAAAGTACCCGCAGCGGGGATAACAAGAGTCGCGGATATTACCAACCTTGACCGTATCGGCATTCCGGTTTTTTCCTGTATCCGCCCGACCGCAGAAGCAGGATCAATTACCGTGTATAATGGCAAGGGGGCTACGGTTGAGGAATCACGGATATCGGCGATCATGGAGGGAATCGAACGGTATTCCTCGGAACTGCATGACCGGAGAATTCACCTCGCACCTTACCAGGAGATGTTTGCACACGGAAGGGTACTCGATCCAAAAGACCTGATCCTTCCTGAGAACGCAGATGTGGAGAGGCTTATGCCGTGGGTCGAAGGGTTTGATATCGCGAATAATGTACCTATTATCGTCCCTGCGCATGCAGTCTTTCATCCGCTTCCCCAGAAGTATCGTCAGCTCTTCCGTACGAACACGAACGGGTTGGCGTCCGGGAACACCATGGAGGAGGCTGTCTTCCATGCCCTTTCCGAAGTTATCGAACGGGATGCCTGGTCCCTGGTCGAAGCCTCGCGGGATACCGGGGCAATGGTTGCGAATATCGATGATCCAACCTGCCTCGAAATGGAAAAGAAATTTGCGGATGCGCAGGTTGAAGTCCGTGTAAGGGATATCACCAGCGATATCGGGATCCCGACCATGGCCGCGGTCGCCGACGATGTCCTCCTCAAGGATCCGATGCTGCTGACGATTGGTATCGGAACCCATACAAGTGCACGGATCGCTGTCATGCGGGCGCTCACTGAAGTAGCCCAGAGCCGGCTCACCCAGATCCATGGTGCGAGAGAGGACACGACAATAGCCGATCTCCGGAAAAAGATGGGGTATGATCGCGCAAAGCGGATCAACTCTTACTGGTTCAGGGATAACGGTTCGGTGGACTACAACCGGATCCCCTCCTGCGATACCGATGACTTCCTCACTGATATCCGGTTTATTATCGAAGCCCTGGGAAAGAAGGGGCTTGACCGTGTTATCGTTGTTGACCTGACCCGCGAAGAGATCGGGATTCCTGTTGTGCGGGTGATTGTTCCCGGGCTTGAAGTCTTTGCGATGGACCCGGAACGAAGGGGAGAGAGGGTTGATAATGCAAAAGATCATCGTCTTTCTCGGGCCAAGTCTTGATCATAGTGCAGCTGAGGAGATCCTTACCGCCGAATACCGTCCGCCTGCAAAAAGGGGTGACCTGCTCGCTGCCGTTCAGGAGGGTGCGACCATTATCGGGCTTATAGACGGAGTCTTCCACCAGGAATCCGCCGTTGCCCATCGTGAGATCCTTACGGCAGTA
>Ga0326726_10000606_pt1 | contig 32746 bp, 28 predicted proteins | sample MHFenrmetagenome_2_FD_207603 | JGI IMG/M metagenome (GOLD analysis project Ga0326726, IMG submission 207603) | Lab enriched peat soil microbial communities from Michigan Hollow, Ithaca, NY, United States - MHF15MN | ecosystem: Environmental > Terrestrial > Soil > Wetlands > Peat | place: USA...
TTCGGACTTCAGCAACAACCTCTCAACCTCATGGCGCTCCGCTCCGCGTCACAAGTGTGCTCAGCGAAAATTCTTTACCAGCATGAGGTTGGATTCGGCGAATTCGTTCTGCACGTACACAATGGATTTGCCGTCGTGCGCGAGGCTCAATCCCCAGCCCGGCTCCTTCTCCAGAGTCCAGATGGGAATTGTCTTGTTGGTTGCAAAATCCAGGAACTGAATGCTGGCGTGAGGCGAGACCCAAGTGTGTGGGTCGGACACTCCTGTCCGACGCCTTTGCCTTTGATTTTGCCTCAGGCCTGGAGCGTTTAAATTGTGGATTCTTCCCAGGCCAACATTCGAGGTCCGAGGTCCAAGGTCCAAGGTCTGACGCCCCAGGTCTGACGCCCGAGGTCCGACGCCCGCCTCACCGTAGCTGCAACGACTTCAGCATCTGCTCGAACGTGGGTCGCAGCGATTCGAAGTCCTTGTCGGGGGCAATCGACACGATGTACAGGAGGCTGCCGTCCCGGCGCATGACCGCAACCAGCCAGTCCCGCTCCCGGCTGGGATGTCCACTCTGGTCACGCAGGGGAGAGGTTCCGATCAAGTCCACCGACCTTCCCGCCACTCCATTCACCCGGATATCTTCATCGTGCCCAATCTCGCGCAGATCAGGGTTGGACTGGCGCAACGATGCCAGAAGATCATGCGTTGCCTGATCGAGGCTCACGTTCGCATCCTCGGGTTGGTAGGTGTTGATCATGACACCATAGGCCACGGCGTTCTGTGACACCCCGCTCTGCGGGGCGATGGTGACGGCAGAGTTCTGGTCGCCGTACACCTGCCAGTTCTCGGGATAAGAAATCACAAAGTCACGGTGGCTGAAATTGCGCAGGCTGCCGCTGGGCGCCACGCTGCCGGATGACGCATTCATGGCCGGCGTCTGGCGTGCCGCGATCTGCTGGGCAGTGAGCGGCTGCATGCCTGCCACCCGCTGTTTAATATCGCCGAACTCGGCACTTTCGCTGCGATAGCTTCTTTTTCGCGGTAGAGTGGCAACCTCCTTTGCCACCGCCTGGGCGCGGTTTCCCGGATCCGGATGGTCGCTGAAGAACTGGGGGCCGCGCGCTCCGCCTTCTTCCTGGATCTTGGCAAAGAAATCGGCCATAGCGCGAGGATTGAAGCCGGTGTCATACATGATGTCGGTACCGAGCAGGTCGGCTTCGGACTCGGCCTTCCGCGAGTTTTTCAGGAAGTAGGAGCCGACGCCAAAGGAGAGCCCCATCTGCGCCATTTGCGAGAGCGCACCCTGACCCATGACCCCGCCCAGAATGGCCAGAGGCAGTTGCGCCGCCATCTGTTTGCTGGCAGCACGCGTGCCATGGCGCTGTACCACGTGCGAGATTTCGTGCGCCATCACCCCCGCCAGTTCGGCTTCGTTGTCCGCCGCCTGGATGGTCCCCACGTTCACAAAGACCGGACCGCCGGGGAGGGCGAAGGCATTGATTTCCTTCTGGTTCACGACGTGGAAGCTGTACGGCCACTTTTCACCGGGAGCATGTGCCGCCAGTTGCTCGCCCAGCCGTTGCACATAAATCGAGACTGGGTCCGAGTCCGGAAGGACCGGCAGTTGCCTGCTGACCTGTGCCGCGGACTGCTGCCCCGCCTGAACTTCTTCCTGGGCAGAAAACATGTTGAAGCCATGCGAGGGCTCGACGCGGGCTTCGAGCGGCGTCTGAAAGACAGAAAAAACCAGCAGCACCGCCAGGCAGCGCACGACGACCAAGTTGCTCCTCATAGGTTTCCCTCGGAATATTGGATGCGCGGAACCCAGTGTGGGTCGGACACTCCTGTCCGACGCCTTTGACCTGGACTCTATGGGTCTTCAAAACACTGTGAGCCACTTTGCCACCCCATTATCCTAAAACCGGGATAGCTGCAAAACCGGAGAACAGCAAGAACGGAAGCAACTTCAATGGCGGGGGAGGGCGCCCCACACGAAGAAAAAAGGTACCGGCTTCCCGGCACCTTTAGGGTGTTGAATAGCTTGAGAACTACTTGCCGTCCAGCGTTCCGGTGGCTCCGAACTCGCGCCGGGCCACGGTGCGGGCTGGGCGCGCCATGGGAAGCGCTCCGGCGGCCGCGCCTTGACGCTCCAGCAACATGGGCACCATGGCGTTCTCGGCTTCCTTGACGAACATGAGCGTTCCTTCGGGACTCAAGTCGATGCGGATGAAGTCCCCCAGCTTGATCTGTCCGGTAGCGACCAGGTTAGCCAACTGGAAGACGATGTGCCGCTCGATAGCGCGCTTGAGGTGCCGCGCACCATATTTCGGATCGGTCCCCTCGTGCAGCAGGAAGCTTTTCACCTTGGGCGTGCAACTGAAGACGAACTGGTTCACGGCCGATGCCAGCAGAATGCGCTGCTGCACCATGCCCAGTTCGATTTCCAGGATCTGTTGCAAGTGTTCCGAGCGCAGCGTCCTGAAAACCACGGACTTGTCGATCCGGTTCATGAACTCCGGACTGAATTTGCGTCGCGCCGCCTCGACCGCGGTGCGGTTGATCTTGTCGTCGAAAGCCGCATCCACTTGCAGCGCCTTGCGCGAGAAACCCAGTCCGCCATCCACCATGTTGCTCATCTCTCCTGCCCCCAGGTTCGAGGTCATGATGATGATGCATTGCGAAAGATCCACGCGGCGATTGTCGCCCAGAGTCAAGGTGGCTTTATCGAGAATGCCCAGCAGCAACTGCCAAAGCGAGTCGGAGGCTTTTTCGATTTCATCGAACAGCAGAATCGAAAGTTTGAGGGTCTCGGTGTGCCACTGGTTCAGCGCTTCCTGGGTGAGCAGGGGATGCGTTTCGCGATGGCCAAGGTATCCCGGAGGTGAGCCGATCAGCTTGGCAATCTCATGCGAGTGCTGAAATTCAGCGCAGTCAATCTTGATGCAGGCGCGGGCGTCGCCGAACAGTGCTTCGGCCATGGCTTCGACCACCCGGGTTTTGCCCGAGCCGGTAGGCCCGAGGAACAGGAGGTTTCCAACCGGACGTCCAGGAGGATTCAGGCCCGCCAAGAACATCTGGTAGATTTCGACCACTTTCTCGACGGCCTGGTCCTGACCGACGATCCTGCGGCGAAGGGCACTTTCAAACTCTCGAGCATCATTGGAGCGGCGAGTGGGGTCTAGCGTGGTGTTGACGACGGTTTTCATATAGGGTCTGGCCCTGCTTTTCCTTTCGTGGGCCCTTGGTACGTCCTGAAAGAGCGGGTCCGCCGTCTCGTAATGAGAGCGACAAATTCTGTCACTCTCCACCTTCGGCAATACGATTACTGCAAACGACTCTCCATCCCGAGCGAACCACTCATTCCCAATTGTCTGTATGATTTAGATGCTGTAAGCAGGCCAAAGGGCACGAAGTTACTCCGCACCGGCAGTAGGGTAAAGGGAAATAGTTTGCCACTTACCTGGAAGTTCCTTGGCGCGGCTGGTGTCTGGACTTGGCCAGCACTGACCCGACGTTATCTGGTTACCCGGTTTGACCGACGGTAGCATCCGTGAAAACCACCGCTTTTCACGGAGATCACTTTGCGTCCATCGGGCCCCGCATCACTTGCCGCCATCCTGTTTCTTTCCTTAAATTTGGCCTTCCTGGCGGTGGTTTCGCCGGCTTTCGCGCAGTCCACGCATCCCAAGTTATTGCGGACCTCGCGGCCTTCGACTCCACTGGTCCCCAAGGCCCCCGAACCGGCCCTGACCACGGTGGCGCCGCCGGGCAGTGCACTATATGTGGCCAAGCGGGGCGACAGCATCCCGCTGGTGGCCCGACACTATCTTTCGCAGACGTCCTATCTGACGTCCGGCGAACTGAGCGAGGCCATTCGGAGCGCCAACGCAGATTTCAAAGGGACCTTCCTGAAGGCCGGCCAGCCGGTGATCATTCCCGGACTCCTGCCCATGCCGATCGTAGAAAAGTCGGTTCCAGTGCAGCGTGACTTTGAAGTTCGCGCCGTGTACCTGACCGGAATCATGGCCGCCAGCGACCGCGGCATACGCATCATCCGCCGCTGGCGCGAAGTGGGCGGCAACGCCGTGGTGTTCGATATCAAGGACAGCGACGGAAGCGTAACCATCCCCTTCGATCATCCGCTGCTGGGTGCTCACCGCAGCGCATTCCATGATCTGCCGAAGTTTGTCCACTTCCTTCATTCCCAGAACATGCACGCTATCGCCCGCATTGCCATCTTCCGCGACCAGCGTTTGGTTGAGACCCATCCCGAGCTGGCGGTGAAATCCCACAAGACCGGCCAGGCGTGGCGCGAAAACGGCAAGCTGGTATGGACCGATCCTTCTCAGCCCAAGGTGCAAGAGTATGACATCGCCCTGGCCAAGAAGGCGGCCGAGGCCGGCGCCGACGAAATCCAGTTCGATTATGTGCGCTTCCCCGCGGAGGGCGACCAGAAAGATGCCACCTTCTACTTCCAGGCCGAGCATCCCGAATGGCATCGTTCCGACGTGATCGCCGACTTCCTGAAACATGCCTACGCCGAACTGCATCCCACAGGCGCGCTGTTATCGCTTGACGTATTCGGCATCATGGCCTGGCAACGCTCGGTGGACCTGGCTCACACCGGGCAAGACATCGTGCGCATGGCCAAGTATTGCGACGTGCTTTCGCCGATGATCTATCCTTCACACTTCTTCGGCATGGACGGCATTGCCCGCCCCGGCGATGCGCCGGAGCACTTCATCGGCGTTTCCATGGAACGCTTCGAAAAAATCACCAAGGGCAGCGGCGTGGTCATCCGGCCCTGGCTACAGGCCTTCCGCTGGAAAACCAAGACCTATTCACCGAAATACATCGAAGTCCAGGTGCTGACCGCGAAGAACAAGGGCGGGATCGGATTCTTGTTCTGGAACGCCGCCAACGACTACAGCAAGCCCTATGCCGCGATGCCGGAGATGATTGCCGCCAAGGGGCAATATTTCCGTGGAGACGAGTTGACGAGTGGTACGCGTGCCAGTCTGGTGCCGACCGCCGCTCCCGACGTGGCCCTGGCCCCGGTCAGGCCCTAGACTCGCTGAGAGTGCGGAACTCGCCACCTCTGTGCGCCCAGACAGAGAATTACTTGGGTAAGGTACTGCCCGGTGATGCCAGACACGATCAGGCCTGCGCCTCGGTTATAATTCTTACAACCTTCAGGAGTATTCATGGCGATTCAGAAGACGGACAAGATCTGGCACAACGGCAAACTCATCCCCTGGGACAAAGCTACGCTCCACGTAATGTCGCACGTGATTCACTACGGCTCCTCGGTATTTGAGGGCGTCCGCTGTTACGTACTGCCCACCGGCCCAGCTATCTTTCGTGCCAAAGAACACATGCAGCGTCTGCTGGATTCGGCCAAGATTTATCGCATTGATGTGGACTTCACCGTGGAAGAGCTGGTCGAAGGCATGGCCGAAGTGGTTAAGAACAATGGCGTCTGGCCCTGCTACATCCGTCCCATCGTGCTGCGCGGTTACGGCGAGGCGGGTGTGAACCCGTTCCACTCGCCCACCGAGGTTTATATCTGCAATTATCCGTGGGGAAAGTATCTGACGTCGGAGTCCGGGGAAGGCGCGGACGTTTGCATCTCCTCCTGGACTCGCATTGCGCCCAACACCCTGCCCGCGATGGCTAAGTCAGCCGCCAACTACATGAACTCGCAACTTATCAAGATGGAAGCCATCGTAAACGGCTACCTCGAGGGCATTGCGCTCGACGCCAACGGCTACGTGAGCGAAGGTTCGGGGGAAAATGTCTTCGTGGTACGCAACGGCATGCTCAACACGGCCCCCCTGGGAAATTCCGTCCTGCCCGGCATCACCCGCGAGTCGGTCCTGCAGATTGCCCGCGACCTGGGCATCCCGGTCACCGAGCAGGGCATTCCCCGCGAACTGCTCTACATCGCCGACGAGGTCTTTTTCACCGGCACCGCAGCCGAGGTCACACCCATTCGCTCCGTGGACAAGATCAGCGTGGGCAAGGGCGCGGTCGGCCCCATCACCAAAGCCATCCAGAAAGAGTTCTACGCCATCGTCAAGGGAGAAAAGGCCGACAAGCACAAATGGCTGACGCCGGTGGGAGTGGGCAGCAAGCAGCCGGTGGGCGTGTAACAAACACACGTAGGCCCGGACGCCCTCGTCCGGGAAGGCGAGCGTAGCTCGCCACACAGGTCTTCAGGCAGATTCTTAGGTCCTCTGCCGAACCCAAGTAGCCGGGCGTTGCCCGGCTGGCGGGTGGGGGCACCCGCCCCTACGCGTCCCCCGCCGTTACTTAGGTCATCTTGGGCTGAGTGACTTTTCGCGTCATCATACGTGAGATTATTTGGGGGAAGTGTCGAATGAATATTGATGATTTGCTGCGCATCGCCATGGAGCGCCGGGCCTCCGACTTGCATTTGAAGGTGGGCAACTATCCCCATCTGCGCATCGATGGCGATCTGACTCCACTGACTGACCAGCCGCGCGTCAGCGCCGAGGACATGCTGACCATGGCGTTCAGCATGATGTCGGCGCGCCAGAAGCAGAAGTTCAAAGAGACCACGGAAATTGATATGGCTTACGGTGTGGCCGGACTGGGCCGCTTCCGTGTGAACGTCTTCCAGCAGCGCGGCAACGTGGGACTGGTGCTGCGCGTCATTCCCACCAAGATTCGCGCCCTCGACGAACTCTATCTGCCCAAGATTGTGGAACAGGTTTGCGAAATGCCGCGCGGGCTGATTCTGGTCACGGGCGTCACCGGTTCCGGTAAGTCAACCACGCTGGCCGCCATGGTGGACCGCATCAACTCCACCCGCGCCGAACACATCATCACCATCGAAGACCCCATCGAATTTCTGCACCGCGACAAGAAGGGTTACGTCAACCAGCGTGAAGTGGAAGTGGACACGCCGTCATTCGGCGCTGCGCTGCGCGCTTCTCTGCGTCAGGATCCGGACGTCATCCTGGTCGGCGAAATGCGCGATCTGGAAACCATCGGCACGGCGCTGCATGCCGCGGAAACCGGCCACATGGTGTTCTCCACGTTGCATACCCTGGACGCGGTCGAAACCATCAACCGCATCATTGCCATCTTCCCGCCGCCGGAACAGAAGCAGATCCGGCTGCAACTGGCTGCGGTGCTGCGCGCCGTGATCAGTCAACGGCTGGTGCGGCGCTGCGACGGCGACGGCCGCGTACCCGCAGTCGAAGTGATGATCAACACCGCCTACATCCGCGAATGTATTCTGGTGCCGGAAAAAACGCGCGCGGTACGCGACGCCATCTCTGCCGGCACTTCGCAGTACGGCATGCAGACCTTCGATCAGTCGCTATGGGATTTGTTCCAGGCCGGACTGATCAATTACGAAACCGCCTTGGAGAACGCATCCAACGCCGACGACTTCAAACTGCGGATGCAGGGTGTCTCTTCCACCAGCGACATTTCCCGCAACGCCATGCAGCAGACCGGGTACAGCGGCAAGTAACCAGGCTGTTTGCCTCAAAGGATCAGGGGCGCGCATTTCATTCATGCGCGCCCCCTTTTTTCATCTGGCTGTTTGACCCCAACCGCGTCGTGCAGCCCGCTTTATTTTGCCGCCAGGGCTTGCGCCTGGACCAAGTATCCGGCTGCGTACCGGGCGCGATGACAATCAGCGCCACTCAGGATCGCCAGGGCATCATGCAACGACGAAATATCAAACACCCGATTCAAGCGGGTGCGGGTCAGCATCTCGCGGACAAGGCGGGACGGTTGCGTCAGTTTGAGCTGAATACCGTGGTTACGCGTCCAGTGATGCAGTGACACCAGCGAGTTCAACCCGCCCGCATCCATGAATTCCACCTGCGAGAGGTCGAGCACCACGATGCGCGTGGTTTTCTCCGAGACCACCGCATTCCTCAGCGTGCAGACCTCCACGCCGCGCACCAGTCGTCCGCTGCAGTGCACCACCGCCACTCCGCCGTTTCTTTCCACATCTATGGTAAGCATGACTGACTCCCTCATTTTCTTTTCATGATAGACGACCCGACGGGAAGAAAGTCACTGCCCGTCTCCTGCTCGCCCCGTGAATTTCATCCATCGGTGGTGTATACGTAGTTGGTAGCACAGGAGTTCCATGCTCAAGTTGTAGTGAGCATGCAATTTTGTTTTTTTACAAACAATTTACATGGTTGAAGTTAAACGCCCGGTATGCCGTTTCCCCGCCCCCAAAAGACCGATTCCGAAGACGTTCTTTACGAATATGCGGTTGGCGCGCTGGCGCGCCGCATGCGTTCGGTGGCTGAACTCAAACGCCTGCTGCGGCCACGGGTCGAAGCCGACACCGAATACGGCAAGACGCTGGTCGAGTTGGTCATTCGCCGCTTGAAGGACCAGGGTTATCTGAACGACGCCAAATACGCCGCTGCGTTCTCGTCCTTGCGCCGCGACAATGAGAAGTTTGGCCGCCGGCGGGTGATCACCGACCTGAAAGCCAAGGGAGTGCACGGCGAAGTGATCGACAAGGCAGTGGCTTCGGTCTATGACGAAGTCAACGAAGAGAAGCAGGCCCGCGATTACCTGCACCGCAAGCGGCTGCTAAAGCCAAAGGGTCAGAAGGACGCAGCCCGCGTCTTCCGCCAGTTGATGCGCGCCGGGTTTAGCTCCAAAACGATTTTCGCCATCCTGAAAAAGTGGGAGGTAGATGACGAAACTCTCACCGCGCTGGAAGGAGAACTGGAGTGAGGTGACGCCGGGTCGGCCGAGAGCTCATTAGAGGGTGGTGTCTTAACATCAGCAATCTTTGCGACCTTTGCGGTCTTCCTTTGCGTCCTCTGCGGTAGAGGATTTGACCTTGCCTGAATCGGCCAAAGAACCCTAGACCGCAAAGGACGCAAAGAAAAAGCCGCAAGGGCGCGAAGCAAAGCCAGCACACTTGAACCGGGTCACAACCATGGGGGCGCAGCGTTGCGTTTGCCTCTGAAATGCTGGATACTCCCTCCGCAGCGGTTTCACTCACCAGGAGGAAATATGAAAGCAAGATGGACAATGATGGTTGCGGCGATGCTACTCGGACTGGCATCGTTCGCCTACTCGCAAGGCCTGGCATCTGACGTAGACAAAGCGGCCGACAAGACTGCGGACGCCACCAAGGACGCTGCCAAAGACACTGCGCACGCTACCAAGAAGGCGGCCAAGAAAACCGCGCATGCCACGGACAAAGCGGCCGACAAGACCGTGGACACGACCAAAGATGTAGCCAAAGACACAGGCCACGCCACCAAGAAGGCGGCCAAGAAAACCGCGCATGCGACTGACAAGGCGGCCGACAAGACCGCGGATACTTCCAAGGATGTGGCCAAGGATACGACTCACGTAGCCAAGAAGACCGGACACGGCATCACCAAGGGCGCGAAGGCCGTGGGCCACGGGGTCAAAAAAGGAGCAGAGAAAACAGAAGACGTTGTGAAATAGCTCCTGAAACCAGGTAGCAGTCGCCGGGGACGGAACCTTCAACCCAGCCGGGCTAGGCCCGGCCGGGACGGGCAGGAGTGCCCGTCCCCACACGGTTCTTGGCGATCACTGGCGCCTTGGGTTGCGCCAGCCGGATCAGGGAGCGGTTGCCCACACGGATGAAGTCCAGTTCCCGCGCCGCTTGGAGTGCGTTAATCGCTTCCTTGACCCGGGAGCGCGGGACAAAGTTGCCGAAGAATGATTCCACTTCCTGCTGGTCGGCGGCAATGACGCAATCCAGATATTTGGACAGCAGCGCCGACAACGCTTCTCCCACCGACAGGCCCATGCCTTCACGGACTGCGTCCGGCGCCCAGCGGTAGAGCACATCCCAGAACGCGCCCTGCTCCGGCTTGTAGTCCACGCGCGTGATGCGCAGCTTTGACCAGAGTTCGCCCAGAGCGTGGTCGAGCGCGACAAACGATATGCTTCCCCCAAGGTCTTCGCGCATCTGCTGCTTCGAGATCGGCCCGGCGCGGCGGATCAACTCGAAGGCGTCACAGGCAAGTTGCGAATACTCCGAGCGCGGCTTGGGCTGCGGCGCCTGTTTGGGATTGCGTTCTCCCACCAGGGCATAGAAATAAGGAAAAATCGAACCCGCCACCAGGAAGGCATTGTTCTCTTCAAACTGGTTGGCTTCGTAAGCGTCATGATTGCGCAGCAGGCGCACCATGACGTCGGTCGCCTCCCGGGCGCGCGGATCCGCATAGGCATGCTGCTGGGCGGGCAGATTCTTATCTGATCCCGTCCAGGCGCCGATGAAAGTCGGCACCAGCAGCGGCGGCCGCATGGGATACATCAGGCAAAATCCCACCGACTCGAGGAAGCGGTGGGCATCGTCGAGGGTGCGCAGGGGTGTGCCTTTCAGGTGCCACTTCTCACGCCGAAGTTGATCGAGTTCGTTGTCGGTCATAAAAGCAGCTACTAGCCTCTGGCTTAAAGCTTGAGACCCCTTGCGACTCAGGCTTTGCGGTAGCGAGCAGCCAGCAGCCAGGAGCTAGAAGCTCATATTCTCTTGAATGCTTTCTGAATGTCCTTCATTGAGTATCGCAGAACTACCGGCCTGCCGTGCGGGCAAGTCATGGGACAGTCGGTCTTGGCCAGCTCCGCCAGCAGCCATTCCATCTTATTCTGCTCCAGCGGCATATTGACCTTGATGGCGGCGTGACACGCGATGGAAGCGGCTATGCGCCCCCGAATTTTCTCCAGATTCAGGGCCTGCTCTTCGCGGGAAAACTGGTCAAGCAGTTCGTGCAGCATGTGCTCGACAGCGGGAGCGTCAACCCCGGCGGGAGCGATCTTCACCGCGATGCTGCGGGCGCCAAAGGGTTCGACTTCGAATCCATTCTTGGCCAGCTCGTCGGCGATGTCGGCAAAGACTGCTTGCTGCGCCGCCGTGAGTTCGATCACCAGCGGCAGCAGCAGGCGCTGGCTTTCGACCTTTTGTGCCGCGCGCTGCTTCAGGATTTTCTCGAACAGAACGCGCTCGTGGGCCACGTGCTGGTCAACGATCCATAGGCCTTCCGGATTCACCGCCAGGATGAAGGAGTCGCGAATCTGCCCCAGCGGCTTGAGTGAGGCCAGCGCAGGGGTCAGGTCGCCCGGAGCCGCTGCTTCGTCAGGAATGGGCGGAGCGCAACCGTCGTCACCAATCGGGCCGGGCGCCGGTTCGGGGGCGCGAACCAGGGACAGAGCCGCGTTGCCTTCGACCGAAATGCCTTCTCCAAACTGAAAGCGCTCGCTGACCGGCGGCGGGACCGGCGCCTGCAAGCTGAAGGGTTGTGACACGGGCGGAGTGTAGAGCGAGCGCCAGGCCGCGGCGTCGGGCGAAGTTGCTCGTCCCCCTGCAAGCGAGGGGCTGGCACTGGGGTGGGCGCTGATCTCGACCGCGAACTGCGGCACGGGGCGCGCCTTCATCAGTGCGGCGCGGACCGACTCGCGCACGAAATCGTGCATCACGCTCTGCTGGCGAAAGCGGACTTCGGTCTTCGATGGGTGCACATTGACGTCTACCTCGCCATTCGGCAGGTCGAGGAACAGCAGCACCACCGGGAAAACCGTCGGCGGCAGAATGTTGCGGTAGGCCTCGATGATAGCGTGCTGCACCAGCCGGTCGCGGATCAGGCGTCCATTCACGAAAACGTAGATCGAGTTGCGGTTCAGTTTCTGGATTTCGGGCTTGGAGACGAAACCGTGCACGTGAAATTCGCCGAAGTCCGGGGATTGCGCGAGACCTTCTTCGCCTCCATCTCGGGCTTCCTTTTCAGGGGACAGCCCTTCTTTCCGGCGCCAGGGTGGGGGTTGCGGCAGACCGATGCGTTCCAGCGGTTGCACGGCTGCGACGGGTATCAGCTGGTCAAGGACCTCTTTGCCGAACACCTGGTACACCCGCTCGCTATATCCCGCGACCGGCGGGGCCACCAGCATGGCGTTGGTGGCGGAGTGCAGTTCGAAGTGTTTGTCGGGATGGGCCAGCGCGTAGTGAGTCACCAGGGAAGCGATATGAGAAAGTTCGGTGGATTCAGCTTTGAGAAATTTCTTGCGTGCCGGAATGTTGAAGAAGAGGTCGCGCACCGCGATGGAAGTTCCCGCCGGCAGCCCTGCTTCTTCCACCTTGAAAATCTTGCCGCCATTGATTTCGACAATCGTCCCTGAGGCCTCGTCGGGAGCGCGGGTCTCCAGGCGCAGACGGGAAACGGATGCGATGGAGGGCAGGGCCTCACCCCGGAAACCCAGAGTGGCCACGCTCAACAAGTCTTCGGCATTTTTGATTTTCGAGGTGGCGTGGCGCTCGAACGCCAGCAGGGCGTCGTCGCGCACCATGCCGCAACCGTTGTCGGTGATCTGGATGAGCTTCTTGCCTCCGGCCTCAACCTGAATCTGAATGCGGGTGGCGCCGGCATCGAGCGAATTTTCGAGCAGTTCCTTGGCCACCGAAGCCGGGCGCTCCACCACTTCGCCGGCGGCGATCTTGTTGGCAACGTTTTCGGAGAGGACGTGAATTCTGCCCATGGGAGTGCGAGCGAACGATAGATCTGAATCGGAGTCAGTGTCGCAGATGAAGGGCTGAGGAAGCAAAGCACGAACAGGCCAGTCGTTCCGAGTCACGCTTCTGGAAGGGTAAGAGCAGCGCTTCAGCGCTGCATCAAAGGGTGGCGACAGACGGCGGCTTTAGCCATGTGGTGGGCTTTCTTATCTCGCGGCCGGCGGCGGTCGAACATCGTCGCCGATTCTGGATGACGCGGACCTCGGCGGCTAAAGCCGGCGCGTTTTTTGCGTTTGCGCGGCACGACTGAAGTCGTGCCCTTCCCAACCTCGCGAGCTTCGCAACCCCTACAGCCGGAACTCGACTGACAGTGTGGTCTCAACCGCGGCCGGTTCTCCCCGCACGCGATAGGGACGGAAGCGCCACCACCTGGCCGCATCCATGGCAGCTGAGACCAGCCCGTCAGGGCCGCTCACCGGACGAAGGTTAACCACCGTGCCGTCGGCCGCAATGATCGCGTCGAGCACTACTACGCCCTGGATATTGGCCCGTCGAGCGGCTTCCGGATAGACCGGCTCGACCCGGCGGACCAGCAGACGCTCTATCACTTCGGGGGGAACTTGGGCGGAGGGTGGTTGCGCATGCACGTCTTTTCTCGCCATGCGCGATTCCAATTGCTGCCATCCGCGGTGCCATTGCCAAGCCGCCCAGACCCCAACCACCAGCACCAAGGCCAGGGTCAGCCGCAGCAGCCGTTCCAGGGCCAGATTGCGCGCGGGGGTTGGCCGGGGCTGCCGGCGCGCCTGCATGCCCAGGGCCGGGGTCGGCAGCGGAGCCGTCATCTTGGTTGAGGGAGATGCGGAAACGGGCGTCTTGGGTGGAAGGGTTGACGGCAGAGGCTGGGCGGTTCCCGCCCAGCTGCGAATCATCGATCTTTGATCGCCGGACAGCCCGAGAAATTCGAAGCCGCAACGAAGCTGGTTGTGGTGTCGTACTACGGCTTTGGTCTGGAGCGCATGCCCGGCGTTGGGCAATTGCAACTCGACCGCGACCCATTCACCCGGCTGCAGCTCGGCGGCCAGCACCGCAGCCACGCCGCCTTCGCCAATATCGAGAGAACGCCCGGGAATGATGGCCGGGGCCCCGGCGCGCAGCACGGTGATGTCCACAGGGATGGCCACCGGGTAACGAGGAATGCGCCGGCGGACTCCGCTCAAGCCCGATGCAGGGTGCCCCGAAGCGCTCATATTTCACGCGATACGGTCTGACTCGACATGGCCGGCTCGATCTGAGCCGTAGGGTCCAAGGCGGCGACGGGTGTTCCACCGCTCCCGGTCAGCACAGGCGGAACGCCCGCGCCTTCATGCGCTCCAATAAAGCGATAGCCCGAAGCAAGGCTCCGGGCCGGATCCATTCGCAGCCTGCCATCTGGGACAGGCCTCGTGCCCGTTCCTCGGCTAGGGCCAGCGCTTGGCCGTGTCTTCCCACCCGGCGGCGCGAGCCGCTTGCGGAGTCGCATTAACCGCCGTCTGCGGGATTCGGATGGGCTGCTGCGTCGCAGCCGACGGAGCCAAAGTCGGCTTGTTGTCATTGCCGGCTTCCTTGTCCTCGGACAGAAGAGGGGCGGCTACACGCAACGCCTCCACCTCTTTTTCCAACCGGGAAAGCTCAAGCTCTTTTTGCCTCAGAACCTCATAAACATTCTTCATGCGTCAGCACCTGGAGACCCTAGAGAAGTTGGGACGATTAAGTCGAACTTTATCAGTTGTCTCGGTTTTGTCAAGAAGTAAGACCGCACTGATAGTGTGCTAAAAGGACACGCCCATAAAGACGGTACTGGTTACCCCCAAATTCTGCATCCCTCGCGCAAGGGCCATCCATAAGCTTGCGACGCATCTCGCGCGATCCTGAAGCGGATAAGTAGGCAGATTAGTTCGGACATCCGTGCGACGACCTCCCAACTTTGGAAACTTCTTGGCCCTGGAAAACATGGAAATCCGCATGGGGGGAAGCGCACCCACCGGAGTGCGCATTGCACGCGTAGCGCCGGCATCCCGCCAGCCCGATGGGCGGGCAGAATGCCCGCCAGACAGCCGGCGAGATCCCCTCGCTACTTCGCGCTTCAGGCTCAATCGTGGGATCAAACTGGGCACTGATTTTACATCTCTGCGCTTAACCTTTCCCCGCTCACCACGTCTAAGCCAGCATGTGCACCCCGGGGCCGAGCCGGAAGTGAACCGATCGAGTATTTGCCGGAACAATTTTCGTGGAACCAGTAGGCGAGCGGTCGCGTATTACACGGCAAGGCATGGTGTAGCTATGGCAGGGGCGCCGCACGACATGCAGGAGGCACCGGTAATGAGCTCCGGAGGGTGGGTCATGGACATTGGGCGAAGCGGTAGCAACGGCACGGGAAACAGAAGTCTTCCTGGCAGTTCAGATCCTCATGTTCAGGAAGTTGTGAAGGCGGCACACGAAGAGCTGCGCCAGCTCATGCGCCAGCGCGCTGATGTGATGAAGCGCATCGGTACGGTGAAGCAGACCATCGTCGGATTGGCTAACCTGTTCGGCGATGAGGTCCTCAGCGAAGAACTGCTGGAACTGGTGGACCGCAAGAGCGGTGGACGCCAGCCGGGTTTCACCAAGGCCTGTCGCATGGTGTTGATGGAAGCGGCGCGTCCCCTGGGCGCGCGCGAGGTGTGCGAACACATTCAACAGCGCATTCCGCCGGTGCTACTGCGCCACAAGGATCCGCTGGCTTCGGTCACTACCGTCCTCAACCGCTTGGTGGAATACGGCGAAGCGCGAACCGTGGTGCGGGAAAACGGGCGCCGGGCATGGCAGTGGGTCGCAGATCCCGGCGACAGCGGTTTTGGTCACGCCCGCGGCGGCCTTCCCATCTCCGATCTGTAAACCGGATTCGTTCTTTGAGTGTGCGCGGGTCTGTGTGGAGCGGGCACTCCTGCCCGCTCCGGACCAGAGGCAACCCCGGACCTGTATTAAGCACGAAAATGTTGAGCGATTGAAACGGCAAACCGCGGGCGCTGAAGCCGTCTGCTTTCCGATACTGAGGGCACGATTGAAGTCGTGCCCTTCCCAAAGATCGCCCTTTCGGTAGAGTTCTGCCCTTCCCAAATTTCTTTCACCTGGACAGGCGAAACCATGCCGAGCTGCGCTCGGCCAGGGACGGGTCAGAGACCCGTCCCCACACAGACAACTATCCCCGCAGCAGCATGCCCTTTTCCAGATGACGGGTCACGTGCGCGTACGAAGCGGCGTGCGGATCGTGCGTCACCATCACGATGGTCTTGTGAAAGTCTTCGTTCAGGCGCTTCAGGATTTCGAGCACCTCGGTCGCGGAGTGGCTGTCCAGATCTCCGGTGGGTTCGTCGGCCAGCAGCAGGGTGGGATCGCTCACGATGGCGCGCGCGATGGCCACGCGCTGTTCCTGTCCGCCGGAGAGCTGCTTGGGCAAATGGCCGACGCGATCCTCGAGTCCGACCAGTTTCAACGCGGTCATCACGTGATCGCGGCGCTGTTGCGCGGAGAGCTTGGTCAGCAGCAGGGGCAGCTCGACGTTTTCGAACGCGGTGAGCACCGGGATCAGATTAAACGTCTGAAAGACGTAGCCGATATGCTCGTTGCGCCAGTGGGCGGATTGGGAATCGCTGAAGCGAAAGATGTTCTCGCCCAGCACCAGCAGTTCGCCGGCGGTGGGCCGGTCGATGGCGGCGATCATATTCAGCAGTGTCGTCTTGCCCGAACCCGAAGGTCCCATCAGGGCCAGGAATTCGCCGCCGCCGATTTCGATGGAAACGTCGTCCAGCGCCTTGACCTCGAAGGCGTCGCGCTTGAAAACCTTGCTCACGTTGCGGGCCTGGACCACCTTGGTCTGAATTGCGGTGTGGGGAATGGTAGCTGCGCTCATGACTGTCCTTTGATCTTGATTTTGTCGCCGTCTTTCAAATCCTGCGGCGCCGAGGTGATGACGTCCTCGCCGCCATTGAGACCCTGCACCAGCACGCCGTCGCTGCGCTGCGATTGAATTTTTACTTCCCGCGCCATGGCCTTGCCGTCAAACGCCAGGAAGACGATTTTCTTGCCGTCACGGTCCCTGATCGCGGCGGTGGGCACAAAAACTCCCTGGGGCTGCGAACTCGCATGGGCTTCGTCCGCCAGGAATTTGACCGTGGAGTTCATGTCCGGCCGCAGATACGCATCCGGCTTCAGGATTTGCACCTTCACCTGGACCGTGGCCTTGGCCCGGTTGGCTTGGGGCGAGATTTCGGCGATCACGCCGTCGTACTTGCGGTCGGGGTAGGCATCGGTCGTGACCACGGCCTTCTGCTTGGGACCGAGCCGGGCAAAATCGTCCTGCGCGATATCGAGTTCCACCTGAAGGTCGTTGAGATCGGCCAGGGAAACGACCAGGCCCTGCGGTCCGCCTTCCGCCGTGCTGGCGAACCCTGAGGTGACGAGCTCGCCTTTTTCGGCGGCACGCTCGAGAATGGTTCCGGTCACCGGTGCTCGAATCAAAGTAGCGTCGAGCAAAGACTTGGAGTATGCCGCCTGACCCTCAGCTTGCTGGAGAGCGCCGCGGGCACGCGCGATCTCCTCTTGCCGCGGGCCAATCCTGGCTAGTTGGAATCCTTTGTCGAGTGAATTCACCCGCTGCTGGTCGGCCTCAAACTTCGCCGTAGCGTCGTCGAGGGCTTGTTTCGACAGCACACCTTGAGCTACCAGGTTGCGGGTGCGGTCGAGAACAATCTTGTCGTTGACCAGCGTGGCTTTGGCTTCATCGAGATTGTGCTGGGCCTGCTGGATTTCCTCGGGACGAGATCCGTTTTGCAGTTCTTCAAGATAAGCCCGGGCGTTCTGGGCAGCGCCGCTGGCCTGTTCGTACTGGGCGCGGAATTCGTCGTCTTCGAGGCGCACCAGGATCTGGCCTTCTTTGACTTTGTCGCCCTTTTCGACGCCGATCCACTTCACCCGGCCGGTCACTTTGGAATTCAGGTTGATCTTGTGGTGAGCGACAATGTAACCGCTGGCGGAGAGGACTACACCACCCACATCGCTGCTCTGGGCTGAGGCGCGAACCACTTCCACCTGGGGAGCGTCCTTCGAGAACATGCGATAGCCAAGCGCGACCAGACCCAGGAGCACCAGCACCGCGATTCCGCTCAGGATGTAACGACGGGCCCAGGCCGGGGGCTCGCCTTCGCCGCCGCTGCGCGCTGTACGATCGATGCGCAAGCTGCGCAGGTCTTCGTGTTTTGCGTCAATCGCCATAATGCTTATGTAGCGCCGGCGTTTCGCCCGCCGATCGCTACCCTAATCCCGCAGGGCGCTAAGTATATCGCGGCGTGAGGCGTGCCACGCCGGAGCGAACCCGCCCACCACGCCCATGATGAGGGCAAAAATGACTGCGCTCATCACCACCACCGGCGTCATTTGCAGGCTGAACACGACTTCGCTGAAAGTCACCTGATTTTGCGTTCCCGTGGTCATGCCATTGAACGGCAACATCAGGATGATACCCAGCGTCGCACCCAGCAGGGACAGCAGTAGGGATTCCAGCATGAATGAAGTCAGAATGCTGGGCCGAGAAAATCCGATCACGCGCAGGGTGGCGATCTCGCGCCCGCGATACGCTACCGCGGCGTACATGGTGTTGGCGGCGGCGAAGCAGGAACCGACGGCCATGATGAAAGCCACAATCCACCCCACAACTTTGATGGGACCTCCCGACTTGGTCTGCGAGGCGTAGTAGTCGGGTTCGAGCAGGCCGTTGAGTTCCAGACGCTGGTCGTCATTGGCGCGATTCTTCAACGCCTGGGCCGAGGCCGGATCGGTGGCCCGCACCAGCACCGACGAGTACACCGTGCGTTCGAAATCGGTGACTAGCTGATTGACGTCGCCCCAGATCTCGGAGTCGTGCGCCGTGCCGCTGCCGTCGAAGATGCCCACGATAGGCCACTCGCCTTTGCCGATGTGCACGGTGTCGCCGAGGTTGGCGTGTTCGAACCGTTTGTTGATCGAACTGCTCACCACCACTTCGCGCTGTCCGGGCGTGAACCATCTGCCCTGGGTGATGTGGATCTGGGGCCGCATCTCGAGTCCCATGGGGGACATGAAGCGCGTGGTCACGTTGGTTTCTCCCGTGCCACCCTTGCGCGGCAAAACCACCACCAGGATGTCTTCGCCCGACACCAGAGGGTCGCCTTTGCTGTTCCGGGCAATACCGGGCAGCTCTTTCAACACTTGAAAGGCATCGCGCGAGACTCCGCCGGCGGCCAACTCTGAGTCCGAACCTTTACGCAACATCAGCACGTTGAGGGGATCGCCGGTAGTGGCAAAGGCGCGGCCCAGGCCTGCGAGCAGCGCCATGATGAAGACTGCGGTTGCCACGGTCAGCGCGATGCCCAGGGCGGTCATGATGGTAAGGCTCTTGCGCAGCCGCAGATTGCGTACGTTATAGCTGAGAGGGATTGCCATTTTTATTCTCGTCTTTCAACGCTGTTCGGTTCAGTCTCAGCCGATGTGACGCAAGCCGTCCACGATGTTGACCTTGGCTGCATGGTAGGAAGGTATGAAAGAACTGACGAATCCCACCAGAGCCGCAATCAGCAGCGAGACCAGGATCGTGATCGGAGTCACCTTCATGCCGGTGAACATTCCGCCCTGGCTTGCCATCGCACCCACGATGAAGAAGCACAGCAATGAGCCCACCAGGCCTCCCACCACCGCCAGTGACACGGCCTCGCCGACAAACAATCCCAGGATGCTGTTGCGAGTGAAGCCTAGAGTCTTCAACACCGCGACCTCGCGGGTGCGCTCGCGAATCGACATCGCCATGGTATTGGCCGACACCAGCAGGATGGTAAAAACCACCGCCAGGCAGATGCTCATGATGAAAGCCTTGATGTTGCCCAGCATTCCGATGAAGCCGAGCTGGAAGGCATGCTCGCTCTCGCTCTTGGTGGGACGGTCGGCATTACGGAACGTCTCGTCAATGGCTTGCGCCACCTTGGGGACATTCTGGGGTGAATCAGCCAGCACCGCGTAGAAGCCTTCGTTGCCCTTGAGCCTGGGGAAGCCTTCGTCGATGTAGTCTTTGTTGAAGTAGATCGACTGCGTCGGATCGGGTGGGGTGAAGATTCCCCGGATAGTCAACTCTAGGTTCAGCGGAAAAATCTTTCCCGTAATATTCAGGCGGTCGCCGACTTTCCAGCCAAATTTCTTGGCCAGACCCACGTCCACGATGGCGCCGGCGCGATCATGCTGCCAGGCTTCGAGCTGGTCGGCGGGTATTTTGAATTCCGGGTACACCTTCATTATTTCCTGGGGATCGGTACCGAACTGGGCGAAGAAATTCTCCGGCTTGTCATCCTTGTACTGCCCGCCAAACCACTGCTGGTTTACCACTTCCTTTACGCCAGGGATGGCCTGGATCTTCTGCTTATAGTAGCTGGGCAAATTGAACACCAGCGACACCTTGTGACGGACGATCAGGCGCTGCGCCGATTGTTCGCTGGGCTTGCTGTCGTAAAAAGTACGCCAGATGGTGATCAAAAAGGTGAGCAGAAGCAGCGAACCGCCAATGCTGAGCACGGTGAGCACGCTGCGGCGTTTGTTGCGGAAGGCGTTTTTGGTGACAAAGCGAGTCAGGGTCATAGCGAACTCCGGGAGCCTGCAGGACGGGCGTGGCCAAAACCGCAGCCAGCATTCTATCAGGATAGACGAGAAACCTCGGGTCCCGTAACCGCGTCCTGTCCAGAAATCACGAAAATCAATCCTCTTAGATAAGTAGAACGACTATGGGACTCACAAAGTTACGGCCCAGATACCGACAAAGTTCCCAATGCCCCTATGCTTTCGTCGGGTGAGGAGCAATGGTCAGTCCGGGCGCGAATGCTGTCTCTTTCCACCTGTACGTCGAACCGGGGGGTACAAAATCGACAGGCTCGGTCTTTTTTTCCCGTCGTCGGTCCAAAGAGCGTGCCAAGAGACTGCGGTAAGACCATTGGCAGGTACTCCCCCGGCCTAAGCGGTGACGTTCCCGGTTGCCTGGCTGGGCTGAATGCACTAGCATGGCGCACGGTATTTGGGTCCCCACTCGGAACGGTGAAGGAGAGCTATGGGCGAAACCGCGGCGCACCTCACCCACAAAGCACTGACCGGGATAGACATCGCAATTATCACCGTTTACTTTGTGGTTATCTTTGCCATTGGTTTCTACTTCGCCCGCAAGGAACGCACCTCAACCGACTACTTCCTCGCCAGCCGCAACGTAGGCTGGTTTGCCATCGGGGCGTCCCTGTTCGTTTCCAATATCTCGACCGAACACTTCATCGGGCTGGCCGGCTCCGGGGCCAGTTCGGGTCTGGCGGTGGGCTCGTTTGAATGGCTGGCCTGCCTGATCCTGCTGATCTTGGGCTGGGTGTTCGTTCCCTTCTACCTGCGCTCGAACGTGTTCACCATGCCGGAATTCCTGGAACGCCGCTTCAGCCGGTCTTGCGCGGTTTATCTTGCGGGAATTTCTATTCTGGCCTACGTATTCACCAAGATCTCGGTCCATCTATATGCGGCGGCGATTGTACTGGAGCGGGTGGTGGGCTGGAGCCCGCTGACGGCGGCGGTGGTTCTGGTTATCGCGACCGGTATTTACACCATTGCCGGAGGTCTTGCCGCGGTCATCTATACCGACCTGGTGCAGACCCTGATCCTGATTTTCGGCGCCGTCATCCTGACCGTGATTGGAATGCACGAGGTGGGGGGATTCGCGGGCCTGCGCGCCGCCCTGCCTGCCAGCTACTTCCACATGGTCAAGCCCATGAGCGATCCCGACTTTCCTTGGACCGGCATTTTTTTCGGGGCGCCCATTCTCGGCATCTGGTACTGGTGCACCGACCAGGTGATCGTGCAGCGCGTGCTCTCGGCCAAGGATGAAGGACACGCCAAGGCTGCCACCATCTTTGCCGGCTTTCTCAAGGTCCTGCCTGTGTTCATGCTGGTGCTGCCCGGCCTGATCGCGGTCGCGCTGTACCGCGACCTGTTCAAGTTCGGCCCCAACGGCGAAGTGCTGAACGGCGACATCGCTTATCCCACACTCATCATCAACCTGCTTCCGACCGGCTTGGTGGGCGTGATGATTGCGGCCCTGCTGGCGGCGCTGATGGGGGCGATGAGTTCGGTGTTCAATTCGGCTTCGACCCTGGTCACGCTCGACTTCTATAAAAAGATCAAGCCCGATGCGACGGAGCGTCAACTGGTGGGTTTTGGCCGCGTGATGACCGGCGTGATGGTGGTGCTCGGCCTGGCCTGGGTGCCGTTCATTCATCTGATCAGCAGCCAGCTCTACATCTACCTGCAAAGTGTGCAGGGCTACATCAGCCCGCCCATTGCGGCCTGCTTCATCCTGGGAATTCTGTGGCCGCGGCTGAACGCGCAGGGCGCGATCACTTCACTCCTGACTGGTTTTGTGATGGGTGCAGCACGGTTCGTCCTCGAGTTGATGGACCGTGCCGCCGGCGGCCATGCCTTCGACAACGGTTTTCTGCGCGGCCTGGTGGACATGAATTTTCTGCACTACTCCATCCTGATGTTCGTGATCTGCTGCGTGGTGTTGGTCGGAGTAAGCCTGGTGACGCCGACGCCGGAGCGCAAGAAGCTTGCGGGCCTGACCTTCGCAACCGTGGGCGAGAAGATGGATGTCACCCCGGTCCTGGGCCACAAACCTGCAGCGGAAACTGCGGCCGAGCACCGGCTCAACGTAATATTCAGCCTGGCGCTGCTCGTCACCGTGATCGGACTCTGGTTCCATTTCCGGTAAGACTCGCCGTTCCTGCTCGAGGTCTTTCAGAATGGCGCGCATCCGCAGCCTCAGACCCAACGTCACCCGCGAAGAGGCGACCGAGCAGTTTTCTTCCGGCATGCTGGATTTCCTGCGCGAAACTGCTTTCGGTCCGCTGCGTTCGGTGGCCGATTTCTACATTCCATTCCGCCTCTTCCAGATCGAAATCCTGAATGGCGGCAAGCGCGACCTGCGGGTGTTTGGCCTGGACGCGGTGAATGGGTCGCTGGACCTTTATCACTTCGAGCAACTGCCGGGCGACCGCGACGTGCTTTATCTCGAAACGCGCAACTGCTCCGAGCCGATGCTGGGCGAGGCCGAAGCGGAGAAGATCGTCATCGTCAAAGTGCAGAGGCTGCTGTTCACCACCGGGTTCTTCCGGGTGCGCGATTTGCATATCTCTGCAGTGCCCGTGGCCGGCGAAATCTATGTTCCCTATTGGGTGGGATTTCGCGGGCGCGGAGCGCGGGCGCGCCTGGCCGTGATCGACGCCGTACGGCGCAAGCCGGAGGGGGCCAAAGTGCGGCAGTTGCTGCGGGCCTGGCTGACGTCTATCCGCTCGGCTTAGGGGCGCGAGGGACGGCCCGCGCTGGGCGGGTCAGGTGGAGCAGCGCTTCAGCGCTGCATTGAAGGTTCGGTTTTTGATGGCGGGTTTAGCCGGTGCGGCGCCTCACGGGCTGAAGCCCATGAGATGCTGCTCCCCCATGCAGGCCTGAAGGCCTGCTCCACCCTGGACCCTTCCAATACTGATCTCCCGTCATCCTGTGGAAATTTCCCATCCGTCGGCGTAATATCTCAGCCCTGTTTGGAAAGGACCGCCGCAACATGATGCTTGGTATGTCGCTCTCGACCTTTACTACAGTGCACGTAATCATCAGTCTGGTGGGCATCGCATCGGGCCTCGTCGTAGTGTTCGGGCTGCTCTCCGCGAAACCGCTCAATGGCTGGACTGCGCTTTTTCTGCTGACCACGGTGCTGACCAGCGTGACCGGGTTCGGCTTTCCCTTCGAGCATTTTTTGCCATCGCATAAAGTCGGCATCATCTCCCTGGTGGTGTTGGCGATTGCGGTCCTGGCACGTTACAGCTTCCACACGGCCGGCAGTTGGCGTTGGATCTATGTGGTCACGGCCATGATTGCCCTTTACCTCAACGTCTTCGTACTGGTGGTGCAATCGTTCGAGAAGCTTCCATCGTTGAAAGCCATGGCTCCGACCCAATCCGAGCCGCCATTTCTGGTCGCGCAGTTGGTCGTGCTGGCGCTGTTTATCGTGCTCAGCATTTTTGCCGTCAAAAAATTCCATCCTCAGGCCGGCCGGGCGGTTTAGTCGGCGGGACTTAGCGACCTGTACAGTCCCGATAAAGGGACCCACCCCCACGTCTGTCTAAACTGAAGGATTCCCCCAAACCCAACAGGGGCCCTGGCGCCGGTCTCATGGTCGGGAGCCCAGATTTGGCTTGGGCTTTCCGAGTTCCGCGGGTTAAAGAAAGTGTGCGGATTTGTGGCCAGCGAAATGCATTCCTGCACTGTGAATCTGGCGACAGAAATCAAGATTCACAGGACCCATCGGAATGAAGCAGCAAAGCGCTCCAACCGCAGTTGCAGAGCAGAGTTATGAAACCAAGGGGTTGTTCTCACATTCATGCCCGTCCATAGAGCAAATCAGGAGGTTTGGCAACCATAGAAGCGTGGCCTATCGGAGGCTGTTTCTGATGTCGGTGCTTTGCCTTTGCGCCGGTATTTCGGCACATGCCACCGTGACCTTGGTGTCGGTACAGTCTCCCGGCCTCAGAGCCAACCAGACCAACCCGGTCAATTCTCCCGTCCACTTTGAGGCCACAGCCGAAAGTGATCTGCACGTAACTGGATTCATCGTTTACGTCGATGACAAGAACGTCTATCAGACCATGGGCTCAGCCCTCGATAGCTGGGTAATCCTGCCGCCGGGCACTACTCATTTCGTCTATGTCAGGGCCTGGGACGCAAGCGGCTCTTATTTGACGAGTCCTACTTATTGGATCAGGGTGACCGGGCTGGTTCCGCCGAATCCGCCTTGGAACTCCACCCGAATCACGAATCTGGTGGCGCCGTCCCTGGCGTCGTCTTCTTCCTGGACCGTCGATAACCACAGTCACGTAGGCGGGCAATGTAATCACGGGAGCATCGGAACGTTCGCCAACAGCTTTGACCCCAATACCAGGAACGCGCCCGATCTCGCGGATTTCGGACAGCACTGGCTGGTCAGCAGCCAGTGTCAGTACGACGATAGTCTCTTCTACTGGAAGCATGCGCCCAGCGCATTTCCGGAGAGTACGAATTTCCTTTGGGATCTTTGGTTCTACATCCCAACCACGACCGACGCATCCACGGTGCAAGCCATCGAATTCGACCTCTTTCAATCCGTACGGTTCGACGATGGCGTCCATGAATTCATGTTCGGCTCCCAGTGCCACTATCGCGCTAATCAATGGCAGCTCTGGCTGCCTCAAAACGGGGCTTTAGCCTGGGTGAACACGGGTCTTTCGCCGTGCCAGTTTTCCACCGGGGTCTGGCACCACATGACTTACTTTCTGCAGCGGGTGATAGCCAGCGGCTACCAGAGGGGCCCAGTTCGATCGCCGGGCGACACTAACACCCATTTGCGATTCGGTACTCTCACTCTCGATGGCACCACCATCTATCTGGGCGCGCTATCGGACTCCACGATTCCCTACCCGGCGTGGTCGCCGGTGCTGGGAGTGCAACACCAGCTGGACACAGCGGCCACCGGCGTCACCATTGAACAATATGTAACCCGGGAATCGGTGACCGCATGGTAAGACGAGCTCGGCCGGGATGCGTCTGGGGCGGACGTGTGGGTCGGACACTCCTGTCCGACGCCTTTGAAGTTGCAGTTGACTTTGATTTTCGGCCTGTCAGACGATTAAACCCACCCCGACCAAGATCAAAACCAGAGGTCAAAACCAGGATCAAAACCGGGGGTGAAAACCAAGTTCAAAAGCGTCGGACAAGAGTGTCCGACCCACACAAGAAAGTCTGACCGACACGAAGTGGATGGTATGAGCGCAGCTTCAGGGGCGTTGTCGGAGAGCTGACTTGGCTGGGGGCAGGCTGGAGCCTTGGCTTAGCACCAAAACGTTGCCGATGTATCCATCGGTGTGGGAGTAGATCCCCTGGACCATCAGGCCGTGGCCGATGAGCCTCAGGAATCGCTTCTGGCTGTGCTCCAGCCGGTAGGCCGCGAATGACGTAGCTACCTGCATGGCGCCCATCGTCGCCACATAACGAGCCGCGGACGGATGCTGGCCGAGCAAAAATGCGCTTCCCCGAGGAAATCCGGCTTCTTCGTAGCCTTCAGGGTGGGCGACGGTGGTATAGCCGTCCAAAACATTGGAGAGGGTGTACGCGCCTACCTCAGTCCAGAATATTTTCTTGCTGAATACCTGCTCCGACCGGCTGGGCGGACGGCTCAACGTCGCGCTGGGCGCATTGAAGTCTTGAGCTGACATAGTGCCTGCCAGCAACAGCACAAGCGACGTAAGGATCGGTCTCATATCGTCGGATCATTTATTGCAACCTCCGTTCCAAGCTAACTGCGCCAAATACGGGACATCGTCGAACTGTGCCCGGGCGAATGCGCAGGAAATTGCGCACATGGAGATATCTGGCCTTCGGCTCATTACTTGGGTTAAGGAAGGTCACCGGCCGCGGACCAGCCAGCGATGCAACCTAGTGCCTTGATGCAGGTCGGGGGTTGGCGTGATGCCAATGTACGGCGGCAACCGCGTTCCGCAGCCGTTCCAGGATGGGTGACCTTCCGTCGTCCGACCTCGTCCGGCCGGGCAGGTGAGGACACCTGCCCCTACGCAGCAGCGGGCGTGTCGCGGTCACGATCCCGCGGAATCAGGAGCCACGCCAGCGCAGCCTCACTCTCTCCTGGACTTCGGTGGTTTAGCCTACTTGCTTTTCAGTTCGATGACGATCACGTCCATTCCCTTATCGCCCATGTTCTCCGGCAGGTGAGTGGCGGCCGCCGAATATTGCGTGTCTCCTGCCTTTACGTCAAAGGCTTGTGTCTTACCATCGGGAAAGCTGAACTGCCCCTTGGCGCTGGTGAGGAACACCGCCACTGTAGCCGGGTGGCTGTGCATCACCGACTTCTCGTGCGGTCCGTAGTGCACCTTCAGAATCCGTACCTGGTCGTTTTCACTTACAACCGAGTAGTGCTTGGGATCGGTCTTCACCGCATCCTGGGCCGAGAGCATGGGGGCGAGACAAAAGCACACTGCTACTCCATAAAGCGCTAGTCGCTTTCGCATGTAGATCTCCTCTATTTTGCGGAATTGCTGAAAAACCGCCCCACCCTACTCCGTGGGTGCACCAATGTCAATCTGGTGCGCATTCCTGCGTAGGGTCCTAACTGGTTAGGACAGTTCAAACTGTGCGACTCGCTTGCGAACTTTGCGGTTTTGCTTTGCGTCATTGCGGTAAAGGGTTTGACGTCATTCATTCAAAATCCTGAACCACAAAGTTCGCAAAGAAAGGCGGGTAGAGGAACGCAAAGAAGGTTGGATTAGCACGGTTAGATCCGTGTGAACCTTCTGCCTCGAGATATTCGAGATTCGCCAAGTCGTGAGGCCCTCGGCGGACTCGATTCCTGTGGGCCCTCGCTGGGTGGGCGGGACGCCTACCTGACAGCCGGCGGGACGCCGGCGCTACCAGAATCAGCGAGCGATGTAGCTGATGTTCCATCTATTTTCGGGTACCTTCGTAACTCCCATCGCGGATTGAGCCGCGATATCCTAGTCGCACCTTTTCCCCAAAGGTGACCTCTGGCGTCTTCCGTAAGACTGCCTGTTCATTGATTTGTCGGGGCTCAGGGAGCAATGGCCAATAAGATCGGACGTTTCGAAATACTCAGCGAGATTACGCATTCCGAGATTGGCGCTGTCTATAAGGCCGCCGATCCGGAGAGCGGGCAGACGATCGCCCTGAAGACCATCCAGCTGCAGATGCTGGCCGAGCAGGCTGACACCCTGATGCAGTACATTCTGCAGGAAGCCGCCGGCACCTCGCCGCTCAGCAGTCATAACATCGCACAGCTTATCGGCGTCGAACAAATCGATACCCAGTGCTGCGCCGCCATGGAGTATGTGCAGGGCAACAGCATCGCCACCATGCTGGCCCGCAAAGAAGGGTTCTCCATCTGGGACCTGCAGGACATCGTGCGCCAGACCTGTCAGGGGCTGGACCACGCGCACTCCCACAACGTCGTGCACTACAGTCTGGAGCCGGCCAAGATCATGGTCACGTGGGACGGCACAGTCAAAGTGCTGAGCTTTGGAGTTTCCTGCATGGGGGCGTTTACCTGTCAGGCTTCGGGCAAGGCGCCCGAAGTCTTGCACTACGTCTCGCCCGAGCAGTTGCGGGGCGATCCCGTGGACGGACGCTCCAACATCTTCAGCCTGGGTGCAATCCTGTATGAGATGGCCACCGAGACCAAAGCTTTTCCCGGCGACGACGCGGACCAGGTGCGGCATGAAATTGTCGAAGCTATGCCCGCTGCCCCGGTGGAGGTCAATCGCAAGATTCATCCCGTGTTGAGCGAAGTCATCATGAAGGCGCTGTCCAAAGTGCCGGAAGAGCGTTATCAGAGTGGACAGGAACTGGTCAACGATCTGGAGCGCTGCAAGGAAAGTACGACCAAGGTGGTGGCCAAGAAACCGGCACAACCCGCTCAGGGATTGAACGCGCCTTCCGTACAAAAGCCGGCGACCGCAGTGCCTGTCAAGCCGGCCAAAGCAGCCGGAGCCGGGGAACGCAACGCCGAAGATTCCCGGCCGGTTGCGGCCAGGACGCGATCGGCTGCGCCTTCCGCACCCACCCAGGCGGTGAGCGCGGAGGACGTGGCGCCACCAGCTTCGGCAAGAGCCGCCGCCGCTGCTGCGGGATGGGAAAGCGCGGGCGCTACTTCCGCAGTCGAGCCGGCGAAAGCGCCGAAAGGTGCCTCAGGCGCAGCCAGAGCGTCGGGGCAAAGCACATTCCAGGAACGTGCCAGCGCCGCGGCCGAGACGGTTGAGCCTGCATCCGAGACACCCGCGTTTCAGGTCGATCCGGCGATGGCGGACGAAGCCAAGGGCGCCACGCGCGGCCCCAGCTTTTCCGAAATGACCGAGCTGCCGCCGCTGAAAGAAATCTACATAGCACCGCCCCCACCTCCGGTTGCGACCGAGAGTGAACCGGAGCCGGTAGTGTCGTCGCATCGAGTGCAGCCGGAAAAACCCAAAGTGCAGCCGCGGGAAGTGGCGCGCAAGGCAGTAAAGGAAATCAAGAAGACCCCGCCCAAACTTTTCCTTTATTCGATCGCGGGCGCGGTGGTCGTCATTCTGCTGGTGGTGGGCCTGATTGCTTTCCGCATCCATTCCGAAAATTCCGAGGACGAGGGTTCAGCGCCAGCGCCGGCAGCGGCCGCGCCCGCCGCGGCCAGCGCGAAGCCGGCCTGGAGCCCAGCTCAGCCGCCGGTGACTGCTGCGACACAGGCCCAGCCGGAACAGGTAACAGTGGGCCGCGAAGCGCCCGCGGTTTCTGTCGTTCCCAAGTACAGCAAGAACAAGAAGAGGACAAAAGCCCAGCCCGTTGTTTCCGCAATCGTGGTTCCCGGTCAATTGAACATCAACTCAACCCCGGAAGGCGCGGAAGTTCGCATTGACGGGCGCAGCGATCCCAGTTGGGTCACTCCTTTCAACCTGGCCGGCCTGGCACCGGGGCAGCATAGCGTGACCGTCGCCCGCGCGGGATACGCGCCGGAGAGTCGTACCATCGACGTAGGTTCCGGCAGCAAATTATTTCTGGTGATCCAGTTGGCGCAGATTACAGCCGCGATTGCCATCAGCAGCCAGCCCGCGGGAGCGCAGATTTTCATCGACGGCAAAGATACCGGGCGCGTGACTCCGGCGCAGATCTCCGTGGACAAGCCGGGCGCGCACACTCTCCTGATCAGGAAGCAGGGCTACCTTGAGCAAACTTCCAGCGCCAACCTGCAGGCCGGTCAGGTCTTCCATTTCGCTCCCACGCTCAAAGCGCTGGGCTCAACCGATGACATCAAGATCGGCGGACGATTCAAGAAGCTGTTCGGCGGCGGAGACACGGCCGGCATGGGTGCGGTGAACATCAAGACCCAGCCCAAAGGCGCCCAAGTCGCGGTCAACAACCGTATCGTGGACAAGTTCTCTCCCGTGGACTTCTATCTCAACCCCGGCACCTACGTGATTGACATCACGATGTCGGGATTCAAGCCGGTCCATCGCGTGGTCGACGTGGAAAAGGGCGGCAAGGTGGCAATCGACGAGAATCTGGACCGGCAGTGAAGAGCAGCACTTGGCACTTGGCATTTAGCTCATTCCCAGTGCCGACGGAGCAGGTTTCATGGTGAAGAAAAAGGCCGCCACTTCTGGCGGCCTTCTTTCGTTAGTGGCTAGTTGCTAATTTGCCAATTGCCAATTGCTGCTTCTAGTAGCCCCAGCCTCTGCCCCCGCGATAGTTCGATTCATATCCCGCCGCATAGCCGCTGCTGTATTGCGAGCGGTAGTAGTTCTTGTCTCCGAACGAACTGTTGTAACCGTGCGTCCGGTTTCCGAACTCATTGCGAGGATTGGGGTTGAAAGGCTTGTTCTGTGCCATGTCCCGGCGCGCCATGTAGCTGCCGTCCTGATAGCCGAAGTTGTAGCCGCCATTCCCGCCACGGCCGTAGCCGCCGCCGGGATAGCCGTAGCCGCCGCTCGGGTAACCGTAGCCGCCGCTCGGGTAACCGTAGCCGCCAGGATAGCCACGCGGATAGCGGTTGTAGATCTGGCCGCCGCCGTAGTAGCCGTCGTTATTGCGGTGGTCACGTTCCCAGCGTCCACGGTCGCGATCGTGGTCGCGGTCCCGATCATGGCCCCAGTTGCCCCAGTTGTTATGATCTCGATTTCGGTCGTGGTCGCGGTCATGGTGACGGTCGCGGTCGCCATGCGTGTCCCAGTGATCATGCTTGTCTTTATCGTGATCGTGGTCGCGGGCCAATGCGAGACCGCTGAACATCAGGGTCATCGCGACTGCCAGGGCTGCCATCCTCATGCTTCGCATAGTTCCTCCCACCCGGCACCATCGTTCGCAGGGCTGATTGCGATCACACTTGCCCTCGAAACGATTCCTGGGACCGGTTTGCTAAAACGTCGGATGCTGACGCAAATCAAATCAGCTGTACTGCGGAGCATATTTTTTTGAACCTTAAGCGAACCTTAAATCTAAGTACTGCAATCACTTGGGAGTGATAGACTGAGTTCGTTTGAGGGCGAAGGAGAGGCGATTATCTATGCCAATTGAACGGGTCGGAGTGATCGGCGCCGGCACCATGGGCAACGGCATCGCCCACGTTTTCGCGCGCAGCGGATACCGCGTGACGCTGTGCGACGTGGAACAGCGATTTCTCGATCGCGGCCTTGAAACCATCGGCAAGAATCTTGATCGGGAGCTGGCCAAAGGCAAAATTACGGCTGGAGACAAAGCCGCGGCGCTGAAGCGGATTGTGACTGTGCTCGAGCGTGCCGAGCTTGCGACTTGCGACTTCGTGATCGAAGCGGCCACGGAGAAATTCGAAATCAAGGCGGAAATCTTCCGGGACCTGGACCGGATTTGCCGCCCGGAAGTGATTCTGGCTTCGAATACCTCTTCCATTTCGATCACCCGCCTGGCGGCCGTGACCCGGCGACCCGCGAAAATTATTGGAATGCATTTTTTCAATCCGGTGCCGGTGATGAAACTTGCGGAAGTGATTCGCGGACTGGCCACCTCACAGGAAACCTTCGCGACGGTGCGCGATCTGGCGTTGCAGCTCGATAAGACGCCCATCGAAGTGAACGACGCGCCCGGCTTTGTTTCGAACCGTGTGCTCATGCCGCTGCTAAATGAAGCCATGTACGCGGTGATGGAAGGCGTGGCCACTCCGGAAGCGGTCGATGAAGTATTCAAGCTGGGCATGGCGCATCCCATGGGCCCGTTGACCCTGGCGGATTTCATCGGACTCGACGTCTGTCTCGACATCATGCGCGTGCTGCAGGACGGCCTGGGCGATCCCAAGTACCGGCCTTGTCCGCTGCTGATCAAGATGGTGGACGCAGGCTGGCTGGGAAAGAAGAGCGGAAGAGGCTTCTACAAATATTAAGGCGTCCGGTGTGGGTCCGACCCACACGCAGGTTCAGTTCGTCAAGCTCACCATGGCGGAGAAAAGCGATCGCGGCATCTACCTTCTCGGCGTCGGGCTCGGCGTGTGTGCTGGTTTTCTCGATGTCAAGATCGGCGACCTGCTGCTGACCGCGCTCTTCGTGCTGGCGGCAAGCATGCTGCTGGGCGCGCTTCGTCCTCAGCGGCCCTGGCGCTGGACGCTGACCGTGGCCGCCTTCGTGCCGCTCGTCCAGCTTGCAGCTTTTGCGTTGTTGACCGAAAAGCCTGATCGCGCGCAAATCTACGAATCGTTTCTGGGCTTCCTGACCGGAATTGCCGGCGCCTACGGCGGTGCGACAGCCAGGCGAGGCCTGAGTGAACTGTTCGGGAAGTAGGGCCGCTAGCGGTGAGCTCTCAGCTGAAAGCTGATGGCTGAAAGCTGAGAGCTGCTCCTCTCATCCCATTAGTTACTCGCGTTTCCACAGGCGGCGCGAGTATTCTTCGGACATGGGAGTTTCGGTTTCGGTGCTGGCCAGCGGCAGCCGGGGAAACAGCACCATCGTTTCCAGTTCGCGCACCAGAATTCTGGTGGACGCGGGAATTTCCTGCCGCGAAACGGTCAAGCGCATGCGTGCCCTGGGCGATGATCCGCGAACTCTTTCGGCCATCCTGATTACCCACGAACACTCCGATCACGTTTATGGGCTGGCGGTGCTGGCGAGAAAATTCCAGGTACCGGTATTCATGACCGGGGCCACCCACCAGGCCTGGGCACGGTTGATGCGCGACGAGGCCGGTGAACTGCCGCGATTGGCAAGCCTCGAGATTTTTTCTGCCGGCCGGGGCTTCCACGTGGGCGACATTTCCATCACTCCATTCACCATCCCACACGATGCCGCCGATCCGGTGGGACTGACCTTGGGCAGCGAAGGCATTAAGGTGGGCATCGCGACTGACCTGGGATACATGCCGTCCAATGTGTGCGATCAGTTGCGCGGTTGTGATGTGCTGGTCATCGAATCCAATCACGATCTTGAAATGTTACGGGGTGGGCCCTATCCCTGGTCGGTAAAGCAGCGGGTCGGAAGTCCGACCGGACACCTCTCGAACGATAAACTCGCGAAATTCTTATGCACCGAATATGATGGAAACGCATCATACATAGTGCTGGCGCATCTATCTGAGCTCAACAACCATCCCGAGCTTGCA